>Ga0194131_10004556_pt1 | contig 20767 bp, 18 predicted proteins | sample TA2KigO120mmetaG_FD_148631 | JGI IMG/M metagenome (GOLD analysis project Ga0194131, IMG submission 148631) | Freshwater microbial communities from Lake Tanganyika, Tanzania - TA2015053 Kigoma Offshore 120m | ecosystem: Environmental > Aquatic > Freshwater > Lake | place: Tanzania: Lake... | reverse complement strand
GCGAGCGGGCCATCCGTCGCGAGCTGATCCGGGCCGGCACGTCCATCGTGCAAATGGCGCACGAGCCGGCCGAGGACGTGTCCGAGTTGATCAACCGCGCCGAGCAGATCGTTTTTAACGTGGCCGAAAAGCGCGTGGTGCAGGATTTTGAGCACATCAAGCCGGTGCTCAAGCGCTCCTTTGCGCGCCTGGAGTCGGTGTACGAGAAAGGCGGATCCATCAGCGGCATTTCCACTGGCTACCGTGATCTCGATGAAATGATCGGCGGCCTCCAGCGCTCCAGCTTCATTATCCTCGCGGCGCGCCCAAGTATGGGCAAGACCGCGCTGGCGCTGAACATTGCGCAAAACGTGGCCATCGGCAGCAAGCTGCCAGTCGCGGTCTTCAGCCTGGAAATGTCGAAGGAAGAGCTGGGCTCGCGCATGCTGTCCTCGGAGTCGCGCATCGAGGGCGACCGCATCAAGAACGGCCGCATCCACGACAACGACTGGCGCACCCTGTCGCACGCGATGAACGTGCTCACCGAGGCGCCCATGTTCATCGACGACGCGCCGGGCATCACCATCATGGAAATCGCTTCGAAGTCGCGTCGCCTCAAGAAGCAGCACGGCCTCGATCTGATCGTCATCGACTACATCCAGCTCATTCGCGGATCGGCGCGCTACGAGTCCAATCGCGTTCAAGAATTGGGCGAGATTTCGCGGCACCTCAAGTTTCTCTGCAAGGAATTGAATATTCCCATCGTCGTGCTGTCCCAGCTATCGCGTGCGGTCGAGAGCCGTACCGACAAGCGTCCGATGCTGAGCGACTTGCGCGAGTCCGGCGCCATCGAGCAGGAAGCGGATCTGGTGATGTTCATCTACCGCGACGAGTACTACGAGAAGGAAAACTCCGAGAAGCAGGGCATTGCCGAGATCATTGTCGCCAAGCATCGCTCTGGTCCGACCGGCAGCGTGGATCTGCACTTCAACAAGCAGTTCGTGCGTTTCGAGAATCTCGCCCGCGGCTTCGGAGTCTAGGGACGGCTCGGCACAGCCGACGCCACCGTCTCAGGCTTTGGTCGGACGACTTCGGTTCGAAGGGGATCGCGGTGCCACTGCGAACTTCCCGGTTGGGACCTGGGACAGGGAGGGCGTCTTGGCCGTGATCGGCCGAATTGTCGACGAGCGATACGAAGTCCTGGAGGAAGTCGGGCGCGGCGGCATGGGCGTCGTGTTCCGTGCTCGCGATGTCGCGTCTTCCGAGATGGTCGCGATCAAGGTGCTGCCTCGCGACATTTCCGCCGACCCGCTCCAGGCCGGCCGCTTCGCGCGAGAGTGCGCGGCCCTCCAGCGGCTCTCGCATCCCAACGTGGTCGCGTTTCACCACGCCGGCGAGCTTGAAGGCCAGCCCTTCCTGGTCATGGAGTTCGTCCAGGGCGTCTCCGCGCAGGACGCCGTCGCCCGCGCCGCCGAGCCGATTCGCGAGGCGCTGCGGCTGGCCGTGCAGATGGCATCCGCCCTGGAGCACGCGCACGAGATTGGCATCGTCCATCGGGACTTGAAGCCGGGCAATGTGCTGGTCGCTGATACCGGCATGGTGAAGGTAATGGATTTCGGCCTGGCGCGGCGGGTACATGACGAGACCCGCAACCTGACCCAGACCGGCGGCCTGGTCGGCACGTTCGCGTACCTGCCGCCGGAACAGGCGCTGGGCCACCGCGTCGACCATCGCGCGGACATGTACGCGCTCGGCGTTCTTCTCTACGAGCTTTGCGCGGGGGTCTTGCCCTTCACCGCCCCGGACCCGGTGTCGATCATCTTCCATCACATCAGCACCCCGCCCACGCCGCCTTCAAGCCACAATCCAGCGATCTGGCCGGACCTCGACGCCTTCATCTTGCGGCTGATGGCGAAGGATCCCGCCGAGCGCTTCGGGCAAATGCACGAGGTCCGCGAGAAACTCGAGATTCTAGCCGCAACCACGGCTGGAGAGGCCGGGGGAGCCGCCGTTGCGTCGCGCGTGTTCCCCTTCCTGGGTGCCGAGCGCGCCGCTGTCCGTGACCGCCTGGTGCTTGCGCTCCAGGAGTGCGTGGAAGGACGCGGCTCGGCATGGCTGCTGCTGGGCCCGCAGGAATCGGGAACTTCGCGCCTCGCCCAGGACCTCCGCTCGTACGCGCATCTCGCGCGGGCCCGCTACGTGGAAGCCGCTGCATCGGATCCGCCGATTCCGGCCCGCATCGTGGGTCAGGCCGTGGAGAGCTTGCTCGAGGATCTTCCGGCCCACGAGCGTAAAGCGATTCTGGAGACGCACAGGGCCGTGATCGCGGTGGTGGCGCCGCGGCTGCTCGATGACCCGGCCGAGCCGCCGCCCTGGCCGGACCTGGACAGCTTCGCGGACGCCGGGTGCCGCCTGCTGCTCTCCTTCGCCGACAAGTTTCCGTTCCTGCTGGTGGTGGACGAGGCGCATCGCTGCGATACCGCGAGTGCTGCCGTGGTTGCCAGGCTGGTCGATCTGGCCGGACGCACCGCGGCGATGTGCGTGCTGGCCGCCGACGAGGATCGGTTTTCCTTAAAGGACGGGCTCGACGTGCCCGACCCGCAGCGCATCGTGTTGCAGCCTCTGACCCGCGACGAGGCGAGCGCCCTGGTGTAAGCCGCGTGGCCCCGGGCCGAGCCAGCCGAGGCGGCCTCGGTCGCCGAGCTCGCCCGGGGCTGGCCCGGTCCCGCCGTGCTCCTGGCCGCCGCGCGCGCCGCCGGGACGCGTGCCCGCACCTCCCTGGAGGCCGGCGAGGCAGCGCTCGCCCGCGCCGCCGCCCAGGGGCTGTCCATGGCTTCGCTTGCTGCGGCCGCCTGCATCGGTGACACCGTTGGCGCGGACGAACTGCAGAAGGCCACCGGCATGGAAGCCGCGCAAGCCGAGGAGCTTCTGCGGATGGCGACGTCGGCCGGGCTGATGCGTCTGGCCTGGGTGCAGGGCCGCACGCGCCACGCTTTTGTGTCGCGGCGCCTGCGCACGCTCGCCGCCGAGCGTGCCTCCGCGCCCCAGCGACGCCACTGGCACTCCCGCATGGGACGGGCCAGCGAGCTGTACTGGAGCGGCGTGTGCGCGCGCCACTTGCAGGCCGCCGGCGACTTCCCCGCCGCGGCCCGCGCCTATCGCGCCGCGGCCGCCGATTGGAACCGCATCGGCGCCATCGTGGAAACCCGCGAGGCCCTGGAGCAGGCCGTCGCGCTGTTTGAGGCGTGTGGTCGGGCGGCGAGCACCGAGGCCGTGGAGACAATGTGCTCGCTGGGTGACACCCTGGTGCGCAGCGGCGACGCGGCGCCGGCGGTGGATACCTACCGGGCCGCGGCGGCGCGCGCCGGACGGCTCGAATCCGACTCTGACGTCTATCTCTCTCGCGCGCTCACCTCGCTGGCCGACGTGCTCCGGCGCAGCGGGCAGGCCGAGGAGGCCATCCGCGTCCTGTCCGGCCACCTGGACGGACGGGGCACCGAGGGCTCGGCGTTGTCGGCGGAAGGTCGGGCACGCCTTCAACTCGCGCTGGCGCTTGCCTACCGCGAGGCGTCGCGAGCCAATGAGGCGCTGGAGGCGCTCGATCGGGCGCGTTCTGCGCTTCGCTCGCTGGCCGATCGTGACCCTGGGCCCGGGTTGCGGCGACTGGAGGCGGAATGCCAGGAGGCCCTGGCGGAGGTGTACGGCGTGCGCGAGGATTGGGAGCGCGCGCTGTCGGCTCGCCTGGAGAGCATGCAGGCTTGGAAGGACGCGGGAGAGAACGGCCGGGTGCTGGAGGCATACCTTGCGCTCGCCGAGTTGTCCGAGAAGGTGCGTGGCGACTTCGCCCGGGCCGCCCGCTACTACGAAAAGGGGCTTGAAGTCGCCGACGGCCTCGTGCCTCGTCCGGCCCCGCAGCGCAGCCGCCTTCTCCGCGGGCTGGCCCGCTCGTTTCTACGCCAGGGACAGTGGGAGTCCGCGAGGCCCATGCTGGACTCGGCGTTGGAGGAGGCGCGGACAGGCGGGCGTCGCGAGGACGTGGCCGAAGTGCTGGTGGAGCTGGGAGAGGTGGCGTGCACTCAGGGACTTTCGGAAGCCGAGCCCACGCTGCGTGAAGCTATTGCGCTTTGTGACGCGTCGGCCGACGCCGGCCTTGCGGCGCGGGCCCGCACCGCGCTGGGCCGCCATCTCCTCGCGCAAGGCGATCCGTCCCGCGCCCGTGACGCCGTGGGCCCGGCGCTGGAAGCCGATCCCCGCTCCTCGGCCGCATGCTGGGTGGCCGGCCAGGCGGCTTTGCGGCTGGGTTTGACCGAAGAAGCACGGTCACTGCTCAGCTCCATCTCGCCCCAGGAAGAAGGCATGCGAATGCATCTGGAGGGTCTGCTGGCCGCCACTGACGGCGACGAAGCGGCCGCCGCGCGCCTGGAGCAGGCTGCCGGTGCTTTTTCCGCGCGCGGGGATGCGTGGGGTGCGGCGTCTGCGATGCTCGACCTCGCCGTGCTGGAGCTGTCGCGTGAGGGATTGCCGGTGCTTCCAGGAATCGTGCCCAATCTCGACCGCCCCTGTCGGCTGGACGGACAGGCTGTCCGCGGCGGCGTGTCCCGACTGGAGCAGGCGGCGCGGCAGTTTGCCTCGGTTGGAGCGGCCGGCCAGCGTCAGAAGGCGCAGATGCTGCTGCGCGCGATCATCCAGAATTCCTCTATCAGGTCGTAAAGGTGGTAAAGGTCGCAAAGGTGGTAAGTCAGCCGACGCCACCCTTGTTTTTAGCGGCCCGTCTCCAGCGTGTTTGCGCCTGCTCGGGAACCGGCTGTTGCCTCGGAAGCGAACGATGGCGGCTGCTCCGGCGCGTGGGGCGCCATGCCCACATCGGTGAGGAAGGCCGCGACGCTCTCATGCCGCTCATGCGGCTCCAGGGACAGCGCCCGAGAAAGTGCAGCGCGCAATTGAGGCGGGCAATCCTCGGGAAAGCGCAGCTCCTCGCGGCCGAAGAGGCGCGCGTCGGGATGGGGGGGAGCTGCGCCGCTCAAAACCTGATAAAGCAGCGCCGCAAAGCTGTACAGGTCGGAGCGCGCGCCGAAGATGGCGGCCACGCCGTTCTGCTCCATTGGGACGTAGGGGGACTGATGATCTCCTCGCGCGAAGGCGCCCATGAAGCCGCTGGGCGGCGCCAGCAAGTGGCGCATTCCGTAGCCGGTCCATCGCGGTGTGCCGTCTGGAGCCACGATAAGGTGCGCGGGGTGAATGTCCTGGTGGAACACTCCACGTCCATGGGCGTGGACCAGCGCGGCGCCGGCGACTCGCGACCAGTCAAACACGAGCGGCAGCGGCAAGGCTTTGCCGGCCGCGGCCAGCACGGCGTCGAGCGGATGCCCGGGAAGGTACTCGCGCGCCACGAAACAGGTCTTGCGGAGCGTGAAGCTTTCCAGGACGCGGGCGAGGCCAGGGTGGACAAGTCGACGCAGCGCGGCTGCCTCCTGGGCGAACCGCTCCAGTGCACGCTGGTGCTGGCTGGCGGTGGGAACGATTTCCTGAAGCACTACACGGGTACCGTCAGCGGCATCCGCGAGGTAGGTTCCGCCTGAGGCGCGTTCCGCAAGAACCGCCGCGATGCGATATGAGCCGACGTCCTGACTGACTTCAAAAAGGCGCATGAACACTCTCCGACAGGGTCTATGACCATCCTACGCGCACCCAGGTTGTCCGTCTATTCCACCAGCGACCTAACGTCGGGGGGCCGATGGTAGGAGTACATGGGTTGGATGCGCCAGGGCAAGGTTCGGCACAGTCGACGCCAAAGCGCTCTAAACCGGCTGCTTCCGCGGGTTTGATCGCCCGGGCGGGCTCAGGGGCATCCAAGCGTTAACAATTCCTCTATGGGACGTCGGCCTCAGTCGTTTTATACTTTTTTCAGGAAGTTGAAGTGTGGAGTATCTGATCGTCATGCGCCATCATCGAGAGCACATTCGTATCCAGAAGTCGTTCCAGGTGCGCTACCGCTTGCCATGGTCGTCTCGCTGGGAGCAGGCCAGCACGCGGGACATCAGCGCCGGCGGCATCTCGTTCACAGTCCCCAGGGGATTTTTCTTCAGCGGGCTGCCCGTGGAGATCGAAGTCGACTTTCCCATCGCCTCGTTCCGCACGCGGGGACGCGTGGCGCGGCAGCGCCGCTCGGCGGCCGGTCGCGAGGTCGGAGTCTCTTTCGGAGGCCTGAAGGCGGAAATTCGTGAGAGTCTGAGCCGCTACGCGTACCTCTGCGCGCGCTCAGCTTAAGACAATTGCAGCGCCTCCCGCTGCAGTGCGACAAGGCGATCGATCCCGCCCTTCGCCAGATCCAGTAATTCATCCAGCAGCGCGCGACTGAACGAGCCGCGTTCGGCGGTTCCTTGCACTTCCACGATGCCCCCGCTGGCCAGCATCACCACGTTGGAGTCGGTTTCCGCGCGCGCGTCCTCCTCGTAGGGAAGATCCAGCACCGGCACGCCGTCCACGATACCCACGCTTACCGCCGCCACCATGTCGATAAGCGGGGATTTTTGCAGATATCCCCGGGAAATGAGCCACGAGCACGCGTCGTGCAGCGCCACCATGGCGCCGGTAATCGCCGCGGTCCGTGTTCCGCCATCCGCCTGCAGCACGTCGCAATCGAGCGTGATGGTGCGCGCGCCGAGTTTCTCCGTGTTCACGGCAGCGCGCAGCGAGCGGCCGATCAGCCGCTGAATCTCCTGGGTGCGCCCGCCGCTTCCGCTCCGCTCGCGCGATGTGCGGGTAAGTGTGGAGCGGGGCAGCATGGAATATTCCGCGGTCACCCATCCCCGCCCGCTGTTGAGCAGGAATGGCGGCACGCGCTCTTCCACGCTGGCGGTGCACAGCACCCGGGTGTCACCCATCTCGATCAGCACGGAGCCTTCTGCGAAGCGGGTGAAGGCGCGCTGGATGCGCACCGGTCGCAAGGCATCGGGGGCACGTCCGTCAGCGCGCATTATTCGCCTTTCTTCTTGCGGGTTTTCCAGAATCCGCCGCTGTCCGGCGCACCGTCCGATTTTGGCGGGGCCTTTGCCGCGCCGGTCCATTTCACCGGTCCGGCCACCTGTACTTTCACGCCGCTCGGAATTTCCCCGGTGGAAAGTACCGGGAAATGGGGCAGGGCGGGCTCCAGCGCGCGCCGGATCGCGCGGCGCAGCGGCGGCGGCGCGAACAGCACGGCCGGCTGCTGGTGCTCCTCGAGCGCCTCGCGGACGCGGCGGGTCAACTGATCGCAGAATTCTTCGTCCATTTTCGCGGCCGCGGATTCCGCTTCGTCGGACAGCACCAACGCGCGCAGCGTTCCCTCGTCGTCGGTATATCGCGTGACGATTTGCGGGGCCAGCGCCAGGCGCACTTCCTCCACGCCCGCGTCCACCTCGCCGTCCGGGTTGTCACCCACTACCTCGAGGATGGTCACCAGGTCGCCGATGGGCACGCCTTCCGAAAGCAGCGTCTGCAATACCCGGCGCAGGCGGCGCAGGCGCTCGGCGCGGCCGTTGAAGGGCTCCACCACGACCGGATGGGTGGGCGCGAGGCGTGCCACCATGTCGGCCACGTCTTGCAGCCCGAGCAGTCGCGGCGCCGCCTCGCGGACCGTCTCACGCAGGTGGGTGAGGAGCACCGCGAGGCTTCCGAGAAGCATGCAGCCGCCCTGCTCGGCGGTTTCTCGGGCCTCCGGCGGGATCCACTTGGCAGGCATGCGATAGGTGGGCTCGATGGTGGTCCAGCCCTGCAGCGCGCCCAACTGCTCGAGGGAGCCGACCGCCAACAGGCGGTCCAGAAACAGCTCGCCCTGGGCAGTCGGAGCGCCGCGCAGGCGCACTCGGTAGCCGTTGGCGGAGAGGGTCAGGTTGTCACGGACCTTCACCGCCGGTGCCAGGAAGCCGACGTCCTCCGCCAGCTCATGACGCAGTCCGGGCAGCTTTTCGAGCAGCGGCGCGCCTTGATACGGGTCGACCAGCGGAAGGAGGCCGCCGCCCAGCTCCAGCACGACCGGATCGACCAGCGCCACACCTTTGGTGCCGGGCTCGCGGGTACCGTCGAACTCCACGAAGACCTCGCCCTGCAAGGTCCACCCGTCATTGAGCAGGCGCATCAGCGACTTCTGGATCTCCAGCTCGAGAATGCTCCCCACGCCCGCATAAAGATACGCTGCACGATCCTCCTGGGTCAGCTTGAGGTAGGCCTGCTGGCCGTGCTCGCCTGCGTTCCAGGGGATGAAGTCGGCCACCAGCTCGCCCGAGGTGAGCAGCGTGATGGTTTCCTGCCGATCGCGAACGCCCTCTGTCGCCATGGGGGGCACTTTCCCGTCGGCGCTTGACGGCTCCTTCGTTGTCGGAGGACATGCCCGAGGGGGGCGGCGAAGCATGCCCCAATGACGGAATCCGTGCGTCCCAAGTCCTCTGCGCGCCGTCAGGCAGCGCTTGCGGAGCCCGGCAAGGAAAAGTCCAGCGATAAAAAAGCCGACGTTCGCATTTTCGATGATCTCGATCTCGCGGCCTACGTTGAAGAATTGTTGACGGTAAAGGTCGACGAGCTGGGCACCGCCCTCGAGCGCATCATTGGGGACAATCTTCTCGATCTCGTCGAGAGCAACAAGAAACTCCTCGATCGGCTGAGCACGTTGGAGACCGCAATGCGCCAGGCGCCGTCGCCGGCCGTCGCGGAGGCGGCGCGCGACAGCGTCCCGGCGGAAAGCGCGCTCACTGACGAGCTGAAGGTGCAGGTTTCCGCGCTCCAACGGCAGGCGGCCAGTCTTGAGGATAATGCACGCGGGCAGCAAGATGAGATTTATCGCTTGCGTGACGAGCGCAGCCAGCTCCTGGCGGATCGGGCCACCTTGCAGCGGCAGGACGAGCTGAGCCGCGAGCGGGAGCAAGGCCTCAAGGAGAGCCTGGAGAAAGCGCGCGACGAGCTTGCCCGTCTGCGCTCCGAAGGCGAGCATGCGGTGCGCAAGCTCGATGAAACCTCGGCGCGCGAGAGCAGCGTACGCGAGGAGACTACCCGGCTGCGTGACGAGCTTGTTGGTTTGCGCGCGGAAGTGAGCGCGCTGAAAAAGGAAGAGGAGGTCCTGCGCGCGCACGAGACCTCATTGCAGGATGACCTGCGCAAACTCCAGAGGGAAAATAAACGTCTGATCGCCGAGGAGCGGACGCTGCGTGGAAATCTGGAAGCGCGCGGTGATCGCGAACGTGAGCTGAACGAGGAGATTCTGCGGCTCCAGGAGAGCATCACCGCTGTCAAGAGCGAGTCCGCGGCGCTGGTCGAGGGTCGGGCCGGCCGCGCCGACTTCGAAGAGTTGCAACGGCTGAAACTGGAAAATCAAAAGCTGGTATTGGCGCAGCAAGGCCTGCAGTCACGGCTCGACAAGGGCCAGCAGCAGCGGCTGGAAATCACTCGCGCGCAGGATGAGGCCAGCCAGGAAGCAGACCGCCTGCAAAAGCTCGTGCGTCGCAATGAAGAGACCATCACCCGGCTCGAGGCGCAGGCCGCCGAGCTGCATGGGGACCGAGATCGCGCCCAGGAAGAATCGAAACGCTTGCAGGGGGTGGCCCGCGACGCTGAGGGCCGCAGCCAGGATCTGCAGAGCCGGGTGGACACGCTCGGCGCCGAGCGTGACCGTCTGGCAGATCAAGTGCGCACTCTCAATGATCCGGAAAAGTTTACCAATCTCAAGCTCAAGGAATTGCACCAGCAAATTGTTCAGCTGGAAGCTACCATGCGCGAGAAAGACCGCCTGCTTGGCGAGGCCGGTAAGGATCAGCTTCTGCTCGGACAGGAGCTGGAAAAGGAGCGCAAGGAAAAATACGAGAACCAAGTCGCCTATGAGCGCAAGCTCAAGGAAACCCAGACCAGCCTGGCCCGCGAGACGCGCGAGAAGGACAAGGAGCGCCAGGAGCGGCAGTTGCTTGAGGAGCAGCTCGCCAAATACGCCAAGAAGAAATGGCCGCTCTGGTAAATCGCTAGAATTTTACCTGCGGCGGCGGGTTGCTGGCTAGCATCTTGATCATCGAGGCCGGCACGTCGGTGGGCCGCTCTTGCAGGCGCCCGCCGGTGCGAAAATCCCAGGGATTATCGTGGCTGCCGATAAGGTTCAACACGCGCCCCCCTTTCACCGCGAGGTGCAGGTTTCGCTGGTCGGGGGTGACGGCCGGGCAGAACGGCGTGCCGTCGAAGTGGAAGCTGTGGCGCGCCGGGCAATATGCGAGGTAGGAGCGCCCGTTCTCGCGAGCCACGTAGACGTACTCCACGAGGTACACCGGACAGCGCGTGTTGGCGGCGGAAACGTAGCGCCCCTTCTCCAGCTCGTCAATTGTGGCCGGATAGAAGGCCCGACGCTCGCTTGACTTACCCGCCCGCTTCTCTTGCTCGAGTGCCTCGTCCACTGAGTAGAATTCGAGCTGCGTCTGCAACCCTTGCAAGCGCGCCTCGCACTGATTGGTGAAGAGGCAGGGGCGCTCGCGGTACACGAACCATCCTCCCGCGCCCACCACCGCCGCAAGAAACAGGACCACCAGAATCGTGAAGAGCCACCGTAGCATGGGCGATGCGAATTCGCCATGCGGCAGGATCCACCTGCGGCGAAGAGAAGCCGCCGCAACCATGCAGCAAAGCCGGGGGGTCGTTGCTGCGTGGATTTCTTCCCTTGGAGTGGGTCGTTGCGGTTCTTTCTGGCCGTTCTGCTGGTCTCAGCGCTGCTGGGCACGACGCCCGCCTCAGCCGCGCCGGCCGCGCCCGTGCTCAGCGTTCCGCCGGATGTGGCCTTGCAAAACTCCGCCGAAGCGCTGGCCGCTGGGAACCTGGAGACCGCGCTGGCGCTGGTGGATGGCGTCCTCGCGACGGATTCCCTCAACGTGCGCGCTCACGTGCTGCGCTCCGGGATTATGCGACGGCTCGGCAGGACCGACGCGGCCCTCAAGGACGCCCGCGCCGCGTCCCGCCTGGACGACGCCAATCCACTGGTGGCGCGGGTGCTGGCCCTGGCGCTTTATGACGCCGCGCGACTCGATGAAGCGGAAACGGCCGCACGGCGCGCGGTTTTTCTCGCATCGCGCGATCCGCTTGCGTTCAACGCGCTGGGTCTCGTTTTGATGGCGCGTGCCAATGCGCTCCTGACGTCGCCTCCGGAGGGGATGAGCGGCCCGCAGGCCGGCCTGGCGCGCGGCATGCTGTTGGAGGAGGCGCGCAAGAATCTGGAGCTCGCCGTCGCCATGAACCCTGCGTTCGTTGATGCGCTGGTCAATCTGGGAACCGTCCTTACCCTGCAGGGACGCACCGCGCCAGCCCGCGAGGCCCTCGAAAAAGCGCGCGCGCAGGCGCCCGAGAATGCCAGCGTGTACGTCGCGCTCGGTGTCCTTTCGATGCGGACCGGCGACGCACACGGAGCGGTGGCCACCTTTGAGAAGGCCACGGAAGTGGACCCGCAGTCCATTTCGGCCCTGGTCAACCTGGCATCCGCCCATTACGTGCTGGGCCGGCTCGATGACGTGAGCAAGCTGGCGGCCGTCGTTCTGGAAAGGCAGCCGGACAACGTCCCGGCGCTGGTATTACGGGGTAGCGTTAGGCGCGATCTCGGTAAGATGGATGAGGCTACAATCGATCTGGAACTGGCGGTCCGCCTCGCTCCGGGTGACGCGGCCGCCCATTCCGCTTTGGGAACGCTTTACCTGAGCGTGGGGAGCGCGGACGCGGCGCGTCAGGCGCTTGAGAAATCCCTCGCTTTGGGAGGGGCCGAGGCGGCCGTTCAAAATAACCTGGGACTGGCATACAAAGCGCTGGCCCGCTACCAGGAAGCACGACTTCACTTCGAGAAAGCCCTGGAGGCACAGCCTCTGCAAGCTGATATTCACTTTAACCTCGGGGTCACGCTCGATCTGGCCGGCGACCGTCTGGGCGCAATCGATCACTTCAACGCCTATTTAAATCTCGCTCCAAATGCTCCGGACGCCCGTGTGGTGCGGGAACGGGTGAAGGAACTTCATCGTCGGTAAAGAAGGCATGGGCGGGGCGGGTTGGGAGGATATTCATGAACAAGAAGAGCCTGGTATGGAGAGATCCCGACGAGGGGGACCGCTCCAGGCCTTCGGAAGATGCGGCACCTCGTCAAGAGGCCGAAGAGACGCGCCCGCAAGAAGCCACCGAGCGCCCCCGTCGCGCCACACGTGCAGCCGCGCCCGAGGCGTCGAGCAGCCTGCCCCCTCAAGAGACTCCGCAGCCCACTCCGTCGCAAGAATTGCAGCGGCCCGCCGTGCCGCGGCCGCGCGAGGGCGATCGTCCCCCGCCGCGCGGTGAGTACCGTGACGAAGTTGGTCCGCCGCGTCCGTCACGTCCCGTGGAGGGGCAGCGGCCCTATGGACGTCCCGCGGAGGGCCCGCGCGGCTACGACAGCAATCGCGGCTACCCGCCGGAAAGTCAGCGGGGATATGGCTCCGGCGAGCATCGCGGCTACGGTGAAGGTCAGCGCCCCTACGGCGTTCGTCCCCCGGAAAACCGTCGTCCTTACGAGGACGATCGCGGCCGTGGCTACGGTGACCGTCCGCCTCCGCGCTACAACGATTCCTACGGCGGGCCGCCGCCGCGCTCCAATCGTGGATATCAGCCACACGAGCCGTACGATTCCCGTCGGCCGCTGCAAGATCGACCGCCAGATCGCTACGACCGGGGTGGTCCGCCGCCGCGCGACCGCTATGATCGTCCCTACGATCGCCAGGAGCCGCCCCCGCAGCGAAATTATGATCGTGGGCCCGGCGGGCCGCCGCGGCCCAACGATCGCTACGGGCCACCGCCGCAGGACCGTTATCGGCAAGACGACCGGTACGGGCCGCCGCGCCCTCAGGGCGGACCTCCCCGGCCCGGTGGGCCTCCGCCCGGTCGTGGCGGGCCGCCGCGCGGTCGCTTTGACGATCGGGGACGCCCGCCGGCGCGCCCCAATCGTCCGCCGCAGCGGCCTTCGTCGAAGGGTGACACCGTCAAGGACAAGCTGCATAACGACGCTATTGCCTTCGCCCAGCAGTTCAACATACCGGATGCCGTCGCGTTCCAGATCGTGCGCGGCGACTTCACGCTGAAGGAATGGCTGGAGCGGCACAGCGAGGCGGAGCGCAAGCGCGAGGAGCGCGGCAAGGTCATGGCCGTGAAGAAGCAGCAGCGTGGCCGCGACGAGGGCATGGCCCAGCAGTACTTCCTCAAGCAGAAGAAGAACGCCACGCCGCTCATCTTCCGCATGTACGAGGATCAGAAATCGGACGGCATCATCATCAGCATCCTCCCGTACCACTTCTGGGTGGAACGGGTCGGCGCCAATGGCGAGACCGAGCGCGAGAAGCTTGAGAAATTGCGCGTCCTCTACTGCCTGAAGATCGACAACGAGGCCGAGGTGGACGCGGTAGTGACGCGCGACGCCAAGGTCACCTCCCTGGAGATCCAGCCACAGCGGGAAAAGGAGGGGCGCTATCAGGTGCCTCTAGACGTCATCCAGAAGGCAGCCGACGAAGGGCGTCCCATCCAGGTGACACTCAACGAGGGCTCTGTTTTCCGCGGAACGATCGATTGGCACAGCACCTACTTCATCAAGATGAAGGTGGCGCCCAATGCATCGATCGTCGTCTTCAATCATTCGTTGCACGAGGTGCGCGACGTTTCGCCGGAGCCGGCCGCGAGCGGACGAAAATCCGCCAGGCGCTGATCTAAGTGATCCGCGGCGCAAGTCTGATCTTGAATACTTGTGTCGCGCGCCACTAAGAGCGACGAAAAAGAGAGGCTCGAAACCATCGAGCCTCTCTTTTTTTGCCGCGCGTTTTTTATTAAGCGATGCGGCGGATCGGAACGACGACCTGGGAAGGCTTCTCGTCCTTCTCGGACTGCGCGGTATCCGCGCTCCACAGGGTGTAAATCTCCTTGAGATCCTGCAGGTCGCGGATTTTCTCGTAGCGCGCCTGCGGGGTGCGGACGTACAGCGTCTCGCCGCGGAAAATCATGCTCAAGGCGGCGGCCACGTCCTTCACCTTCACGGTGAAGCCGAGGAAGTTGCGACGGTAAAGCCCGGCCCGATCGGCGTTGGCAAGCCCGTTCCAGAAGATAGAGTCGAGCGCGTTCCGCGCGTCGTCCCAGGTGAAGTCAGGAGTTCTCAGCCGACGCACGGTGGCGCGGCGACTCTTGGCAAAGCCCTGGCTCCTCGAATGCAACGTGTTCATCACCTGCTCCTACTCCTTGACGGGGTCCTCTCGCGCTTCGGTGGCCCTACTCGGCCGCCCGTCTTGCCCTCTGCCCATATTATGCTGGAAAGGATCTGAAAACGCCATTAACGATGTGTAAACAGCCGTACAGTTTTGTTACCGCCCGAGCCCTCGCCAAAACATCCCGGTTCTTGCCCCGGAGCCGTTCCTGAACTTGTTGTGAAAGCTTAAGAAAGTTTCCCCTCGACCCCCGGCGACCGGGTCGTGAAGAGAAACCACACGCTGAAGGAGGTCCGAGCATGCGCGCTCCCGGGCAGAGTCTGCAGGCCGAGATGGAGGTTGTGTTGGCGCGCCGCAAGGGTCGCGACCATGGCTCGGGCTTTGACCAGGAGAGCTTGGCCCGCGACGCGCAGGCACGGCGCCACCTCCTGGGGATGCTGGCCGGCTCCCTGCTGATGATGGGCCTTGGAGTATTCCTGACGCTTTAGGGCGGCGCCGCTTCGCTCCACTAGCCTTTCGGCATGCGAAACAGGCGCACGGTATTCTCCCGCGCCCTTTGGGCGAGCGCTTCCGCCGTGAGGCCGTGCTGCTCCGCCACCACTTCCGCCACCCGCGGCAGCCACGCCGGCTCGTTGCGCTTTCCACGATGCGGCACGGGCGCGAGGTACGGCCCGTCCGTCTCCAGGAGAACTCTTGAGATTGGAACGTACTTCACGATGTCGCGCAGGGCCTCGGACTTTTTGAAGGTCACAACTCCGGTGAAGCCCAGGTGAAAGCCCATCGCCAGCAATGCTTCGGCGGCGGGTCGCGTGCCGGTGAAGCAGTGCACGACGCCGCCGCACGCGGCAGCGTCCTCCTCCCGCAGAATGCGCAGCAGGTCCTCCTCGGCGTCGCGGCAATGAACCACCAGTGGGCGTTCCAGTTCCCGGGCCAACCGCACGTGCGCGCGCAGCGAGGCCTGCTGCGCTTCGGGCGGGCTGAAATTGTAGTAGTAGTCCAGGCCGGTCTCTCCAATGGCGAGCACGCGGGGATCCGAAGCCAGGGCGCGGAGCGCGGCAACGACGGCGTCGGGATCGGCGGCATGCTCCTTTGCTTCGTGCGGATGCACGCCCACCGAAGCGTACAGGGCGGGCTCACTGGCCGCGTCGAGCAGCGCCACGGCCTTTCGCGAGGAAGCCATGTCGGTGCCCGGGATGAGCACCGCGGTGACTCCTGCTTCGGCGGCTCGCGCGATGACCTCGGCACGATCCGCGTCATACTGCTCGGCGTCGAGGTGGCAGTGGGAATCAACGATTGTATAGGGCGTCACGGCGCGCGCTCCACCATGAACGCTTCCAGGCCGCGCAGCAGTCCCTCGGCGATGCGCTTGCTGTAATCCGGCACGCGCATGGCGGCTTCCATGTCCGGGTTTGAGATGAACGTGATCTCGACCAGTACCGAGGGCATGAACGGCTGGCGAGTGACGTGGAACGAACGCCAGACCCAGGCGCGGTCACTTTCTCCGGCCGCTTTCGCGAGCGGCTCCGTGAGCGCGCGAGCCAGATCCGCGCTTTGCTGCCGGTAGTAATACACGTAGGTGCCGCGCGCCACGCGGCTGTCCGCGATCACTGGACGGGCGTTGTGATGGATGCTGATGAACAGGTCGCCGCCAGCCTCCTTGCCCACCGTGACGCGGGTCGCCAGCTCGGCGTCGTGGGACGCGGCCACCGTGCGATCGGTCTCGCGCGTCATCACGACGCGGGCGCCGCGCGCGGTGAGGAGATCCCGAAAGGCGAGCGCGACCGCGAGGTTGGCGTCGGCTTCTCGCAGCCCGCCCACTCCGGTGGCGCCGGGGTCGTCCCCGCCGTGGCCGGCATCGACGACCACGGTGAGTCCGCCTACGTCTCTCCTGGCCGGCGGCCACTTGATGGCGATGCGCAGCACCTCCGGAGTCACTTTGGAGAAGTCGTGGCCGGGGGGATCCGTGGCGAGGCGCGCGGAGGCGCCATAGCTGGCACGCCATCCCCAAAGGCCGCTCAGTCGCAAGCGCAGGTCCACGCGTCCGGGCACGATCTGCTCCAGGGTGGCGCTCCGTATGGCGGGATCCCCGACGAACTGGGCCAGCTCGTGCATCATCAGGATGGCCGGATGCAGGCGGATGGTGAGCCGGTCGGGCGCCTCCTCGATGACCTCGAAGGCCAGGCGGCGGGTGAGCTGGATGTCCACGTAGGTCTCGCGGACGTTGTTCGGTGCTGGCCTGACGAGGATGTTGCGGACGTGTGCCGTCGGCAGCCGGGTGCCCGGGCGTTCCCAGTGGATGTCCTTCTCCTGCACCCAGCCGGCGTCGCCGCCCCCCAGGTCCGCGCGCAGCCAGGCTCCGAAGCGTCCGTGCACGGCGAGCATGACGCCCGCCTTCAGGGGGGTGCGGCGGTCGTAGTCATCCCCCGGGCCTACGCGAAAAATCGCATCGTCGTGGCGAACGCGGACGACCCCGCGGGCCGGCGCGACGGCGGCAACAAGTGACGGATCCGGAGAAGCCTGGGGCACGAGCGGAAACCAGGAGAGTGCGGCGAGCACCGTCAGGGCGAGCAGCACGACGTACAATAGCGGCCTGCCAAAGGGCATAAGGCCAACTCCCTACCGCGTCATCTTGAGCATCTCCTCTCGCGGCCCGGTTTGACGCGGAGGGCGTCCATGGATGAATATTCAACAAGAGTCTCTTCATGGAAGTGGCGATCTGGCAAGGCTCCCGGAAAGTGAGCTGTCAAAAAGTAGAAGGAAATTCACTATCCGCAACCAATTTCAAGGGAACGGCGTTCTAAGCTGGAGGAACGACCGCGACGAGAGAGGACGAATTCGTTTGGGACGTCGGCCTTCTAAGAAAGCAGGAAGGTCCAGGGGGCGTGCCGCCGCCATCTTGTTGACCGTGCTGGCCGTTGCGGCGTTTGCGACCGGCTTCCTGCGAGCCGTGCGGCATCCCCTGGACCTTCTGGCCGGTCCGGAGAAGCGTCCGACGCGCTTGAAGGGAGCAGCGCCCGCGCCCCAGGTGTCCCCGGTGCAGACTGAGCAGCAGCCCGCCGCGCAGAAGCGCAAACAGCGTCAAAGTACGCTGGGTCTTTCGACACCGTCTCCCAGTCCGTCGCCGCGGGGCACCGCCTGCAAGGTCGCCATCATCATTGACGACTGCGGCAACAATTGGAGGCATGTGGAGGGCTTTGTCCGCGCGCCGGCCCCGGTCACGCTGGCCATCCTTCCGCACCTCGCTTACTCGGTGTACATCGCGGAGCAGGGGCGCCTCGCGAACAAGGGCATCATGCTGCACTTCCCCATGGAAGCCATGGGCAGCGTAAATCCCGGCCCCGGCACCCTGCGGCTGGGCATGACGGACGAGGAGATGAGCGCCCTTGTCCAGCGCAATCTGGCCTCGATTCCCCACCTTGACGGAGTGAACAACCACGAAGGCTCGCGTGCCACCGCCGATCCCCGCGCGATGTCCATTGTGATGAGCGCGATCAAGCAGCGGGGCCTGTTCTTCGTGGATAGTATGACCAGCGCGGACTCGTGCGCCGCCGTCGTCGCTTCCCGCATGGCCATTCGCTGCGCGCGCCGCGACGTGTTCCTTGACAACGAGGACGACGTGGACGCAATCAAGGATCAGATGCGCCTGCTCATCCGGGAGGCGCAGGAAAAGGGCGAGGCAATCGGCATCGGGCACGCCAGACCGGATACACTTACGGCATTCGTCGAGATGTTGCCCGCCTTTGAGGAAGCGGGCATCACACTGGTCCTGGTGAGGGATCTGGCGCCGCTGCACTCGGAACGGACACCGGGCAAGCTGGTCGGCGCGCAATTCGGCAAGGAGGCCCCCTAGATGCCGAGCCTTCGTATTCTGGCAATCTTCGTCTGGTGGATGTTGGCGACGGGTGTCACGTTCGCGACTCCCGAGTTCAGCGGCGGCTCCGAGCCGTTTGCCGAGCCGGCCGGACCGCCCCCGGTGCAGATCGAGCGTGCCCCCGCAAAGCGCACGCCGCCTCCAACGCGCCCGCTGCCCCGTACAGTTCCAACGATTCGCGTGCCGGTCGGGCCCCCGCTGAGCGTGCCTCCGCCGCTTCGAGTGCTCATCCCCGCCCTGAAGGGGAGTCGCCATGCGCTTGCCGCCTCACGTTCCGCCACGGTGGTGGTGAGGGCCGCCGGTCAGACCTTCCGAGTTCGCGGACGCATTCTCGACGAGCTGCGCGCGTCTGTGGTGGCGGTCAACGATCCGGCACTGAGCGCGTTGTTTGCCCTGTATGGCGCCTCAATCAAGTGGGACGGAGCCAGCCGCGCGGTGCAGGTGACGGCGGCCGGGCATTCCGTGGCGCTGCCCGAAGGGGCCGCCGACATTCACGACCTGGATGGACAGCCCGTCCATCTGGACGTTCCGGTTGCCACGCACGAAGGCGTGGCGTGGATGCCGGTTGCGGCGCTTCCCCTCGTGCTGGAGGGCAAGCTGCAGGGGGTCGCCCAGGGGCAATATCTGTTCGATCCACTGGTCACCGATGTCTCTATCGATTCCATGGAGGGCGGCGGCGCTCGCCTCACCATCGAGTCACCTCTTCCGATCAAGTGGACCTCGTTCATGCTGCGCCGTCCCAACCGCTACGTTCTCAACCTGCCCAACGCGGTGCTCGACCTTGACAAGTACAAGCCGGTGCAAACGCGATCCGTATCGCATCCGGAAATCGGGCATGTGCGCTTCGATCAGTTTTCGTTCCAGCCGAACGTGGTGCGCCTGGTGATTCCCCTGCAGGACGAACAGGAGCTCAACGTGCTGCCCAGTTCCACGCCCCGCAAACTGGTGGTGGCCATCGCGCGGCCGCAGGTGACGCCGTACGCGGAGAACTTCAGCGAGCAGCGTATCACCGACATGCGCGTGGACAAGACCGAGCTTGGCGTGAAAGTCACGCTCACCGGAACCGGCCCCTTCCAGTACGAGTATCATCGCTTGAAGGAGCCGGATAACCGTTTTTTCCTGGACATATCCCAGGCAGTGCTGGCCGGGCCGCGTCGTGAGGTCGAAGTGGCCGACTCGTACGTGACCGCCGTGAAGCTCAACCAGTACCAGAAGGATCCCGTGCCGGCCGTGCGCCTGTTGTTGGAGATGGAAAAGCCCGCCGAGACGAAGGTTTTTTCCGCCGCGCCCAACGTCCTGGTCATTGAGACCCGCCACCGCGTGTCCATGACGGATGTCAGGGGCGTGGGTGCCACCCGCATGCCGACCGGCCGGCGCGTGATATGCATTGACGCGGGGCATGGTGGATCGGATCCGGGCGCCCTCAATCATGCCCTCGGTATCTACGAAAAGACCATCACGCTGGACATCGCGCATCGCCTCGCGCGTGTTCTTCGCGAGCAGGGCTGGCAGGTGGTGATGACGCGCAGTACGGACCGTGACGTTTCGTATGCCGGCTCATCGGCCAACGAGGAGCTTGGCGCGCGCGTCCGGGTGGCACATGATTTCAAGGCAGACCTGTTTGTGAGCATCCACTGCAATTCGTCGCGCAATCGCGGCGTAACCGGCACCTCTACCCACTGGAGCAAAGCCAGTGATCGCATCCTGGCCAGCTTCCTTCATCCCCGCGTGGTATCCGCGATGGGATGTCCCAGCCGCGGTCTGCAGCGCAACAACTTCTACGTGCTGCGTCACTGTAGGTTGCCGGCCGTGCTCATCGAGACCGCTTTCATCAGCAACAACGGCGAAGGCCGCAAACTGGCCGATCCGGATCAGCGGCAGCGGCTTGCGGAAGGCATCGCGGAAGGGCTTCGCGTGTACGTCGTACGCAACGGAGGGCTCAGCGGGCGGTAAAGGAAGCCAGCAGTCTCAGACGGGTGCCATCCCAGACGTTGTTCTCACGCAGCGTCTTGTCGGGATCGAGCATGTCGGTCTGGCCGGCCACGCACACGCCGTAGGTGACATTGTCTCCCTGCGGGTCGACCCCAGGCATGCCGAGTTCCTTTAGAAGGTCGCCCATGACCTGACGGAGGGGAATGTCGTCGGCAAGCATGGCGTCCTGCTCCCAGTTGTCGGTCATGTCGAGAAGCGTCACTCGAGTCACGTAGAAAGCCCCCTGCGGGAAGTGGATGCCGTGCAATTCCTCGGCTTCTTCGGCAACCCTTCATTGTTTGATTAGTTCCAGCGACCATGGCTAAGTGGTCCGCGGCGCAAGTCTGATCATGAATTGGAGCCCCGGGCGCGGACCACTTAGCCCCAAATCGGTTTGATCGTGTCGCGCGCCACTAAGGACTCGTCCGCGGGACCGAGCGTGTGCACATCACGGGCGTTTGGTCTGGCCGGGTGGTGCACGAGGAACAGGAGCACGAGCGCAGGCAGGCCTTCGCCAACCCCGTCGATTCTCGCTTCCCTGAGCCAGAATCATCACCGGGCGCTTCGGTAGCCACGGCTGCGGTGGATGGGGGGTACTGCAAGATCAGAGGCCAGCAGGAGTGCCGCGAGTTCAAGCTTGGTGTCCTCGGCGTCTAAAGTGGACCCCATTGTCAAGACAGAAAAACCGGGATCTTAAGCTTGTCTCATGGGGTTAGGATCTTCCGGCCGGAGCTCTCCTGGGAGAGATCCA
>Ga0194131_10004555_pt1 | contig 20768 bp, 17 predicted proteins | sample TA2KigO120mmetaG_FD_148631 | JGI IMG/M metagenome (GOLD analysis project Ga0194131, IMG submission 148631) | Freshwater microbial communities from Lake Tanganyika, Tanzania - TA2015053 Kigoma Offshore 120m | ecosystem: Environmental > Aquatic > Freshwater > Lake | place: Tanzania: Lake... | reverse complement strand
TCGCTGGGCCACGGTCAGGTTCGACTGTCTCGGCATGAGCTTGACTCCTTCGGGCTCGGTGACCATAGTCTATCCGCACCGCCCAAAGACTCACACACGCCGATTCCCAGGAACCCTTAGCAATACAAACGGCGTTGCATGTTAAAGAAACGGGCGATGTATTGAACCCAAGCCCCAACGGGGCGCCATTGAATTATCGCACGGCCAATGTCGCCCCGTTGGGGCTTGAAACAATGACGGCCGATAACCCAGGGCGTTGCCCTGGGCTTTAACAGGCAACGCCGTTGGCGTTGACGCGAGGGGGCACGGGCCGCTGGACTATAACTTTGTTTATCACATTAGTGATAGTTATCCAGGTCTAGCGAGATTCGTCCAGCTCAGGATGTGCCGAGGGGGTGTATGTCACTTTCTGGACGAATCCTGGACGAATCTGCTGGACGAATCGGCGCGTCGCCATTGGCGGAGTGGCGGGGCCGGGCGGCCTACCGCAGTAGTTGAAGCACGTTTCGGCTGTTCGGTCGTCAATCCACGTATGGATCGGCACCGAGGTCCTTGAGGATTTCCTGGCGGTTGCGTTCGTAGATCATGAGATCGACGCGCTGGCGGAAGTGGCGGCGTTCGACGCGGCTCTGGGCCTTGAGGAAGATGGGCCGATAGGCTTCCCAGGAGCCGGCGCCGCCGCGCTGGCCGCGGGCCTTGAGAGCGTTTTGCCGTCGTGGGCCGAGACCTTCGAGCAACTCGTCGTCGAGAGCGAGGAAGAACTGGCAACTGCCGGGGTCGCCCTGGCGGGCGGAGCGGCCTTCGAGTTGGCGGTCGATGCGGCGAGCCTCGTGACGTTCGGTGCCGAGGACGTGGAGTCCGCCCGCTGCCACGACCTGGCGATGCTCCTCGGACAGGCCTTCCTTGGCGGCGACGTCGTCGACGGCCTGTTTCCAGACTTCCGGCGGCACATCATGGCGGGCCGCGAACTGGTCCTTGAGGCGTGCCCAGGCGAGAGCCTCGGCGTTGCCGCCCAAGAGGATGTCGGTGCCGCGGCCGGCCATGTTGGTGGCGATGGTGACGGCGCCCTTGCGGCCGGCCTGGGCGACGATCTCCGCCTCGCGGGCCGTGTGTTCCGGCTTGGCATTGAGAACTTGATGGGCGATGCCGGCCGCCGTCAGCTTGGCGCTCAGTGCCTCGGACTTGTCGACCGAACGCGTGCCGATCAGCACGGGCCGGCCCTTGTGGTGCAGGTCCACCACGGCGCGGGCCACGGCCTCGAACTTGGCGTCCTCAGTTGGATAGACCTGGTCCGGCAGATGGATGCGATTGGACGGCCGATTGGTTGGCACGCACACGACCCAGATCTTGTACACGCGGCGCAGCTCCCAGAAGTTCTGTGCGGCGGTTCCGGTCATGCCGGACAGCTTGGTGTACAAGCGAAAGTATGACTGGAAGGTGATCTGGGCGGCGTGCTCGTTGGCGTAGGTGATCTGCACGCCCTCCTTGGCCTCGACGGCCTGGTGCAGTCCCTCGCGCCAGTGGCGATCGGGCATGCGCCGGCCGGTGAACTCGTCAATGATCACGACCTTGCCGTCCTCGATCATGTAGTGCTGATCGCGGCGGAAGCGATGGTTAGCCTGGATGGCCCGCTCGATGTGTTCGTGAAGCTTGTCCATGGCGTGCGAATGCGGGCCGGCGGGCGGGTTCGAGTAGCGAGCCACCTCGCGGCCCTCGTCCGTCAGTTCCACCTTCTGCTTCTTCTCGTCGAGCGTGAAGTGCTTGTCGCGGGCCATCGCGACGGCGAGCCGGTTGGCCCAGACATATACGACTGCCTCCTCGTCGCTGGCCGGCCGGGTCGGCAGACCGATGATGAGCGGCGTACGCGCCTCGTCGATGAAGATGTTGTCGGCCTCGTCCACGAGCGCGAACTGATGGCCGCGCTGCACCTTCGGGTCGAGCGGCTTGGCGACGGCGCCCATGCTGGTCCAGGCGGCCCAGAACGGCTGGCCTGCGCCCTTGTCGCCGGCAATCTTCAGGCGATCGCGGAGAAAGTCGAAGCCGAATTCCGATGCCGTGCCGTAGGTGATGTCCGCCTTGTACGCTGCCTTGCGGTCCTCGTCGGACATCTTCTGCTGCAGGACGCCAACCTTGAGGCCGAGGGCGTTGTAGACGGACGAGGTCCAGTCGCCGTCGCGCTGGGCCAGGTAATCGTTGACGGTGGTGACGTGTGCGCCCTTGCCGAGCATGGCGTTGAGCGTTGTCGCGAAGGTGGCAACGAGCGTCTTGCCTTCGCCGGTGGCCAGCTCGGCGAGGGCGCCGTAGTGCAGGACCACGCCGGCCGCCAGTTGCACGTCGAACGGCCGCAGCCGTAACGTCCGCTGCGCGGCCACGCATACCAGGCCGAAGACCTCCGGCAGTAACTGATCGAGCGACTCGCCGCCGCGCGCCCGACCGCGCAATCGTTGCCCGGTCTGCAGCACCTCTTGATCAGTCAGTCGGGCGAATTCCTGCTCCCAGTGCCGGATGGCATTGATCTTGAGGGCGCCGCGTGCCAGTCGGCGCTGCGAAGGCGAGCCGAAGAGCAGCTTTACATAGTTCCACCAGCGCCGTCCCAGCCGATTGCGGCCGGACTGCTTCATCGCCACCTGCGGCGTGCCAGACGACTTGGATTCGACCAGGGCACTGCTCAAGGAAGAACTCTCCGTGGGAGGACCGAGCCGGGCATGCCGACACGCCAGCGCGCACTCCATCAGGTTAACAAATCGGCGAGCGCTTGCCAAAAAGAAATCTGGGGCGTGGAGTCTGTGGGGCGAAACGCCACCAAAGCCGCCGGCTATCCGACCGCCTTTGGCGGGCCCTGTCACGGATCGAGTGATGGGAGGGCGAGGCGGCGAGGTTCCTGCCGAGCCGACTCAGCGAGGCTCGGTGGCGACCGGTGAATCGTTGGCCGACAGGACCGGGCCGTCTCCTGGTGTTACACTGCCGATCAGGTAGTGGAGGGAAAGAAGAAGGTATAGGCAGCTGACTATCAAGGTGAGATGCAGCTGAAAGGCATGGCGGCGGCGGCGGCAATGGAAAACCACGGCCATGGCGAAGAATAAGCCGGTGAATTTAACGACGAGTAACCAGCCGATGCCGCCACTCAACAGCCATCGGGCCACCGGATTCAATTCCCAGCTGGCCATATCATGCCGGTTTTCCCAGGCAAAACTGGCATCATGCGCTGCCGCCAGCAAGATCAGAAGCCAGACGGCTAGCAGCAAAATCCCTTTCATCGGCATCGGCTCCTCATCCCTGATTTTGAGCCTGCAGTTCTCTTTTCCTCGATTTTGATCCGAAGGTCAATGCGGGAATTGCACGCCGTTCCACCAACGCGCGAATGCCTTGCATATGACGTAAAGTGTTATGGAGAAATACGATGCGCTATTGAGTGTGTTCGTCGAGTCATCTCGCAAGGGGACAGGGACGTGAAGCTGCGGGATGTCCGGCGTGAAAAACGGTTCGCAAGAAAAATTTTCGAGACAAATTGCTTGATCCGCGCCAACGACTGTATATCATTACATTGTCCCGCTTGCGATGACTTCGGTGACTGGGCGACGCCGAGGAAGTCTGAGCGGGACATTTTCATGCGCACGTCGAATGTCTCAGCCAAGCCAACTCCGCGAAACCGAAGTGCATCGCGATCCAATCGCGCAGTTCCGCCGCTGGTTCGACGAGGCCGTTGCAGCAGGGGAACCCCAGCCGGAAGCCGTGTGCCTCGCCACCGCCGACGAACGCGGACGTCCTTGCGCCCGGATGGTTCTCCTGCGGGGCTACAGCGATGCCGGCCTCGTCTTCTTCACGAACTGCAACAGCCGCAAAGCTGCTGAACTCGCCGCCAATCCGACCGCGGCGCTGGTTTTTTACTGGTTTCTGCTGCAACGCCAGGTCCGCATCGAGGGCCAGGTCATGCCGGTCGACGCTGACGAGGCGGATGCCTATTTCCGCACGCGGCCGCGGGGACATCAACTCAATGCCTGGGCCTCGCCCCAGAGCGAGGTCATTCCCGATCGCGCTTTTCTGGAGGCCCGCATGCGCGAGTTTGAAGAGCGCTTTCCGGATGAGGTACCGCGACCGCCATTCTGGAGCGGCTACCGCGTCGTGCCGGAATCCATCGAGTTTTGGCAAGGCGGCGAGAACCGCCTGCACGACCGACTCGTTTACCGGAAGACCGCCGACGGCTGGCGCATACAACGTCTCGCGCCGTGACCCGAATGTCCTGTCATAGCAAGACTTCACATCCGCCAAATTGACAGGCTACGTCGTGTACTCCGCATTGATGCGCACGTAATCGTATGTCAAGTCGCTCGTAAAGAAAGTGCATTTGCCCTGGCCGATCCGGAACACCAGGCGCAGCTGCAATTCACGATGGCTTTTCATGTGGGCGGAGACGGCGGCGGCATCGAACGGTACCGGAGCGCCATCCTTGTAAAGCAGGAAATCGTCGAGCCAGAGCGACAGCTGCGTTTCCTCGAACGCAACCCCCGCGTAGCCGGCGGCAGAGACGATGCGGCCCCAGTTCGGATCAGCCCCGAAAACGGCTGTCTTCACCAGCGGACTATCCGCGACGGCCCTGGCCACCTGACGCGCATCGTTGTCGCTGGCAAGTCCTTCCGCCCGAATCTCGATCAGATGGGAAGCTCCCTCTGCGTCCGCAGGAATCGCACGTGCCAGTTCCGCGCAGATCTCGGTGACCGTCTCGGCGAACACGGTCAACGAGTCCCCCTGCAATGGGGAGCCTTCACCATTGGCGAGCAATAACAGGGTGTCGTTCGTGCTCGTGTGCCCCTCGACGCTGATGCAATGGAAGGAACGATCGGCAGCGGCCGCCGCCAGCATGCGCAGGTCGTCCTGCTTCACGGCCGCGTCCGTCAACACGAATGCCAGCAGCGTTGCCATGTTCGGGCCGATCATTGCGGCCCCTTTGGCGAACCCGGCGATACGAACCTCCTTGCCCGCCAGGAGCACCGAGCGTGCAGCCACCTTGATGCGCGTGTCCGTGGTGAGAATGGCGCGGGCGGCGCGCTCCAGCGCCTCAGGTGTGCCGGTCAGTTCGGGTACGGCGGCGCGGATGCCAGCTTCCACTTCCGCCATCGGCAGCAGCCTGCCGATCACACCGGTCGAGCACACAAGCGCTTGCGGTTCGTCACAACCCAGGCACTCTGCCAAAAGGGACGTCATGCGCCGAGCGTCTTGCAGGCCACGCTGACCCGTGCAGGCGTTGGCGTTGCCTGAACAGATAACGATGCCCCGTGTCGTCGCCGATGGCAAGCGCTCGCGGCAAACCTGCACCGGCGCAGCAACGACACGGTTGCACGTGAAGACGCCCGCCGCCGAGGCCGGCCTGTCGCTGGCCACCACGGCCAGATCGAGGCGTCCCGCCTCGCCGCCCGGGCGAATACCGCAATGGACTCCCGCGAATCGATAGCCAGCCGGCAATTTCCAATCTTTCATGATGCTATCTTAGGTTCGCCGGCCCACTGCGTGTGCCGAATTCCGCACGCACCGTGCGGCCACTGTGTCGACTTGCTCGCCCCCGCCGGCGCCACCGTTCACCATGGACTTACAGAGGACTTGCATCTCCGAGACGTCATCCTGGCAAACAAAAAAAGAGCCCCCTTCAGTGAAGGAGGCTCTCGAAAGTCGCGGGACACTTGTGTTTTCAAGGCTTTAAGAGTTTCGGCAAGATTCGACCGCATTCGAGCCAGGCCAGGCAGCCTGCAAGTTGCAATCGTCAAGCCGTGGCGGCTGGGCGGCGCCTGTCGGGCCTCAACGCTTCCCGGCCATGGCCAGTTCGCGCAGCCAGCTATTGGGGATTGGCCGGCACACGGATTCGCCGGCAAAGTGCCAGGACTGCACGCCTTCCTCGCCAGGCCGCCAAGAAAAGAAGGCGCGGCGGTCGTTAACAAGCGTGGGGAAGCCGACGCGGCCGATTTCGGGATCCAGCAGTGAAACCGACAAAGTCTGCATTTCCTCCAGGGAATTCTCGAGCGTTTTCTCAGCGTTGCTGAGTTCCTCGCTGAGCTGATAGCGGCGCTGACGTTCCGGCCAGGCGAGTTGGCGGCGCTGGCGCTCCAGCCTGGCCTGTTCCGGCCGCAGTTTATCGATAACCTGCTGGCTCGCTCGCATATCCTCCACGATGCGCTGCACCAGCGGCAACATCCGTTGAGCCATGCTCAAGCTCAGGAAGACCTCGCCCCGGTCGGGGGACTCTGACGCGCCTGACGCTTTGTTTCCCGTGGAGCCGTTCATCGCTTGTCCTCCCCCTCCGTTATTCTTTGTTCCCTTGGTTGCCTGGTTATTGCCCCTGTTTACATCATACGCTCGAAATCAAGGGGATGCATCGGAAAGAGATGAGGAAAATCGATGCCGGCTCATGCGGTCCCCGGCCTCATCGACGCGCCTGGAATCGGCAACGAAACGAAAATATCTTACCGAGCCGGAAAAGTCACAGCGGCACTACGTGCCGAAAACGGCCGACGCGCTTGCGATGTGCCGCCGCCACCAGGCAGTTAACCGCGCCACTGCACAAACCCCTCCAGGGCAAAGAACTCCGGCAGACCCAGAGCATCGAAGACCTTGGCGGTGTTGCGATTGCGGTCCTCGGCGCGCTGCCAGAACTCGCGGCGGTCCTGGCCGCCGGGGAACATGGCGCGATCCTTCTGAGACTGATGCCGGAAGATGGCCATCTTTTTGCGCTCAAGGTCCATTGGGCTCAAGGGAACGACGCGCTCGACCTCGTGTGGTTCCCACTCCTCCCAGGCGCCGCGATACAGCCACACCTCAAAGTTCTGGCCGCGGCTTGCGTCCTGGACCGCCTGAAAGATGGCATTGGCGCAGACGCGATGCGTGCCGTGCGGGTCCGATAGTTCACCGGCAACGTAGATCTGGCTGGGGCGCAAGCGCTCGAACAGGCTGACGATGTCCTTGATGTCTTGTGGATGGATCGGGGCCTTGGCGATGGTGCCGGTGCGGTAAAAGCGCAAGTCCATGAACTCGAGCTGCTCGGGAGGAATACCACACGCCGCCGCGGCTGCCCGCGCCTCCGTGGCGCGAATGAGCTTCTTGATATTGAGCAGGTCCACGGTGTCCGGCTGTCCCGGCAGCTTGCGTCTGAGGAAATCCTGCACCCGGTCCTTGACACATTCCGTCTTTTCGCGGTCCAGATTGAACAGTCGGTTGAACTCGACGACGAAATCGGTAAAGCGCCAGGCGTCGTGATCGAAGACGGCAATGTTGCCGCTGGTCATGTAGGCGACATGCACGGCGTGTCCCTGCTCCACGAGCCGGATGATGGTCCCGCCCATGCTGATGACGTCATCGTCGGGGTGGGGGCTGAAGACCAGGACAGTGCTCGGCTCGGCGCCCGCCGGTTGCGTGCAAAGCGAGCCCATCATCTCGTCGAAGACGCGGCGGCCCAGTCGCTGAGCCGGCCCGTGCTCGCGCAGCAGTTCGTACAGTTCGTGCTCCCGGAAGTCGTCGTCATCCAGTTTCAGCAGTGCCTTGCCGACCTTCAGGCTCAGCCAGACAACGGCTCGGCGAATGAGCCCCGGCGTCCAGTTGACGGCGCCAATGACCCACGGTTGGCGAATGGGCGTCAAGTGGCTGGCCGCTGCCTGATCGAGGATGAAATTCGTGTCCGGATGCCCCTGCAAGAAGCTGGCGGCGATGGCCTCCGTTGTCGGTCCCTCCACCGCCCTGTGCACGATCGGCGCCTTGTGCTCGCCGAACGCCATGATGACGATCTTGCGAGCTTCCAGGATCGTGCCGACGCCCATGGTCAGGGCTTGGTGCGGCACGTTTTCCTCGCCAAAGAAATCACTGGCGGCGTCACGGCGCGTCACCGGATCCAGGGTGACCAGCCTGGTCCGGCAATGCCGCGTCGAGCCGGGCTCATTGAAGCCGATGTGACCGCTGCGGCCCACTCCCAATATCTGCAAGTCAATGCCGCCGGCCCGGCGGATCAGCTGCTCGTAGCGGGCGCAATACTCGTCGCTATCGGCTGGCGCAATCGTCCCATCCGGAATGTGGATGTTGGCCGGCAGGATGTTGACGTGGTCAAAAAACGTCTCCTTCATCCAGCGCTTGTAACTATGGGCATTGTCCGGGGCCATCGGCAAGTATTCGTCCAGGTTGAAGGTGACAACCCGCGAGAAATCCAGCCCTGCCTCCTTGTGTAGCCGGATCAGTTCGCGATAGAGCCCAACCGGCGTGGACCCGGTGGCCAATCCCAGCACCGTTGGTCTGCCGGCCGAGTTGTTTTGCCGTATCAGGCTCTCGATCATCAAGGCGACGTGCCTGGACGCCTGCACGCTGGTTGGAAACACCAGCGTGGGAATGCGTGTGTGTGGTACGTAATGGGAAGACATAGAGAGTGCCCCGGTCAGTGCTGTGCTTTTACTTTACATGAAGCATGCGCAACTGACCAACGCCTGTTTACGATTCACGCGCGCCACGTACGTCGTCGGCGACTGGACTTATTCGAGGTACGTGGCGCATTCGATTTTGGTGGGCAGCGCCTTGCCCGCCAGATCCTTGGCGTCCAGCGCGAACAGCGGGCTAATCTCCAGTAACACGGCGACGTCGCCGTTTGGCCGGCGCGGCACGCACGTGCCGGCCTGCTCCAACCATTTGCCCGCGTGGTTGCACAGTCCCTGGCGCATCGTGTCAGGTGAGTCGGCGCCGCTGGCGTTCTTCAGCGGCACGAACTCGTCGGCCCGCTCCACTGGTATCAGCAGCCAGCGATCCGCCAGGGGCAACGCATCGAAAATGAACCTCTCGAATTTCAGGGCGTTTTCTCGCGCGGGCGTCACCAGGCTGCCGTCCGGCCCCAGGTACGCGACCTTCTTGTGCGCGAGGTGCCAGGGCATGCTGGCGTTGCGAGTAACCTCATCCAGGAACGCAAGATCAAACAGGTGGATGGCGGGGTTGCCGGCCCAGAAGCGTAGCCGGCCGGGAGCTTCTTCTTGCCGAGACAGTGCCGACGGCAGGTCGGAGTACTCGACCATCGCCAGCCGGCCATCGAGCTTCACGAACACGCCCAGCTTGTCTTCGGGTTTCTCCCTGGAGATGACCTTGCTGGAAACCTGGCTCCTGGCCGCGAGATGCCTGCCCAGAAAGTCGGCGTCCGCCAGATTGACGACCGGATTGTCGACCTGGTAGTAGTAAATGGTTTCGATGCCTTGTGCCTTCAGCCGCGCAAGGAGACCGCTATCGGCGAGGGCAGTGAGCGACCCGCCATGGCCATTGGGACTGGCGAACAGCCGTGCCTTGCTCTCCAGCAGGATCTTGCCGCTGTCGTAGTCCAGCGCTGGCATGGTTCCCTGGCAGAAGAAGTGGACCTCATTCGCCTCCAGGCCGAAGTTGCGCTGAGCAGCGAAATACGCCACCGTCTCGGCATGCGTGCTGGGGCTGGTCATGACCAGAAACGGGAATGATGCGCTGTATCGGCGCTGCAGTGCGACTACCTTTTCGGCGTGAAACTGGAACAGCGATTTGCCGCTGACCGGTCCGACCGGGTACATGCCCTTGGGATGCTCGAAGCCGAGCCGGCTACCCTGGCCGCCGGCCACGACCAGGTATGCCACCTTGCCCTGCCGCCAGGCATCTTCCGCGTGCGTGCGATGCTGCCCGCCGGCTGCCGCGCCGGGCCTGGTCACGGGCGCAATCCTGTCCAGCGGGATCGCGGTCCGTTCATCCCGCGTGTGGTACAGTCGCTGCAAGAGATCCAGGTCCAGGGCACGTATCTGATCGAGCAACTCGCGACGCTCATCATCGCGCAGCTCGCCCCACCACGACAGCAAGTGTTCCTGGCCATGCTGGTGGAGGCGCTGGACGAGATCGTCGGGGACGCTGGTCACGATCTACTTCCTGGTTACGATTCGCGCATGCAGATTCTCGGTCAAGAACACCATCTCCGAACGCGACACGTAAACAAGCATCTTAGAACGCAAACGTCAAGCCATCATAAGCCAGTTCGACGCCCTTGGGTAGCATGCGATTGACGGTTTCGTGGTCCATCTCGTGCGACATGTGCGTGAAGTAGGCGCGCTCCGGTTGCAGGCGCGAAACAACTTCGAGCGCCTCCTCCAGGCAGAAGTGCCCCGGGTGCGGCTTGAATCGCAACGCGTCCAGGACCAGCACGCGTACGCCTTCCAGCAACGGCCAGCTTTCCGGCGGAATCTTGTTCACGTCGGTGCAGTAGGCCACATCGTCGATGCGGAAGCCGAGCACGCTGAAATGCGCATGAATCAACGGGATCGGTACGATGCGCTGGCCCAGTACCGTGAACGGCGCCTCGTCAATGCGCTGAAACGCAAGCTGGGGGACGAAACCCTTCGGCAAGCTCTCGGCTTCCGGGCCGAAGGCGTAGGAGAATACCTGGCGGATCTTCCGTTCAACGTCACCGGCGCAGTAAATCGGCACCGGGCCGCCGAGAAGGCGCGGCAGCGGCCTGAGATCGTCGAGTCCGTACAGATGATCTGCGTGATAGTGGGTGAACAGCACTGCCTGGACCACATCCGCCTTGGCCCGCAACAGCTGCAACCGCAACTCCGGCGGCGTGTCGATGAGGACGTTGCCCGCTGGCAAGCGGACCAGCACCGCGCAGCGATAGCGCTGATTGCGCGGATCGGCCGACTTGCATACCGGGCAGTGGCACCCGACCATCGGCACGCCGACGGATGTACCGGTGCCGAGAAAGGTGAAGGAACGCTGCTGCGACATGTCAGTATTCTAAGATCGGCTGCTTGACGGACCAACGCCATTTCCGCACGATGATTTCAGAGTCATCCGCTGCCCCAGCGAATCATCCTTGCGAAAGACATCCATGAGCTACGCCGATCCGAAAACCGCAGCCGCGCTCACCGGCAATGCCACCGTTCCCAACGCCCAGCGCCTGCTCTGGGCGGGCTTCTTCTGCATCTTTGCCGCAGGCGTGGGCTTCGGCGTGCGCGGCGCCATCCTCGTCGACTGGGGGCGGGCATTCGCCTTCACGCAGGCGGAACTGGGTGAAATCACCGGCGGCGGCCTCGTCGGATTCGGGATCATCATCATCCTCGGCTCGCTCATTGCCGACAAGGTCGGCTACGGCACGCTGATGATCCTGGCATTCATCATGCATGTGCTCTCGGCGATCCTGCAAATGTGCACGCCGCTGGTCTTCGACGCCTTCGGCCGCGACGGCGTCTACTGGAGCCTGTACATCGCCATGTTCATGTTCTCCATCGCCAACGGCATCTGCGAAGTGGTGGTCAACCCGCTGGTCGCCGCCCTCTTCCCCAAAGAGAAGACGCACTATCTCAATATCCTGCATGCCGGCTGGCCGGGCGGCCTCATCGCCGGCGGCGTGGTCGCCTACGTCTGCAACGACGTGGTCAAGGTCCACTGGATCATTCAGATGTCGATGTTCCTGGTGCCGGTGGCCATCTACGGCGTCATGATGGCCGGGCAGCATTTCCCGCGCTCGGAGGCCAGCCAGGCCGGTGTCAGTTACGCGACCATGCTAGCCGAGTTCGCGGCGCCGGTGCTGTTGCTGCTGCTGGTCATTCATGCTCTGGTCGGCTACGTCGAGCTGGGCACGGATAGCTGGATCACCAAGATCACCGGCAGCATCATGGAGAACCGCGGCGCTGGCGTGCTGCTGTTCATCTACACGTCCGGGTTGATGTTCGCGTTGCGGTTCTTCGCCGGGCCGATCGAGCACGCCATCTCGCCGCTGGGATTGCTGTTTAGCTGCGCCGTCATCGCCGCCATCGGCCTGACGATGTTCGGGCACATCGAAGGCGTGGTCATGTGCGTGCTGGCGGCCACGGTATACGGCGTCGGCAAAACATTCTTCTGGCCGACGATGCTGGCCGTCGTCTCCGAACGGTTCCCCAAGGGAGGCGCGCTGACGCTGGGCGCCGTCGGCGGCGTTGGCATGCTCTCCGCCGGCTTGCTGGGCGGGCCCGGCATCGGCTTCCAGCAGGACTACTACGCCTCCAAGCAACTCAAGGAAAAGGCGCCCGCCACCTACCAGCGCTACGCCGCCGAGAAAGAAAACACCTTTCTCGGCTTCTTCGAGGCTAAGGGGCTCGACAGCGCCAAGGTCGGTCTCCTCGTCCTGGAGGACAAGGTGCTTACCAACCGCAAGGAGGCCGTCAAGGCTGCCGACTCGACCGTGAAGAAAGCAAAAGAGACGGCCGCAACAGACGCCGAAAAGGAGCTGACCCTGACGCTGAGGCAGCTTCGCGAGTCCACGCGCAAGGAGCCAAAGGAACTCGCCGCCTGGTGGGAGGACAACAAGCAATACGCCGCCGATGACGCCAATCCCGTCGAGAAGGCCACCCTTTTCGGCGGCCAGATGGCGCTGCAACTGACGGCCATCGTACCGGCCATCATGGCCGTGCTCTATCTGGTGCTCATTCTCTATTTCCGCGTCTTCCATGGCGGCTACAAGCCCGTCGTCATCGACGAGGTCAAGTCGATGGACGCAGCCATGGAAAAGGCGCTCGGTGCGCCGGGCTCGGCGGAAGCATGATTCTTTCCACGCGAGCCTTGCCGTCCGCCGCGCGGCGGGTATATTCCCTGCCGTCGCCCCTTTTTCGTGCAACCTTGATTCTCCAAAGGAGTACCTGCCATGTCGATGTACATCGGTGAAGCGCTGGCCGGCGACGGCAATGAGATTGCTCACATTGACCTGATGATCGGCTCGAAGGATGGCCCCGTCGGAATCGCGTTCGCCAACGCTCTGGCCGACCAGAAGGCAGGCCACTCCAACCTGCTGGCCGTGCTGACGCCGAACCTGATCTGCAAGCCGGCCACGGTGCTCATCACCAAGGTGACGATCAAGGGCGCCAAGCAGGCCGTGCAGATGTTCGGTCCGGCCCAGGCCGCCGTCGCCAAGGCCGTCGCCGACAGCGTCGCCGCCGGCGTCATACCCAAGGACCAGGCCGACAGCCTCGTCATCGTCTGCGGCGTCTTCATCCACTGGCAAGCCTCGGATGACGCAAAGATCTACCAGTACAACTACGAGGCCACGAAGCTCTCGATCCAGCGGGCCATGAAGAACGAGCCCAAGATCGACGACATCCTCAAACAGAAGGACACGGCCAAGCACCCATTCTCGCCCAAGTAGTTTTCAGTTTTCAGTGTTCAGTTTTCAGTGGCACACCTCGCTGAAACTGAACACTGAAAACAGAACACTGAAAACTCATGCACAAAATTCTAATTCAGCTCGACGGCGACGCTCAGGCCAGCGTCTTTGACCGCGTGGTGGCGATCGACGCCGGCGCGGAAGAGGTTTTCAGCTACGCCGGCGTCAAGCCGGAACAGGTGCGCGATCTCGTGCACGGGGCTATCTTCACACGCGGGCCGAAGAACCTCAAGAGCACGGCCATCTTTGTCGGCGGCAGCGACGTTTCGGCCGGCGAAGCCCTCTTCCACGAAGTGAGCAAGCACATGTTGCCGCAGTTCGGGCTGCGCGTCTCGGTGCTGCTGGATGCCAACGGCGCCAACACGACAGCCGCCGCTGCCGTCCGCGCCGCCGGCCGGCATGTCCCCCTCAAAGGCGCGACCGCCTTGGTCCTGGGCGGCACCGGGCCCGTCGGCCAGCGCATCGCCCGGCTGCTGGCCCGCGAAGGCGCTGTCGTTCGGGTCGGTTCACGACAAGCCAGCCGGGCGGAAGGCGTATGCCAGACGCTACGTGGCAAGGTTCCCGATGCCAGGCTGGAAGCCGCCGCCGCCGGCTCGCCCGAGGCCGTGGCCAAGGCGCTGGTCGATCAACAGCTCGTCTTCGCCGCGGGTGCCGCGGGAGCACTGTTGCTCCCTTGCGCCGTTCGTATTGCTTCCAAGACACTGAAGGTAGCCATCGATCTCAATGCAGTGCCGCCGCTTGGCATCGAGGGAGTCGAAGTCGGCGACAAGGGCGTGGAACGCGACGGCGTCATCTGCTACGGCGCCATCGGCGTCGGCGACACCAAGATGAAGATCCACAAGGCTGCCATCGCCCGCCTCTTCGAACGCAATGACCAGTTCCTCGACGCCGAAGAAGTCTACCAGATCTCTCAAGAACCGTGATCGCGACCGCGCGAGTTTATTTCCGGTCTCCGGGTCATGACGCTCCGGACTGCTGAGCCAGTCGCTCCGGCGCCGCCGTCGCCTCTGGCCGTGAGGGCGGCGATGACCTATTGATGCGTGGCAAAAGGCGTGCGAACCAGCGTTTCAGGCGTCGCCCCAGAGCGTTGCAACGGCGCTCGGTCTCGAAGACCAGGGTGGGCGACGGGTCCGACCACTGGAAGATCGGCAAGATCACGGGGTGGGCAATGCTCTTGAGCCACTGCCAGAAGGTAAGCTCGCCGCGTGCCCGCAGCGCCCGGTAGGCGTGGAAGTCCTCGATGGGAAAGAGCAGCCGCTTGCCGAGCTTGAACTTTTTCAAGGGCGGTTGAGGCAAGCCGACAATCCGATTGTAGACAAACGAAGCCAGGTCAATGCCGCTATGTGCTACGAGGCGGTTGGCAGCGGTGATTCTGGCGTTACACTCGATGAGCTTGAGGACGCCGTCGCGATCGTCGCGCTTGAATTCGACGTTGGCCAGTCCTTGCAGGCCGACCTGGCGAAAGAGCTTCAGGGCAGGCTCTTTCAACTCCGGAACCCAGTCAGTGATATGATGGCAGCCCGGTCCATGCAGGAGCGGAAAGCGGCGAATGATGCGCTTGGTGAAGTCAAACAGGGCGTTGCCGCGTTCGTCCAGGTAGGTGTAATAGCTGCAGAGCCGATCATCAGGTCCGGGTATTTGCTCCACGAGCATCACGTCGATGCCGGCTTGCGCGGCCTGGTCAAAGGAGCCAAGCATTTCCTCGAAATTGTTGGCGACGGCGAACTTGACCCAGAAGCGGCCGCGATAGATGTGCGACAGCAACGGTTTGACCAGGAGCGGGTAGACAAGCTCGTCCCGATAGCTCATGGCTTGCCCGCGATCGCGCGCCACCCAGAAGCGCGGTGTCGGGACGCCCGCGGCGGCAGCCGCCTGGTATGTCGCCAGCTTGTCCAGCATGCAAAGCTGAGCGGCGGGCACGCAGAGATCGAGCCGGTATTTCTTCGCCAGCGGTTCCCGAAAACGCGCCAGCAGCTGCAAGCCCTGATCATAGCAGGTCAGCAGGACCGCCCCGCGCAGCCAGGCCGATTCCGGTCCCAGCAGGTAACGGGCTCGCTCATCCGGCGATTCTCCGCCGGTCACCGTGTCTGGAATCCATGTGCAATAGCGGGAGTAACGCACATAGGACTTGGGCGGCGTGATCGCGTAGACCTTGATGCCGCGGCGACCCAGCGCGCGAACCACCGACAGTCCATTGGGATTGCCTTCGCCTTCCACGAGCACGACAGGCGGAAGCTGTTTTCGGCCACGCTCTTGCGGGGCGAAAGGCAAGGACGAAGTCGCTGCCATGAAATCCTCCCTAGCGAACGACGCGCTCTGGCGCGTCCAGCCGACTGGCATTGTCGCGACTTCGGCGGGCGTTCCAGTCCTGCGCACCCTGCGTCTCACGGTTCGCATGTCCCGGCAACAGATCGATCACGCCGCGCTTCGCCAGTCGCCGCACACCGTTCAGCAGACGCTCGTGGCGTGAAGGTCCCGCCAGCTGTTGCAGCACGTCCCGGAGAGGGCGCCGACCGTCCAGCGCCTGCAGCAGCAGCCACTCATCGTCATCGACGGTGAAATGGCTCTCGCCATACAGGACCACGCCATGAAGTTCCTGCCAGTCGCGGCTGTAGCGCCGCTGCAGGTAATCGACGCGTCGTCCCAGAATGGCGACCTGCCCCTTCAATTCCTCGTCGCCCAGTTCCACCATCTCGCGAGTTTTCTGAACGACCAGGGGCGTGCGCGGATCCTCCCCCAGTGGATCGCTGTGGCTGGCATTGATCTTGAAATACAGCATGACGGTGCTGGCGCCGTTTTCCCTTGCATGCCAGATTTGATTGCCGAGAAACACCACGACATCTCGCGGACGATCCCTGATCTCGACACGGGGAACGTTGCGGAGCACGCCAGGCGGAAGATGCTCTTCGGTCAAGCTCGACTTCAACTCCGCCCAGGAGCCGAAGAGGTTGATGCTTCGCTCGCCTTGCGGGTACAGAACCAGCGTGGACCCTTCCGGAGCGCGTACCGTGAACCCCACCGCCAGTTGAGTCGAGTGGCGATCCTTGTGCGGCATGGGCCGGGGCGCTGCGCCGGCCTCGTAGCCCTTGATGTGCCGCTCGGAAATCACCAGCTTTTCCGCGGGCAGGCCACCCAGTTCCCCGAGAGTTGTCAAGAACTCCTCGTAATGAGCCGTGCTGGGGAACTCGTACAGGGCCTGTTGCTTGTCGCCGCGTGCGTGCTGTTTCAGGCGGTTTGCCTGGTAGTAATCATCCACCTGCCGGCACATGATGTCGTAGAACTCTTCGCTCAACCCCTGAGGGATGTGGACGAAGTCCTGGCGGGCGAGCACCGGGGCATATGCGGCAGGGTCGAATGTGAACATGCGCGTCATCGCACTTTCTCCGAGTTTTAGACGCCAAGCGGTTGCGGAGCACCGGGCGTGTCAGCCGCGGCCCCATTGCCATTCGGCTCATCCGGCAGTGCGAACAGGGCGCGCAGCACGTGCAGCGCGACCGGAAAGGAACCATTGCGCTTGTGATAATGCCAGAAGTATCCAGGCGGCGAATTGACCTCGAGAATGACGCCGCCGCTCTCCTGCAGCGAGCGACCTGGATCGGCGCAAATGATGTCCACGCCGGCAAGGCGCAATCCAGAGTAGCTGACAGCCTGCGCCGTTTCGCCCAGGATATCGTCGCACAGTTCGTCCCACGCCGTGATGTTCTCGTGAGAGCTGTTGTCGTTGATCACCGTCTTGAGCCGGACGCACGTGTCCTTGGCTGGGACCGAGCGCAACGACAGACCCTGACGCGCGAGCGTTGTCTCCACATCGAGGTCGATGCCGATCTGGCTATGGGACACTGCCGCACGCTGTTCCAGGCGTTCCCGGTTGGCGCAGTCGAGCAGCTGCCCGATGGTGCTGATGCCATCGGCGACGACGGAGGGCGGCTGACGCTTGACCACGTCGAGCAGTTTTCCATCCAGATACAGCAGCCGGTAGTTGTCGCCTTTGATTTCCTCTTCGATGATCGGATGATCGCCCCAGCGCGACGCGCGCCAGGCCGCCATGGCCAGTTGCCAGCGCGTGCGGATGCCAGTGACCACGCCCAGGCCGCCCCCTGTGCCACATGCCGGTTTGATGACACACGGGCCGCTCGCTTCGTCAAGGAAATCGGCCGCCCGCCTCATGTCGTCCAGCTGGAACTCGACGTGCCGCGGCGTCGGCAGTCCCTGGGCCGCCAGCAATCGGTGCATCAGTCCCTTTGTGCGGACAAGGCGATGCCCGGCAAGATGGTCGATTTCCGTGTTGTGATGCCAGACCCGAGTCCGACGGTTGCCCAGACGAATCTCCAGGAAATGATTGCCCAGGTCAATGACCGTGGCGCGGATCTGGCCGGCTGCCTCACGCCAGACGCGTTCATAAAAGGCACTGAGCTGCCGGTCGGCCTCTGCCTGTCCCGGGTCGCTGGAAACGAATCTGGCCTTGAATCTCTCCCAGAGAATACGCAGGCGCAGCAGTCGAGGATGACGGATCGGATCAAGCACGATGCAATCCCTTGGTTCAAGTCACCTTGCTCAGGCCAGCTTCCGCGGCGACGCCAGGATACCATCGGCCGCACCAATTGACGGAACAACCGCCGGCTCAACATGTGCGGCCTTGCCCACGATGGGGCAACCAGCCTGCTCAAGAATTCGATCCACCCAGGCGTTGGAGAAGCTACCGCGCTCAATGGAAGCCAGGTAGCCCGCCTGACGAGTTGTATGCTCACGCAGGCGCTGCAAGACTTCAGCCACGACATCGCGCGGCACCGCCACGATGCCGGCCGCGTCGGCGACGATGACGTCGCCAGGATTGACGATGGTGCCGCCGCAGCTGATGGGAAAATTGATCTCGCCAGGGCCCCGATGCAGGGGGCCGATCGGCGTCGTGCCGCGCGCGTACACCGGCATGCCCACCTCGATGATCCCCGGCAAATCGCGAATCAGCCCATCGACGACGAAGCCGGCCACACCGCGGTGCTTTGCCTTGATGCAGACGAGATCACCAAGTACAGCGTTCATCGGCGAACTGCCGGCATCGACGACAATCACGTCACCCGGCCGGGCAATGTCCAGGGCCTTGTGAACCATCAGGTTATCGCCCGGGAAAACACGCACCGTGCATGCCGGGCCCCAGAGAGGCCGGTCGCAGCCCGTCAGACAGTGGATGGCCGGGTTCAGCGCGTACATCCGATTCAGCAGGTCCGATATGTCCGGTGTCGGAAAAGAGCTCAACTGTTCCATCAGGGAGCGGTCGAGCCGCACAAAGTCCACGCTGATCCGGAATCCCGGACCCGGGTGCATTTCAGCGGAGCGTGGTTTGTCTGCCATGAGCACGTTTCCTTTGTCGAGGCCGGGGGCCTCACGGTGTTGTAAAACGAGGGCCATCCGCTTCCGCCACGCGACGCAACAACTGTCGGGCATCCAGGTCGATGACGATCTCGGGCACGGACCGGCCTCGGTGAGAGTCGCTGGTTTCGGCGGTCCATCCGCATTGTCCCATGGCGGCAATCAGCTGGCGAACGCCAGGCATGACCGTGGGACAAAGATCAAGCTGGCACAAGGTGTTCTCAACCTCTGCGACTTCCTGGCCCCGACGCACGGCGTGGCGCGGGTACGTCGGCAAGATGCGCTGCACCATGTCCATGATGCCGGGGTAATTCGCCTGGTATGCGGCAAGCAGTTGCTCGAGGATACCGGCCCGGTGCCCGGCCAGGGCCATTTCCACGAAGAGAGCCATAACTCCCTTGGTCATCCCGGACAGGAGCATGCGCATCATCGACGCCTGGCCGGGTTTGCTCCCAAGCACCTGAACCGGCATGACTTCATGGAACAGTTGGGCCACCTGTTCGGCGCACGTGCCGCTGAGATACAGCACGCCACGCTGTCCTATTTGCGAGGCGAGTCCCAGGATGGCACCGTCCACAAACTCCACTGCCGTGCCAGCAAAACCGGCGGCGATGGCGGTCACTGCTTCCGGAGACACGGAATTCAGGTCCACGTAAACGAGGCGTTCTCGCTGGCACGTGCCGAGTCGCTCCCGGACCTGGGCCGCAACCGACGCCGCGGCCCGCGGCGGTACCAGGACAAGCAGCATCGCAGCCGTACGAACCACTTCTTGTAACGTAGGCAGCTCTTGAAGTTCCGCCGCCCGACAATTCTGCTCAGTGCTTCTGCCTCGTCCCTCCAGAGTGGTCACGACACGATGGCCGCTGCGCTGCAACAATCTCCCGATGGCGCTGCCCATCTCGCCCGGATAAAGAATGCCGATTCGTTCGTGCATCAGCGCCGCATTCATCGCAACAGCAACTCCCGCCAGCAAGCCGCCTGGAAACACTGCAAGTCTCTCATCCGTGCGGTTGAAGCTGGAGAGAGCGTTTCTCTTGCCGGATATCCAAGTTTAGTTCATGAAAGTCTCGGGTGGTAGAGCGAAGTCGGAATCATGTCTGCAGCCGTCCGCCTGCCGACGCTGGATTCCGCAATCCAAGTACCGTGCGGACGCTGCGCCGCAGCCAGCGCCATAGCGGCAGGCATGCCAGCACAAGCGGCCCCGGAGCGCGGCCGGTCTCGATCAGGAGGGTTTGCATGATTCGACGGTCCGACCACAACTGCTTGATGAGCGTGTCTCCCGCATCCGTGCAGGAATCCATCCAGTGTAAACCAGGCCGCGCCTCCACCTGGCGAAGATTCTCGAGTTCCAGCAGCGCCCCGGGAGAGTAACGCGCAAAGCTCTGGTCGAACGCGACCTTGAATGCAAATGAACCTTCGTTCACCAGGAAGTTGCAAAGCTGGGCCACCGGGCGACCTGCCACCGTCAAACGGAGCGCCATCAGCCGCCGCTGCTGAAATGCAGCACGTACAACCTCGACGAAGAACTGGCGATCGCGTTCCCGGCAGCTGAGCGCCGTCCCGGCGTGGCCTTTCCAACCGCTTGCCTCCAGGCTCAGAAAGTCCGTCAACCACGTCTCGAGTTCCGCCAGGTTCTGTGCTTCTGCGTAACCAACGGCGCCCACTTTCGCCAGCCGTTGCTCTGCACGGCGCAACTTTCTACGCTTGTCGCCGGATAGCTGTTCAATCAGCGAACCATCGCCCCTTCTCAGGAAGGCACGGGTGTGCGCCTCGAGCAGTGAGATACCGCGGTGCTGTTCATGCACGTGCTCCAGCAGCAAATGATAAACAGGGCCGTCGCCCGTGATCCGGCCGCACTCCACTAACGGCGATCCGCTGCGGTCGCGGCCCAGCCAGTCGAACAAGGCCTGCAGAACTCCCTGGCCAAAGTCCACGCGAATCAGTGGCGTGGCCAGGTAGCAATGAATGGTAACCGGTCACGGGTCGATATAGCTCGGAATCGTGGTTTCGGGTACTGTTGCGGTTGGCATGGATGCTCCACCGACAGTATCGGCAGAAGTGTTGGCATCGCTGCCGCCTGAAGTCCTTGCTTTGATCAAGTGGCAGGCGGAGCAGATTCGCGTGCTGACCGCGCGCGTGGCGGAACTCGAAGCCAAGCTCGGCAAGAATCCCAGCAACTCGTCGAAGCCGCCATCGACCACGCATCCGCATTACAAGAAGCCAGCAGCCAAGCCCAAATCGGGAC
>Ga0194131_10004553_pt1 | contig 20784 bp, 21 predicted proteins | sample TA2KigO120mmetaG_FD_148631 | JGI IMG/M metagenome (GOLD analysis project Ga0194131, IMG submission 148631) | Freshwater microbial communities from Lake Tanganyika, Tanzania - TA2015053 Kigoma Offshore 120m | ecosystem: Environmental > Aquatic > Freshwater > Lake | place: Tanzania: Lake... | reverse complement strand
CAATATGTGGTGGCAAGAGAATTTGTGGAAGCATCACCAGGAGCAATTGGCGGGCTGGGTGATGTGCTAAACCAACACCACTCTGGGTCCGCAGAAACTTAAACCAACCGAGAAAGGAGAACTTTTTTAGCAAGGGGTTATGAAAGAAGATTTGGAAAACGGCGCGCGACCCGTGCTCGCCCTTGGACAGCTGGTCTGTCCGTTAGGCAGATTGGGCGCGCTCGTTTTCCAGCCTGACGCACGGAAAAGTCAAAGTGGGCGGAATCCCAAGTGGTCCGACCCGGATAGCAGGTTGTGGCAGGACGATGACAAGTCCTGGCGAACAGGCGGCTGGAAAAACGTTAACCAAGCGGACGAAACCATTTTTTGCGCAAGCCCAGGAGAGCATCGGCAACTACACCCCTGGAACTCTGGCCCGATCTATCTGCGATCTGGCCTGGAGTTTAGTTGCGATATTCCCAAGGCCTCGCTCAACGCACAGAGAAAAATGAGGAAAGAAAAGAAACAGAGCGCTTGACACTTCTCATAGCAGGGCGAGCCTGCCGGTGAGCCGACAAACAGTAATCGCGAATTGCTTCTGCCGGCTCACCGGCAGGTTCGCCCTGCCAACCGCGGACTGTGCCAATGTTGTGTGCTTCGATTTAGAACTCCAACAGCGTCACGTCGAACATCCGCTCGAACATCCAGACCATGGCCACCATCGCAATGGCGGCGGAGCCAAGCCGCAACGTCAATCGATGGTAAGCCCACGAGCGTCGCAGAGCAAAAGCCAGCGGCAAAAAAACGGCCACGATGGCGAGTTGACCGAGTTCAACGCCCACATTGAAACCGACGAGAGAAAGAATGTGCGCGCCTTGCGACAAACCGAGGTCGCCAAGGACATTCGCAAATCCAAAGCCATGAATGAGGCCAAACACAAACGCGATTACCCAAGCCCTGCCTTTGGAAAATGGACGAATGTTGTTGATGGCCGCCAGCACGACGGACGCGGCGATTACCGATTCTACCCAGCGAGAGTTAAGGTGAACGATTTTGAGTGTTGCCAAACTCAGCGTCAGGGAGTGCGCGACGGTGAAAGCCGTTACGATCTTCAGCACATTGATGAAGGCAGGTGAAAACCGTTCCACGATTTCCCATCCGGCCGGCGAGTACCGCAAGACCGCCGGAAGCAGCAGCGCCAGCAAAAACAGAATATGGTCGAAACCAATCCAGATATGCCAAATGCCTTCCCAAATAAACGCTAGGAGTTCTTTGCCGCGATTGGGTTCGCTCAGTTCGAAGTGCTGCGTGGTTTGGTCGGGACTGAAAATAGCCGCTCGCGTCTCGTCCTGATACTCCAGTCGCATTAGACCACGATGTTGTGGGTCAAGGTCAAAAAAAGCCCCGTAATTCACCTCGAGCGCGGCCGCTTTGAACCGTTCTTCCGCGGCTAACCGAAGGACAGCGTAGGCTCCATCAGCATGAGTATCGACAAGAAGGTCCGTCACACGCAGAGGAAGCGGACTCTCACCGGCCCGCAGTTCAAGTCGAGACAAGGCATATGCTTCGACGGCCTTCTGGCGCTCTTGAAGTTCACCCCACGTGATATCGCCATCATCGTTCACGTCCAAGCCGATCGCGTATTCCAGATCGCGAACCGAAAGGTCCCATTGCCCGGAGAGGACAGAGTTGGTGATCGTAATGGTCAGGTAGCTGTCACTCGGCCGGTGGGCTTGGATAGGAAGCGTAATGAGCCCGACAGTGAGGATGATCAACCAGAAAGACGTCAACACGGACGCCGACCGTACGGAGCGCGGACAGCCTTGTCCGCGCTCCGTACCATTCCTTGTGCGCGCGCAGGACAGGCGTCCCGCCTGTCTGGAACTTATCTTAGCATCAGGACAAGGGAGACGCTCCGTCCTGCCCAGCGCGCGCTGACGGCAATTAGCGGGCCTTGGAACGCGTAGTCGGTTGACTTTGGTCGGATGGGCTGCCGACAAGTGTTTCATGAGCGGCTTGTAATCGACTGCGCAGTCTAGACAGATGCACATCCTCCAGACGAGTTTTTTCTAGCCAATTAAGGATCGGTGTGGCGGCGTCAACCTTGCGCGCCGCGAGACTCGCTTCGAGGAGAAGCCGCGCATCGATCGGCTCGCGTTCGATTGCCCAATTCTCTTGTGCCAGAGTCAGAGCAGCCTCTGCTTGATCGAGGAGATGGAGAGTGAAACGCGCTTCCTCGCCAGGATGAACCATGTCACCGCGAAGGCGGCTGGCCGCGAAGCGATCTTGCAATAGGGCGGGCGTGCTTCGCCAAGAGCTGCTTGCTGTTTGGGGCGGCTCGTTCGGCCAAAGCCAATCGCAGGAGAAGCGTGTCCACCCGTGTTTTGTCGTGCAGAAGAGTGATCACTTCCGAGAATCGCTCTTGGTCCAACAAAAAGTCCGAATAAGCTCCCAGCAAATAAACGTGCGATGGGCCGGCCGAGATCGCTTGCTGAAAATGTTCGCCGGCTTTTGCGACGTAGCCAAGCCGGGCAGCCATCTCGGCCAAGGTCGTCATCGCCCATAGCATCTCGTGATGGGGTGCGTTTGCATTCCTTTCAACGGTGCTGAGAAGCAATCGATAACTCTTGTCACCTTCCCCATTCAGACTGGAAATGCCGCTCGCGCAAGTCACAGTGACCAGTTCAGACGCGAGCGGCCAGGGGGGCAGGCACGAGAGCTTCGCAAAGGAAGACAAACACTCACGCGTTGATTACCCGATTCGATGTGACGCTGTCCCAGTTCCCTCTTTGCGTTCTCTGCGCTCTTTGTGGTGAATCTTGGGTTTCACTACATTTTATCCCAATTACTCAACGTAAACTTGTCCTTGCGCATCGCGTGTCCGTTTTCGAGCAATAGATTGTTCAGGAAAAGTTCCTGGCCCGATTTTGTCTCGAGGAAAACGTCGGACAAATAGCGGTCCCATTTGTCAGGTTTGGTCGTGGTAATTGTCACAGCCACCGACTTGCCGATCAGCTCTTCAACGAATCTGCGAGCCGCCTTGCCCTCGGCCGTGTCGAGTTCCGGCACATCGAGCCCGCGCAGGCGCAGCTTTTCTTTGAGCCACTTTTTGCTCTCCAGATAAATCTCCATCCAGAGCGTGTCGCCATCGACCACTCGCAACACCCGCGCGCGGTAAGTGAACAGATCGGAGGCTTTCGCCCCTTCGGCTTTGCGCACGCCTAATCTCGAATGCAAGCGAACGAAGTTTCCTTCCCGAAGCCGCTTGGCTTCGGCGGGACTCAAATCGTGGTAGCAGCGAAATCCTTGGTCCACACACAAACGATCGTTAACAGCCACGACCCGGTAAATGCCAATCGTGCCGCGCTTGGGCGAGAGCTGATCGCCCGATTTAACAGCGCCGGACTGAGCGGGAGAAACCGAAGTCACCGCCGAAACGCTGAGCGCCAGGAGCGGACGGATTTCTTCCTCCAACTGTCGCGAAGTCCAGCTCTGCTGAACGGTCTGCTGTTCGAGTCTTTTGCGCAAGCTATTGTCTTCAAACAGTATAAGCAGCCGATAATGGGCTCAGGTCAATTTTGTCCGCGCGGACACAATTGGGTATAAAGCCCCAAACCAGGCGCGCTTGTAGAGAACTGCTTGGCTGATCTCCAGGTCCTCCGGCAGTCGGACCACCACTTCTTTGCCGTAGTAGGTTTTCTCCTTGTGGCGCAGCACATGTTCGTGAATCAACCGCCCAGTCGTCCAATAAGTCAGCACCTTGGCCTCCTCGATGCGCCGCTCGCCGATCAGCAACGTCTCCTGCACGCGGCGTTTTAGATCGGCGTACGTAGCAGGGGCCGTAATTGGAATCATGCTATGCCTAGGAATCCTTTCGCTCGTTGCAGAAAGCTCAACGCTCCGTGTCACGCTTAATATTTCAAGAGCGGTTTCCAAGAAAATTGTGGCCGGCGCGGTATCGCGCATTGCTCCGATGAACTCCGTAGGACAGCGCGTCTCGCCTGTCCTGCTTTTGGTGTCCGCAAATGCTGGACAGGCGAGACGCCTGTCCTACGACTGGTGTTCAGTAATGGACGGCGTGGTAAATCTCATAGACGTCCACACGACCTCCGGCGAAGTAAGGATTGGGCGGCAGGTCAAAATTCCTTGTGAGGCGATCGTATTTTAGGATGGTTGGCTGCTTCGGATCGTTCGGGTCGTAGGCAAGGAACTTAATCTCGGACGCTGTTTCGACGCGGCCATAAAGCAGCAGAGCATGATTAATCGTTAGTTTGGGAAAGCGAACGACATGCACGGCGGCAGCGCGGTTCTGAGCAATGGCCTTTGATAACTGCTTTGCCGTCCGTTCCTGGTGGTGGCGGCTGAAAGGAAAGACCATCCGCCAGTGACCACGCTGGAAGTAGCTCGGCCAAGCGCCGCCGCTTTCGGTCTTCAGCAATCGTTCGTGTGCCCTGCTAAACTCTCGAAGATTCGCAAAACCAGGCATGACAATCCGACGTTCTTCTGAAGTTGGCGCACGCGGGCTGCGCGCGAACACGCGTCGGACGAGACGGCAATAAGTTGCCGCGTTGGTCATCGGTTGTGAGGGATCAAAGCGCGCGTGTTGAAAGAACTGCCGCGCGGAACGAACCATGACGAAGCAACGAAGTGCGTAATCCGGCCGCGGTTCGCGCCGATGAGTAATGGTTTGGCGCGTTGCCGGATCGACCTGATATTCCCAAAGCAATTCATTCGCGTAAGCGAATGTGTCATCCGAAAAGGTGAAGGGCCGGTCACCGATCGCACCTTGCTTCAAGGCTGAACAACCGGTGAGGCCCACCAACAACAGGAGAAGCAGAATAGGACCAGCAATGCGCGTCCAAGATATTGGAAGTCTCATTTTGGCAAGATTGGCTAGTCTAGGCAGGTAGGGACAGCGCGCCGTCCCTACCTGCCAAAGTGAGAATTGCTGAAATACGAGAGTTCACACTTGCGCAGGAAGCTAATGGCACGTTACCAAACAGACAATGCTTTACGAACGTTGGCGGCACATTGTCCAAGAGCAGCGAAGCGAATTTGCATTGCATGATTCAGCGACAGGCCGCCGGTGGACTTTTGCTCAGTTGGATTCGGCCGCTGAAGCAGGAGGTAATGATCGGGAACCAGTCGCATTTCCGGAGGGGGCAGGCAGCGAGTTCGTTCTGGCTGTATTGCGCGCTTGGAAGAGCGGACAGATCGTTTGTCCATTAGAGGTTCAACAGCAACCGCCGGTCCTTTCTGATACGCCAGCCGGTTCCATTCATCTCAAGACGACGTCAGCCACAACTGGGGCTGCCAGGCTCGTCGCCTTCACGGACTCTCAACTGACAGCCGACGTTGAGAACATCGTGGCGACGATGGGACTCCGCCCGGACTGGCCGAACGTGGGCGTGATTTCATTGGCGCATTCCTACGGGTTTTCGAACTTAGTGTTGCCGCTGTTGCTGAAAGGCATTCCGCTAATCATTCCTGGTTCTCAGTTGCCAGAAGCGGTTCGGCAGGCGCTGCAAGGTTTTTCGGAGGTTACCTTGCCCGCCGTCCCGGCACTCTGGCGAGCGTGGCATGATGCCGCGGCTATTACTCCAAATATTCGGTTGGCCATCTCCGCTGGGGCCCCCTTGCCGATGGGATTGGAACAGGACGTCTTTTCGAAGACCGGCCTTAAGATTCACAATTTTTATGGCGCCACCGAGTGCGGCGGCATTGCTTACGATGCCACAGCGGCGCCGCGAAGCGATGGCGCGTGCGTCGGCTCGCCTCTCAAGAATGTCGACCTGTCACTCAATCCAGATGGTTGTTTGCAAGTGCGCAGTCAGGCCGTGGGAGAAACTTATTGGCCCGAGCGAAGGGCGAATCTCGCCGGCGGCTGCTATCAAACGAGCGACCTCGCCGAGTTATCGAATGGACGAATATTCCTGCGCGGCCGCGCTGGCGACCTCATCAATGTGGCCGGACGCAAGGTTTCACCCGACGTGATCGAGAGAGTTTTGCAGAGTCACCCGGCGGTCAGAGATTGTCTCGTGTTTGGCGTGCCGAATGCGGAGAGTTCGCGCGGCGATGTGATCGTCGGTTGCGTCGCGCTGCAAACGGCTGGGGCAGGTAATGATCTAAGGCAATGGGCCGTGTCACATTTGCCAACCTGGCAAGTGCCGCGTGAGTGGTGGTTTGTCGATAACTTATTAACGAATGAGCGCGGAAAATTGCCGCGCGCGGAATGGCGCAGAAAGTATCTCGAGAGCAAACGAGCGAATAGCTAACTCGGCTCCCCGCTTAACGTCAGTTCGGCCTGCATCACCAGTTTCCCATTGATCGAGGCAGTTGCATGGGCGTGAACTAAGTTTTCGAAGCGGCGCAATTCTCGCACTTCGACGCGGATGATTTCGCCAGGTCTCGCCGTGCCAAACAACTTGACTGCGCGCAAGGCAGTCAGTTTTAGATTCTTGAGCGGCGGAACGTGCGGATCGCTTTGCGCGACGACGCCGGCGAGTTGGGCCGCAGCTTCGACGAGCAACACGCCCGGAAATAGCGGTTCGCCGGGAAAATGGCCGCGGAGATACGGATCATCGTCGCGCACTGTATATTCGCCGATGCCGCTGCGGCCCGGTTCAAGGTCAGACAACCGGTCTATGAAACGGAATTGGGGGCCATGCGGCAATAATTGCAGCGCGGCCGAAAGTTTTGAGCCTGTCAAATCCTGATGGTCCATGTGGCTAGCGTGTGATTGTGCGTCATGCAGATTTTGTGGGTCGCGCGCCGTCTAGCCCTCGCTGCGCGTGAGGATGAGCGCGCTCCGTTAGGAGACCTCAAGCATTTTTATTGTTCATAGTGCCGATGAACTCTCCGGGGATGTTTGTCGCAGCGCAGACTGGGCAGTCTGCACTACGACAACAAGCAAGGTTCATTGGAAGCGAACGCTATTTTGTGAGCGGCTCGACGATTCTGTAAGTGGCATCGAGATTAGGTCGGAACAGCGCTTCGTCTAGTTTCGGGTTCAGTTGAGCATTCGCGAAATCATTTCGCATCGTTGATCCGTCAGCGAACAGGAGTTCTGTCGCGCGCAGCGAAAAGTCATTGGTGGCAAACGCGACTTTGATTTCTGGAATCATTCGGCGCGCGCCGGCGCCCTTGGGTTGCAGTGCTAATTGCAGAGTCGTGTTGGTCTGAGAGTGAGACCGAATGCGGAATTTGGATTCCATCTCAGCTTGGCTTCGAGGAAAACCGGCTTCCAGAAGCGCGAGGGCGTCTTGCCAGGGACCTGTCTGGTTGTGGCCAAGCGGGTAACGTTCCGCGCGTTTCAGGATTGGATAGATGACGAGCATCTCATTGGGTAATCGCATGGCAATGGTTTGCGGCGGATCACCGAGTTCCCAGCGGAAACGGTTCGGGGCGGCAAACCAGACTCGGCCGGTCGAAACCAGCGGTTGAGTCAGGGCCTTCAAAGTGCGCGTTTGCTTGAAGTCAGCGGTCCAGGTTTGAATATTCGTTTGCGCAGAAAGCCAGGCCGAAATCAGAGCAGCTGTCTCCTTCGGACCGGCGATGGGTTCGATTGTGGCAACGGATAGCGCAGGTGCGATGAGGAGTGCCCGAACGACTCTTAATCCTAATCCTAATCTTACTCTCAATCGAGGAATGCCGAAGCGATTAGGATTAAGATTGGGATTAAGATTAGGAGTGGAAAAGAATCCTTGCATACTTGCTTCAGTCACTTGCGCGGCAACTCTGGGGTGTCCGGCCAAATCGGCACGAAGTGATACCATTGAGTGAGATACTGTCGGATGACTCGTTCGAACACATGCATGATTTCCTGGGTAAGCTGCTGGCGGTTTTCGCGTTTGGCAAGCGCTTGTCTGTCGTAGGCGATTTCCGGCAGGACGTGGGCGGTATAGCCGGTGTCCGACTTGGGCACATAGACGGGGAGCAAAGAGCAACCGGACGCGCGAGCCAATTCCGCGGCCGCCACAGATGCGCTGAAAGGCTGTCCGAATAATTCTACGGTAGTAGCGCTGGCCGGGGCAGGGCGGTCCACGAGCAGGGCAACGACTGCTCCGGCTTCCAAGCGACGAATGACCTCGACGAACGCAAACGGATTTTGACCGATAACCAACGTCTCGACACCCCATCGAGCCCGCGAGGCTTGTCGCAAGCGGGTCAGACCCGCGTGAGGCTCGTCGAGCGTAAGGACCAATAACTTCACTCCGCGCCGCGCGAGCAAGGGAGCGCCGAATTCCCAATTTCCGAGATGCGGGGTCAACAGCAAAACGCCCTGGCCTCGCCTTTGAGCTGCGTCGAAGTGCTCCCAACCGATCGAACCGTGGAATAGATTTTCTATCGGCAGGCCGCTCTCGTAACGCCAGAGATCAGTGATCTTTTGCGCGAAGTTGCGAAAGAGTTCCCGAGCACGCTTCTCGGCCTGGAGATGGTCGTCGGAGAGTGGCGGAAGCAAGTTGCGGATGACGATGTTCCGCCGGCGCCTCGCCGTGAACCAATAAATTTTCGAGAAGAGATTACCGAGCCTATCACAACAGCCTGGGGATAAGTGCTTCACCGCTGACAAACCAAAGCGCCACACGTCAGCGCGGTAAAGTGAAGAAGGCCGGGCTGGAACGTCAGGGGCCAAGATATCCCTCCAATCGTTCGCCTGTGGATTGGTTTTCAAAAATCCAGCGGTTGCCCTCGTTGAAAGAGGTTCTCCAGCTTTTCGGTGGCGGCTTTTTCCAAATTAGACATCCCGATAGATGAAGCCAGAGGAACCGTTCTGGTGCGGCGCCGCGGCCGGCAAAGGTCCGAGCCTGCGTTGGGAAAGTGATTTCCCAACCGTTAGTCCTGGTCTGCGCAATGACGATTGGGAAAGGTGTTTTGATGAATTGCACGGATGAGCTTTGGTCGTCGTGTGTCGCAACGATCAATTCGCCGGCAATTTCCGGCGTGCCGGCGGAAGGGCGCCAAACGGCCTGGCCTTGTTGCACATTCCAACCGGGCTGCGCCGTGTCAATGGGAACCCAAGTTGGCGCTGTCCGGCAGCCGGACAGGACAACTAACCCCGCCAGCAGCATGGCCATTGAATTAAACAATCGCCAAAGAATACGATCTTCTCCCTGGCAGCGAAACAGCTTTTGCGGATTGCAATCGCCCCGGCTAACGCCGGGACTGCATGCCGCAACGTCAGGTTCATCGGCGCTATGCGCGAAAATATGTTTCGGAGAAGTGTCTGAAGGGCGTTCGAGGCGCGAGGGACATCGCCCATCTGTGAGTTCGTTCCAGGCTTCGCGCTCTTTGGACACGGGAGAATTGAACATCTTCGCTGAAGTTTGTCAAAAAAGTGCGTCAGACTCGTCAGACTTGACAGATGGTGTGATGTATTAAATCATGTATTCAAAGCAAAGATACGTAGTCGTATGAATTTGACTTTTGCGAGTGCTAGAAAAATTTGATTTTCAATCGTCGCCCAATAACATGTGCGGTTCTTTGTTGAATAATCAGAGCTATGATTAAAGTTCAAAACTTGAGCAAATCATTTGGGTCTAAGGTTGCCGTCAACGACATATCGTTTTCGGTCGAGCGCGGTGAGGTGCTCGGTTTTTTGGGTCCAAACGGGGCCGGGAAATCGACCACCATGCGGATGATCACCGGCTTCATCCCGCCAACGTCCGGCAAGATTACGGTCGGAGGGTTTGACATATTGGAGAATCCAATCCCGGCCAAAAGGTTGATTGGATACCTCCCCGAAAACGCGCCGGCCTACACGGATATGACGGTTTACGGGTTTTTGGGTTTTGCCGCGGAATTGCGTGGTTTGTATAAGGACGAGAAAAAGAAAGCGATCCATCGAGTCGTGGAAATGTGCTTTCTGGAAGCGGTGCTGCATCAAAGCGTCGATACATTGTCCAAAGGCTACCGCCATCGGACCTGTTTCGCGCAATCCATTATCCACGACGCGGCGGTGTTGATCTTGGACGAGCCCACCGATGGCTTGGACCCGAACCAAAAGCATGAGGTGCGGAATTTGATCCGCCAGATGGGGGCGAACAAGGCGATCGTGTTTTCCACGCATATTTTGGAGGAAGTCGAGGCGGCTTGCTCGCGCGCGATCATCATTGACCGCGGCCGCATCGTAGCCAACGGGACCCCGGAGGAACTAAAACAGAAATCCGATCTGGCCGGTGCGGTCTCGGTGCGGGTCCTGGGTATGTCAGCGGAGACGGTCCGGCAGAAGCTGAATCAGATTTCGATTGGACGCAAAGCAGCCATCGTGAAAGAAGATGTAACAAGTGTTTGGGCGCGCGTTTATCCGCAGGCGAACAGTCGCAACGGCGATTTAGCCCGAAGCGTTGCGGAAATCAGCGCCAAGGAAGGATGGAAAATTGAAGAGTTGCACACAGAAGAAGGTCGTTTGGATGAGGTGTTCCGGTCGATTACGCTGCCCGATACGGTAAAGGAGGAATCGAAATGAGAGATACTTGGCAACATACCTGGACGATCGCCAAGCGCGAATTGGTCGGCTATTTCGCTTCCCCGGTGGCTTATGTGTTTATCGTGATTTATCTGTTGTTGAACGGATTTTTCACATTCATGCTCGGGTACTTCTTCGAACGCGGCGAAGCCTCTTTGGCAGCGCCTTTCTTTTTCTGGCACCCGTGGCTGTACCTGTTTCTCGTTCCGGCGGCGGGCATGAGGCTTTGGTCGGAAGAACGGCGGTTGGGGACGCTGGAACTGCTGCTGACGATGCCGATCACTCCCTGGCAGGCGATCATCGGAAAGTTTATCGCCAGTTGGTTATTCTTGATTCTGGCGCTGGCCCTGACCTTCCCCGTTGTTTTGACCGTCAGTTATTTGGGCGATCCGGATATGGGCGCCATTTTGACGGGATACTTTGGGAGCGTGCTGCTGGCCGGCGCTTACCTGGCAATTACCAGCATGACATCGGCGATGACCCGCAACCAAGTCATCAGCTTTATTCTGTCGGTGGTCGTCTGCTTTTTTCTGATCCTTTGCGGTTGGGAGCCGGTAACGCGGCCGCTGGCCAATGCGGATTGGATTCCGGAATGGCTGGTGCGAACCGTTGCCTCGTTCAGCGTCATGACCCATTTCGTTTCCATGCAGCGCGGAGTAATTGACTCTCGCGACCTGATCTATTTTCTGTCCGCGATTGGTTTTCCGTTGTTTTGCACGGGCGTTATCTTGCGTGGGTTGCGCGCCTAAATGTGAGAGGTCCAGAGGTTGGAAATAGTTTGTGATCCCATGAAGAACAAAAAACTCGAAGCCGTTCTTTACTCGACTGTCGGTGTGGCGGTCGTATTTGTCATTATCGTCCTGATTAACCTGATTGGGACTGCGGTCAAAACACGCCTCGATATGACGGTGGACAATCAGTTCACCTTGTCGCCCGGCACGAAGGCGATCCTCAAGAAGCTCGACTCGCCGGTCGAGGTGCGCTTTTTCTTCTCGCGTGGCGAAAAGAATCTGCCGGCCTGGGTGCCGAGTTTCGCGCGCAACGTTGAGGATCTGTTGGCGGAGTTCGAGCAAAACAGTGGCGGAAAGATCGAAGTCAAGAAATACGATCCCAAGCCCGATTCCGATGCCGAGGAATTAGCTCTGAACAGCGGAATTGAGCGGCAAATGGGTGAAACGGGAACTGACTTCTTTCTCGGGTTGGCGGTGAGTTTGGATCCGCAAAATGTGGCCATTCCGGCGCTGAGCATGGCCCGGGAGAGACTTCTTGAGTATGACCTGGCTCGGGCTATTTCGAGAGTCATGAACACGACTAAGCCGGTGGTGGGCGTGATGACGCAATTGCCAATGTTCGGCCAGCAAATGAACCCGATGATGATGCGCATGGGGCAGCAGTCGCAACGTCCTTGGGTCGCCATCACGGAGTTGCAACATGATTTCGAGGTCAAGCAAGTGCAGATGGATGTCGATAAGATCGACGACGATATTCAAGTGCTGATCGTCGCTCATCCACGCGACATCACAGACAAAGCGCAGTTTGCGATCGACCAGTTTTTGATGCGGGGCGGCAAACTGCTTGGATTACTGGATGCAATGTCGGTCATTGACAAGCCGCGGGGGGACAATCCCATGTTCAACATGCTCCCAGGCGGCGGTTCGAATTTGGAGAAGCTGCTCAAAGCTTGGGGTGTTACGTTCGAGAGCACGAAGGTCGTGGCGGATATGAGCTTTGCTCGCGAACTTGCCTTCCAACAGGGCAGCCGGCCGCAGCTGATGCCAACGTGGCTGTTCGTTAACCCCGAGGGAATCGACCGCAACGACGTCGTCACGAGCCAGCTGGATAATCTCTTATTGCCAGCCAGCGGGTCGTTCAGCGGAACGCCGATGAGCGGCCTCACTGAAACAGTGCTGGTCAAAACGACGAAGAAATCGCAACTGGTTGACGGGATGAGCGCACAGTTCAACGGCCAGAAGATCGCGGAAGAATTCAAACCCAGCGGCGCCGAATACAAGCTCGCGGTTCGCCTGCAAGGCAAGTTCAAGTCGGCATTCCCAGACGGAAACCCCGGCGAGGAGAAGAAGCCGGACGCCGCGGCGGGCGAGAAGAAAGAGGAAGAGAAAAAAACCGATGCATCTACAGCTTTGAAAGAATCTCAAAAGGAGAGCGTGGTCATACTGATTGGAGACAGCGATTTCATTTACGACAACTTCGCCGTGCGCGTGATGCCTCTCTTCAACATTGCGCAGCCGATTAACGGAAACCTTAGTTTGCTCCAGAACCTCGTCGAACAGTTGGTCGGGGACAGCAATCTGATTGGGGTCCGAAGCCGCGCCGCCGTGCACCGGCCATTTACGGTCGTCCAAAAGAAGGAAGCAGAAGCGCAGGAACGATTCCAGAGCGTGATCGCGCAATTGCAGTCTGAGTTGAATGAAACGCAAAAGCAGGTCAACGAGCTCCAAGGACAAAAGGAGCCAGGCCAGCGTTTTATTCTGAGCAAAGAACAACAACAGAAACTGCAGGAGTTTCGCAAAAAAGAGGCGGATGCCAAGAAACGCCTCAAAGAAGTCCGCAAAGATCTCCGTCGGGAAATTGATTCACTGCAAACCGGCTTGAAATGGATGAACATCGCCGCCATGCCGGTGTTAGTGAGTATTGCCGGTCTTGGCATCGGTTACGTCCGACGTCAACGCACAAAAGCCCAATGAACAAGAAACAGCTTATTCTCGTCCTCGGACTGGGCATTGTCTTGGCCCTTATCGCCATCGCGGTCGTCAAGAAACAATCGTCTCCTTACCAGGAGACCGCGAAGGAAGGCGCCAAGCTGCTCAGCGATTTCGATCTGAACGCGGTCGCCCAGTTGAACATCAAGAACGCCTCGAATGAAGTGACCCTCGCGAAAAAGGACGATGTTTGGGGCGTCAAACAGCGTTTCGATTACCCGGCGAACTTCGGCGCCATCAGCGAAGTCGTGCGGAAATTCTGGGAATTGAAAGTTGGCCGGGCCGTGAAGGTTGGTCCGTCCCGATTGCCGGCGCTCGAACTCTCTGGACCAGACAAAGGATCGACGCTGGTTGAGTTCAAAGATGCCAGCGGGAAAGCGATTCAATCTGTGCTGCTGGGTGCCAAAAGCATGAAACAGTCCGGCAACGACAGTCCCTTTGGCGGCGGCGGCGCGTTTCCCAACGGGCGATATGTGATGGTGGGGACCAACATTAACAGTGTCGCGCTGATTTCCGACGCGCTCAGCAACGTCGAGCCAAAGGCCGACGATTGGCTCGACAAGGAGTTCTTCAAGATCGAGAAACTGCGTTCGATCTCGGTCACATCCACCAACGCGACGAATTCGTGGAAAGCAGCTCGGGAAGCAGAAGCAGGGGAACTCAAGCTTGTGGACAAGAAGGAGGGCGAAGACATTGATGCATCCAAGCTATCCAGTGCAGGCTATGCGCTCTCATCGCCGAGTTTTGACGACGTGGTATCCCCCGAGGCCAAGCGCGAAGAAACAGGGATGGATCAACCGCTCGTCGCCACGTTGGAAACGTTCGATAACCTTACTTACACGGTAAAGGTTGGTAAGAAAAAGGAGGACGAGAAGTACCATTTCAAGGTTGCGGTTGCTGGGAATTTCGCTAAGGAACGCGCGCCGGGCCAAGACGAAAAGCCTGAGGACAAAGAGAAGTTGGACAAAGAATTCAAGGACAAGCTCCAAAAACTCGAGGAGAAGCTTAAGAAGGAACAGTCGTTCGAGAAGTGGACCTATCTGGTTTCCAAATGGACCATCGATCCGCTCTTGAAGGAACGGAAGGAGTTTTACGCGGAGAAAAAGGAAGAACCGAAGAAGGACGACGCAGCAACGCCGGATGGCGCCAACAAGACGGAGGCGCCACCCCCTCAAGTTGAGCCCCAAAAGCCCGAAGGGACTACCTTAGTTCCCGAACCGCTTCCGGAAGTCAAAATCGAGGAAAAGAAAGACGCGCCGAAGCCTTAAGGCGTTGCTGTTCGTAAGGCTTGGTTTAGCCGCATATTTCACACCTTCCTGGGGCTTTGGAGCAGGCTCTCATTAACACCCTGCTTTAGCTGGGTGTTTGCGCCGGTCGAAGGTCCAAACTGTTTGAACAGTTTCGGACAGAGTGTCGAAACTGTTCAAACAGTCGCTCCTCGTTGCTTGTTGCTGAACACCCAGCTAAAGCAGGGTGTTAATGAAAAGCTCGCTGCAAGAACGCGCAATGAGTGTGAAACATTCAGGTTAGACTCGCTTTCGGGACTAGCGTCGCCCACAGGCCAGTTTGCTGTTCGCGAGATGAACTCAGCGCCAGACGAATATGACAGTCCCTGGAAGGAAGCGCTGGAGGTCTATTTCCGATCCATTCTCGAGTTTTGCTTTTCGAGCGCGGCTCAACGAATCGCCTGGGATGCCGGTGTTGAGTTTCTGGACAAGGAATTGCAAGAAATTGTCCGTGACTCATCCTTGGGCGAACAGCGAGTTGATAAGCTGATCAAAGTTCGATTGATCGACGGCGGTGAAGAGTGGATTCTGGTGCATGTCGAGGTGCAGCATCAGCCCGACAGCAATCTGCCCCTTCGAATCTACCAATATCACCACCGAGTACGGGATAGGTTCGGACAGAGGGTCGCCAGTTTGGTAATTCTTGCCGACGAACGCAACGATTGGCGCCCGGATCGGTTCGAAGAGGAGACATTAGGCTGCCGGGTGCGTTTCGACTTTCCGGTCTGTAAGCTCCTGGATTTGGTTCCCACCGCGCAAGCGGCATCGAAGATAGGTCAGCCTTCGGCGATGATCATTCTTGCAAACTGGGCGGCTCAGCGGACGCGCCATGACATGTTTGAGCGGCGACAGTGGAAGTGGGACTTGACTCGCAGGCTCTATGAGGCAGGTTTCAGCCGAAAGGATATTTTGGAGTTGTACCGGCTTATGGACTGGTTAATGCGCTTGCCGGAGGGATTAGAGCGCGAGTATAAACAGCAACTTAAAGAGTACGAACAGGCCAAAACCATGCCGTATATTACAAGCATTGAGCGGATGGGCCATGAGGAAGGCCGACAAGAGGGCCGACAGGAAGGCCGACAGGAGGGCCGCGCCGCCGGCCGTTTGGAGGTTCTGCGAGAGATACTTCTAAGCAATCTCGAAGCCCGCTTCGGCGAAATCCCAATGGTCCTTCGAGATCGAGTTAATTCCGTCGAAGACGTGGTTGAACTCAAAGCGTGGCACCGCTTAGCAGTTACTTGTCCCAACTTGGCCGACTTCGAGAGAGCAACGCTAGCCTGATAGCGGTCGCTCTCAGTCAAAAGAAATCCTTGGCACGAATGGCCTGCGGCCTTGGAGTTTAACAAGCCAGAAAAAGAAGCGCATTCGCCAGCGCAAAGTCCAGGGGCCTTCCAATTCTCCGGCGAGAGCGGCATTCACGGCTGAGGCCAGCTTGAAGTTTTCCTTCGGAGCGAAAAACAACTCAATAAATGGCGTCGTGTAGAAATGCTCGACCATCTTCCAATAGAACTGCACGGCAAACCTCACGCGCTTCTCATAGGCCGCCAGCCTGCGGCCGCCATCGTCTCCAGCGGCGAGCGAGGTCAGGACAGTTTGAGCGGCGAGCTTTCCAGAGTACATCGCAAGGTAAACTCCAGCGGAGAAAATCGGATCCATAAATCCGGCCGCATCTCCTACACGAAGCAGGCGCGGACCGACAAAGCGACGATTGTAATACGAAAAGTCGCTCGTGGTCTGAATTGCCCCGAGCAGGCGCGCATTGCCTAACCGCTCACGCAGCGGCGGACTGGATTGCCAGAGGCGCGTAAAGATATCGGCGGGAGTCTCGCGGCTTTCCACGAACTCCGCCTGATCCATCACGCAGCCGACGCTGACTTTTTCTACAGATAATGGGATAACCCAGAACCATTTGTTCTTCAGTCGGACGATCACTGTGTCGCCCGCGGCTTCACCCTCATCCAATCGGACACCGGAGAAGTGCCCAAAAACGGCGAGCTTTTTCAGATTCTGATGAATGACCCGGAGTTCATCCTGATTACCGGTGACATTACTGCGTCCGCTCGCGTCAATCAGGAACGCACCCTGGAAAGCATGATTTCCGCCGGTGCTATCCCTGGCGTGAATGACAATGGCGTTGTCATTGCGGGAAAACTTGTTCACCGTCCAACCTTCACGCACCTCGGCTCCGGAACCTCGCGCATGCTGCAACAAAATGTGATCGAATTTCGCGCGCTCAACCTGAAATGCCTCCGGCTCGCGCGTAAACCGGCCTTGGCGAAAGACGAACTTCACTGATTTCGATCCGTTGCCGATGTGGAACTGCGCCCCGAATTTTCGGGGAAAGCCAGCCGCTTCCAGTGCGGGCAACACGCCCATTTCGGCGAACAATCGGCGATTGTACGGCAAAAGCGATTCGCCAATGTGGAAGCGAGGAAAATGCTCCTTCTCGAGCAGCAGCACGCGCTTGCCGGCGCGGGCGAGATAAGCCGCCGTGGCGCTGCCGCCGGGGCCGCCCCCGATAATCAGCGCGTCATAACGATTGCCGTCCATGTTGTGAATTACTGGCCGCGATAGACACAGCGCGCCGTGCACGTCTCCGCAACGACTACCTCCGTCAGCAATGGCAACATCGGTTTCAGCCGTTCCCAAATCCAGACTGCGATATTCTCACTGGTGGGATTTTCGAGGCCGGGAATCTCGTTGAGATAATAATGATCGAGCTGCTCCCAGAGCGGTTTGAAGGCGTCCGAGATGTCAGCATAATCCATCAACCAACCGAGCTTCGAATCGCATTCGCCTGCGATCACGATTTCCGCCTTGAAGCTGTGGCCATGCAATCGGCGGCACTTGTGAGTGGCCGGCAGATGCGGCAGCAGATGGGCGGCTTCGAACTGAAAGGTCTTGCGCAATTCCATTTTCATTGTTCCCAGTCCGTCCAAGTGACCAAATCGCCGAGCGTCGGGCGGCCATCATGCCGCCAAAAAAGCGGCGGGTTTTGCATTTGGCCAAGAGGGCAAATGCGGGTCGCGCCCCAACGCGCAAACTCAAGCGCTAGCTTCCGCGCTCGATCGCCAGCGGCCGCTAAACCTACCGTCGATACCTGGCCGCGCGCTGGTTCGGCCGCATGCAACGCTTCCGTAAGATCGGCTACGCCCTTGACATAAAGAAATCGATGCAGGCATGAAGTTTGAAAGAGCGGATCGGCCTCATAGACAATTGTCCAGGCTGTGGATTGTTTGCTCGACCAGAGGCGGGTCTCATTCGAATGGGCGGCGCGCACTTCGTAAAAGGCGCGGCGCGTCGCAATCAGCGCGCTTACCTCCACGCCAACGGATCCCCGCGGTTCGGTCGCGTCACGCTTTTCCAACTCCAAGGCCAGCATCTCTGCGAATTGCTCGGCCGATACGCGTCCACCATGCTCGACGTACAAAAGATGTGGCGAGAGGCAGCCCAGTTGATTCCACGCAACGATGTCATCAACAGCCTTGGCCAGAAGCTGAGGCACGTTAAGCACGGACAAAGCTTCTTTGGCAACATAACCAAAACTGACCCGATGACCGTAACCAAGAAAACGAACATGCGCTGGCAGCCTCTGGCGGACAGCAGCGAGAGCGTCGTCAGACCCCGTGATCGTGACGCAATCCACTTCCTTGAATAGGGCGTTCTCAAGATCCTGATTGCCGCCGCGCCATTCGGCAATTTCAAGACATGCCCCGAGTTTTGGCTCGATTTCGTAAAGTGAATGAGCGAACAGCCGCGTTAGAAGCGAGGTATCGGTTGTGCATTTGACAATTTGCGCCGAGCGCGCCAGCAGGCCCAAGACGACACTGAAAAGTGCTGGGTTCGGAACATTGCCCGCGGTCACATGCAGGACCAATTCAGGGCCCCTGGCAATAGCCGCACGCTTGGCCATGCGTTCAGCATCCGTAGCCACGAGTTCGTCCAGTCGTTGGTCGTGACCTAACTCCTGTTCGATCAGGCGGCGGAGGTTTTCAATGGTCAATTGCCCGAAGAAACGGTCAAGGCCAATGCTGAGCGTGCTTCGGAAAAATCCGGTCACAGCGGGCGCAAGGTCGAGAGCCATGGCCCGCAAAGGATATTCCGGGTTGAGCCAGCTTTGGCCTAATTCGTGAAGCACGCTAATCAGGCTGTCCGTTGATCGGTTTAGCAAATATTGGTTGCGGTTGCGCCGAAGGGTTTGCGCGGCTTCCACCAAGAGCGTCGGCGTAATTGGCGTCTCCGGCGGGAGGTCCGCGAGGAAATAGTTCGGCAGATTCATTCGACCTTAAGTGGTGGACGAGTCGCGAATAGACATTTACGAACAGTGATTCTCGGTACTCCCGACTATTCTATGGCTTGCCCCCAAGAGCAGTGCTAGCCGAATTTCGTCGTAAACTTTGCCGGCCATCTTTGTCGAAAGAGGTTGGAAACCCTCTGCTTCGACAAAACTTACGACGAAGTGTTCGCCGCGCGACAGCTTTTAGGAGAGGCCTTATTCTGGTGCCGACGGGTGCGTTACACCCGCGCTTCAGGCTTATTCCTGATTCGTGTTCATTAGCGTCCATCAGCGATTTCCAGGTTTAGCAGCGAGCAGCCTTTTGCTTCTGCGTGCGCGGCGCGGCCCACCAGTTCGAGTCGATCTCCACGGCGAATTCCCAAATCTTCCGTTTCCACCGCGAAAACCGAATAGACATTGGCCAGATCGAAGACGCGAATCAAACCGATTTCATTATCATCCACTGCTGCGCCAGTTTCAGGCGAGATAATCTGAACCCGCGCCCAAGGTGGAAATTGGAGGCAGCCACCAATGGCTTTCTCTCCGGCAACTCGATCATAGGCCTGCGAGCTGAGTTCGCTCATCCCATACTCGCTAACGATGCAGGTGGGTGGAATGCCGAGATATTCGGTGATCATCGCATGGAATTCCGATTTCGATAATGCGCGGGACCGGCCCTTATAGCCGCCAGTTTCAACGAGACGTGAACCGGCAGGCAATTGAAGAAAAATCCGTTCTTCACCGAGAACGTCGAGCAGATGGACGAACGAGAACGCCGTTCCCAGGAGCACTCTTGGACGCGATTGATCAATCGATTGCCGCAGCGCGGATAAGGCCGCATCGTTATTCAGCAGCCATGATCCTGTTGAGTCGGTGGTTCCCACAAAAAGCGAATCGGGCGCGCCGAAGACGCGCCGAACCGATTCGAACATATGCACGAGCGACGAGTGCGGCGCCTCGGGTGGAGGCGGTGTTAGAATAAGGAACGATGACCGTTCAGTTGCCGGGGTGCTTGAGCCGGGCGTTACAGCCGTTCGCGCAGACAATTCCGGCACGACATGCGTTTTAAACCAGGGCAACAAAGAAGCCTCATACAGTTGCAAAGATTCCGCGCTGTGATAGTGCCGGCTTGGCCGTTGTTGAGTCGTCCCGCTCGAATGAAACGCAGTCGTGCGTTGAGCGGCGGACAAACTGGTGAGATCGAACTCTTTGAATGCCGCAGCAGGCATGGCCGGAATCTCCCGCCAGCCCGCGACCTCATCGGGTGTCTTGCCTCGCGCTTTACAGAACTGCCGGAAAGGAAGCACATGGTGAAATTGAAGGGCAAACAGTGTGCGAGCTAAGGCGTCAAACTGCGCGGAAACTTCGGCCGAAGCGTCATGAGCATTTGCTCTTAACGCATTCGCATGCCTGGCGATGAATGCGAACAAACGCTCCCGATATGCTCTGAATGATAAGTGGTCAGTCATGCGGTTTTTTGAGTGCGCCTCTCGGACGCCGGCTGGTTTTCCGCGACAGCCGATGAATATTTAAGCCGGACTGCTCATTTCCGCAAGGGCGGCCATGCGTCGATGCGTCGACCAGCAATTCTCATCTTACCAGGATAGGGACGGCGCGCTGCGCGCTGTCCCTGCCATTGGGGCAGTGCCAGGATGCGCCCGTTGCAGAGACAAACGGGAATACGCTATGAGACCGCGATCACCCGGTAATTGGTTCGGGAACCAGCCGTCGCGGCGAAGTTGCGGACCGTCAGCGATTCGAATTGCTTCATGGCCTGCCCGATTTCAGCGGCTTGACGGGATTCCCCCCGCGCCAGGTAGGAGGCCTCCAGACCGCGTGTATCGTATTTCTTTTCGAGTTTGCTCTGCTCGTGCGTTGCTTCGGCATGGGCCGCGCGCGCCGCCCTGCTATGAGAAGTGTCAAGCGCTCTGTTTCTTTTCTTTCCTCATTTTTCTCTGTGCGTTGAGCGAGGCCTTGGGAATATCGCAACTAAACTCCAGGCCAGATCGCAGATAGATCGGGCCAGAGTTCCAGGGGTGTAGTTGCCGATGCTCT
>Ga0194131_10004552_pt1 | contig 20787 bp, 18 predicted proteins | sample TA2KigO120mmetaG_FD_148631 | JGI IMG/M metagenome (GOLD analysis project Ga0194131, IMG submission 148631) | Freshwater microbial communities from Lake Tanganyika, Tanzania - TA2015053 Kigoma Offshore 120m | ecosystem: Environmental > Aquatic > Freshwater > Lake | place: Tanzania: Lake... | reverse complement strand
CTGTTCGCTCTCGTGGGCGTGGAGCGGCACCAAACATCCCCGTTTGATGTAGACCTGTACCAGCATCTCCCGCTCCCCGCTGACGACCTTCCGCGAGAGCATCTCGGTGACCTTTTCGAGCGCGATCTCGTCCCAACGGTGCAATACGGCGCCCTTTTCCGTCATGGGGTCAGGAGCATATCTCATCAGGACCGGATGATATACTTTGTCGCTTCGTATGAGCACGAGCGTCATCAACGCCAGTACGGCCGCGACACAGACTCGAGGCGAGGCAGGGCAGGCGGCCGCCTCCCCATCCGACGCGTTCGAGGGGCTGACCAGCGCAGAGCTGCTGGCTGTCTACCGCCGGATGGTGTGTTCGCGGCGGTTGGACGACAAGGAAATCCAGCTCAAGAACCAGAGCCGCATCTTCTTCCAGATCAGCGGTGCCGGCCACGAAGCCATCCAGATCGCGGCCGGCCTCGTATTGAAGGTCGGACACGACTGGGTCCACGGCTACTACCGCGACCGCGCGCTCGCCCTCCAACTGGGCATCACGCCGCTGGAGATGCTGCTGGCAGGTGTCGGCGCCGAAGCCGATCCGAGCAACGGCGGACGCCAGATGCCCTCACATTGGGGCAAGCGTTCGCTCAACATCGTCGCCGGTTCGAGCGCGACGACGACCCAGTTGCTGCATGCGGTGGGCTGTGCCGAAGGCGGACAGATCCTCGACCGCCTCGCCAAGAGCATTCCGGACGCCGCATCGCGTTTCCACGCTGAGGAGATCGTGTACACCTCGCTCGGGGAGGGGTCCACGAGCGAAGGAGAGTTCTGGGAGGCGATCAATGCAGCCTGCACGCGCCACGCTCCCGTACTGTTCCTCGTCGAAGACAACGGGTACGCGATCTCGGTCCCGGTGGAGGTCCAGACGCCAGGCGGCAGCATCTCCGACCTGTTGAAGGCCATTCCCGGTCTGCATGTCGCGGCGGTTGATGGTACCGACTTCTTCGCGAGCCTGCGCACGATGCGCGAGGCGGCCGCCTACGTTCGCAGCCGCAAGGGTCCTGCTCTCGTCCACGCACACGTCGTGCGCCCGTACTCGCACTCTCTCTCGGATGACGAGAAGCTCTACAAGACGCGGGTCGAACGTGAAGACGAGGCCCGTCGGGATCCGATCCAGCGATTGGCTGAGTTCCTCGTCGCACACAAGGTCGCGACGAAGGCCGAGCTCGAGCGTCTTGTCACCGACGTGGACGCGGAGATTGAGGAAGCGACGCGCCAGGCGCTCAGCGCGGCGAAACCGGCCAAGGACACGGCCGGTTGGTACGTGTATTCACCCGACGTCGATCCCGCGTCTGACGCGTTCGACGTCGCCGCTCGTTTCGAGGGCAAACCTGAAACGATGGTGGATGCGATCAATCGAACGCTGCGCGACGAGATGACCGCGAATCCGCAGATGGTGGTCTTCGGAGAGGACGTCGCGGACGCCAGCCGCCGCACCGCCCTCTCGGAGGTCAAGGGCAAGGGCGGCGTCTTCAAAGTTACGCACGGCCTGCAGCGGCAATTCGGCGACGATCGGGTGTTCAACTCGCCTATTGCCGAAGCGAGCATCATCGGTCGGGCGATCGGCATGGCGACGCGCGGGCTGAAGCCGGTGGTCGAGATTCAGTTCTTCGATTACATCTGGCCGGCGATGATGCAGATCCGCAACGAGCTCTCGATGCTGCGTTACCGATCGAGCAACCACTTCTCCTGCCCAGTGGTCGTTCGTGTGCCGATCGGGGGGTATCTCCGGGGCGGAGGGCCGTACCACAGCCAGTCAGGCGAGAGCATCTTCGCCCACTGCCCTGGTCTGCGGATCGCGTACCCGTCGAACGCCACGGACGCCGCCGGGCTGCTCCGGACTGCGATCCGCTGTGACGATCCCGTGTTGTTTCTGGAGCACAAACACCTCTACCGGCAGACGTATAACAAGGGCGAATACGCCGGCCGCGACTTCATGATCCCATTTGGGCGCGCGAACGTGCTGCGCGAAGGTCGGGACGTCGTCGTGCTGACGTGGGGAGCGCTCGTCCAGCGCTCACTGCTCGCCGCACAGCAAGCAGAGCGAGACGACATCGCCGTCACGGTCATCGACCTCCGGACGATCGCGCCGCTCGACTGGACGACGATCGCGGCGCACGTCAAGCGCACGAGCCGGGTGGTCGTCGCACACGAGGACGCGTTGACGGCTGGATTCGGCGCCGAAATCGCGGCGCGGATCGCCGGTGAACTCTTCAGCAATCTGGACGCGCCCGTCCGGCGGGTGGCCGCACTCGACACCCCGGTCGCATACTGCCCCGAGCTGGAAGAGGCGATCCTCCCACAGTCGTCCGATGTGCTCCAGGCGATTCGCGACACGGCCGCGTACTAGCCGCTACGCGTCCCAGTGACGGCGTCCGACGGCAGTGGCTTGTCCCCGGTTAACATGAGTCGGTGATTGCGGCTCGGAACCTGACGCGCCGGTTCGGTTCGCGCACCGTGGTCGACGGTGTCTCGTTCGACGTGGCAGCGGGCGAGGTAGTGGTCCTGCTCGGCCCCAACGGTGCCGGCAAGACGACGACGCTGCGAATGCTGGCCAGACTGATCGCGCCGACGGCCGGCGCGATCAGTCTGGCCGGACTCCCGCTCACAGCGAAAACTGTCACCGGCCTGCGTGGGCGGATCGGATTCCTGACCGAATCGCCTGGACTCTGGGATCGCCTGACGGTCCGCGAGAACCTCACCGTGTACGCGGGAGTGTACGACATCGAGCACGCCGGGGACGTGGTCGATCGCCTGCTCGACACGTTCGGTCTGCTTTCGCACGGGTGTGCACGGGCCGCGGAGCTGTCGAAAGGCATGCGGTAGAAGGTGGCGATCTGTCGGGCGCTCCTCCACAAACCCGACATCCTGCTCCTCGACGAGCCGACGTCCGGGCTGGATCCGGAGGTTTCGAAGCTGGTTCGCGACCTGCTGCGCGACTGCCGTTCTCGATGCTGCGCGATCCTGCTGTCGACACACAATCTCGACGAGGCGGAGCGGCAGGCCGATCGGATCGCCGTCCTGCAGCAGCAGCTCGTGGCGCTGGACACGCCGGCGGCGCTCCGCCGTCGGCTCGGCACCGGGCGGTTGATCGTGCGCGTCGAGGGCGAAGCGGCCGCGTGGACGACGTGGGTGCGCGCCATCGACCCGTCGGTCCAAGTGGACGGCCCATTCCTCACGTTCACGCTTGGCGATGTCGAGGCACGCACGCCGCAGGTGGTGGCGGCGCTCGCGACGGCGGGCGCGCCCATCCTCGAGGTGCGGCCCGAACTGCCGGCGCTCTAAGACGTCTACCTTCATCTGATGCAGGGCGTCGATGAGCCACCGACGCGTGCTGTCGATAGTGCGGAAGGAGTGGCTGGATCTCATCAGGAATCCTGGCGCCCTGGCCCCCGTCGTGTTGGTCGCGGTCATCGCGCTGATCCTGCCGTTCGCCGTCGCGATCGCCATTCCGGCGTTGACCGGAGAAGGTTTGGGCGACGACCGTGATTTGATGCGCGTCAGCGCATTGTCAGGAGCCCCATCACATCTCTCAGCCGATGCCAAAGTACAGTTCTTTCTGCTGCAGCAGTTCCTGCTGCTCTTCCTGCTGACCCCAATCACCGGATCCATGGCGCTCGCGTCTCATTCGATCGTCGGCGAAAAACAGGCCCGCACGCTGGAGCCGCTGCTCGCGACCCCGTTGACCACCGGAGAGTTACTCTTGGCGAAGGTGATTGGTGCGCTCTGGCCGAGCCTCGCCATCGCGATCGTCTGTGTGGGCGTCTACTTCGCCGGCATGTTCTGGCTGGCGCTCCCGGGCGTGGCGGGGGCGATGGCCAATCCCTCCACGGCCGCGTTGGTGCTGCTGGTCGCACCCGGCGCGTCGCTCGTGGGCCTTCAGGCCGCGCTCATCGTCTCGTCGCGCGTGAACGACGCGCGGACGGCTCAGCAAGCAGGTGTCCTGCTGATCGTGCCGATCACGGCGGCGCTCGTCGCGCAGTTCCTCGGGACGTTCTGGATGTCGGCTCGTCTGCTGGTGCTGGTCGGCCTGGGCCTCTTGGTTCTGTGGCTGTTGCTCCTCGCGATCAGCGTGCGGCTTTTCCGCCGTGAGACCATCCTGACGTGCTGGCGGTAAGAGCCACGCTCTCGAAGAGGGTCGGAGGGCGCGATCAGAAGCGGACCCCGAGGCCGAGGGCGACACGCGCGTCGTGCGTCCAGAACCCGCCGTCGCGACGTCGCCCTCGAGAGAACGCGGGACCTGAATAGCGCACGATGCGGTCACCCAGGTCGACTCGAGCAAACGCGCCTCGGCGCGCCCCGAGCTCGATGCCGCCTCCGACGTCGACCGCCGGCAACGTGCGCCCAGCCGCGAGCAGACAGTCCAGCGGCGGAGGGAAGATCGCGATGCACGCGATTGGCCCCGGCGCCTCCGCGACGTGCATCACGCCAGACCGCACTCGGGCGAACGGTCGGACCAGACCGATGACCGGTCCCACCGTCACACCGAAGAGCGCTTCGACCCGTCGGCGACTCACGGGGGAGCGATCCGGCAGGTCCGACAGGTAGAACGTTGCCTCAGCTTCGATCCCGAGGATCTTGCCCGGACGCCACGCGAAGCGCCCGCCGACGCCCACATCGTCCGCATCGAGCTCGCCGAGGCGGGCCGCCGCAACATGCGCGGCCAATTCGATCGACCCACGCGCCTGAGCCGATGCGTGACACGTCCAAAACGGCGCCATGATCAGCGTCCACACCGCGATCTGCCGCATCGACCCCAGTCTACCAAGTCACCTGGGCTTTCCGCCCTCCAAACGCGTGCAAAGGGATCGACGGGCACGGTACTCGCCGTCCGGGATCCGGGCCACCTCGGCCTCCCTGACCGGGATCAGAGGGCGGTGACCTCGAGGCCAATGACAGCACGCCTGCGCAGAAGTGGGCATACCCAGGGGACGGTTCGGCTTGACGCCGGAGGGTGCACTGAATGAACATTCATTCAGTCATGCCTTCCGTCGCAACCGCCCGTCGCCGCGCCGGCCCGTCCCCGATGCCCAAGCGCGACGCGATCCTGCGCGCCGCCATCGACGTCTTCGCCAACCGTGGGTTCTTCAACGCACAAGTCGCCGACGTCGCGCGCGCGGCTGGCGTCGCGGCCGGTACGGTCTATTTGTACTTCCGCAGCAAAGACGACATCTTGATGTCCGTCTTCGAGCGCACGATGAAAGACGCGCTCGAGGAAGGTCGTGGTGCCACCACCGGAGTGCACGATCCCGCTGAGCGGTTGCGCCGGTTCGCACGCGTGCACCTGGGCCGTCTCGGACGAGATCGGAACCTGGCGATTGTCTTTCAGGTGGAGCTGCGACAGTCAGTCAAGTTCATGGAACGCTTCTCCTCGTCGCTCTTTCGCGAGTACCTCGGCCAGATCCGAGCGTCGATTGTGGATGGACAACAGACTGGCCTGTTTCGCCGCGAACTCAACGCCACGACCGCCGCCAAGGTGTTCTTCGGGGCGCTCGACGAGATGGCCACCAACTGGATTCTGAGCCGCCACCGCTACTCGCTGGAAAGCAACGTCGAGCCGGTGCTCGATCTCTTCCTGAGGGGAGTCACGACGCGATGACCGCCAGAACCCCTATCCGTTCCGCTGCGGTGCTCGGCGCCGGCACGATGGGCGCTCAGATCGCCGCACACTTTGCCAACATCGGCGTGCCGACGCTCCTGCTCGACCTGACCGAGCAGACGGCCCGCGATGGCCTGAAGCGCGCGATGGCCCTCAAACCGGATCCGCTCTTTACGAGAGGAGCGGCACAACTGATCCGCACGGGCGGGTTCGACGATCTCTCCGGTCTGGCGAAGGTCGACTGGATCATGGAAGCTGTCGTCGAGCGACTCGACGTCAAACGCGAGCTGCTCGCACGCGTCGACGCGGCGCGCACACCCGGCACCATCATGTCCTCGAACACCTCGGGGATATCGATTGCCGCCATCGGCGAGGGACGAAGCGAGGATTTCCGGCGTCACTGGCTCGGCACCCACTTCTTCAACCCTCCGCGCTATCTCCACCTGCTCGAGCTCATTCCCACGGCCGACACCGACCAGGCTGTTCTAGAGCGCATCGCGTGGTTCGCGGATCATCGCCTGGGCAAGGGCGTGGTCGTGGCGAAGGACACCCCGAACTTCATCGCGAACCACATCGGGGTCTACGGGCTGATGCAGGTGCTGCGGGCGCTCACGTCCGGGGCCTACACCATTGAGGAGATTGACGCGATGACCGGCCCGGCCATCGGCCGGCCCAAGAGCGCCACGTTCCGCACCATGGACGTCGTGGGCGTGGACGTGCTCGGCCACGTCGCACGCAACATGACGGAACGGATGACGGACCCTGCGGTCCGTGAGATGTTCGTCGTGCCGACGCTCATCGAGCAGATGATTGAGCGGGGAGCCACGGGCGAGAAGGCCGGCCAGGGCTTCTACAAACGTGAGAAGGGCGCGAGTGGCGAATCGGAGATCCTCACGCTCGATACCGCGACCCTGACCTACCGCGCACGACAGTCGCCGACGCTGGCGTCGCTGGAGGCGGCGAAGGCGATCGAGCCCGTGGCCGAACGGCTCAAGACGCTGTACCTCGGCAAGGACCGCGTCGGGGAGTTCCTCCGGTCCACGCTCGGCCCGACGCTCCTCTACGCAGCGCGCGTAGCGCCCGAGATTGCGCACTCGATCGACGATGTGGATCGCGCGATGCGGTGGGGCTTCGGCTGGGACCTCGGCCCCTTCGAGATCTGGGACGCGATCGGCATCCGAAGCGTCATGTCGTCGATGCCGCAGAACGAGGCGCCGGCACTCGTCGCGGATCGGCTGCGGGCCGGGCACGACCGGTTCCGAGACGGACTGCCGCCAGCCTCACCGGACCTTCAGATCCTCAAGAGCGCCCGAGATCGCCAGCGCACCGTCAGGGCGAACGCGGGTGCGAGCCTGGTCGACCTTGGCGACGGCGTGCTGGCGGTCGAGTTCCACTCGAAGATGAACGCGATCGGCGCCGACACGATCCAGATGCTGCAGGCTGGCGTGAAGGAAGCCGCCGCCAACTTCTCAGCGCTCGTGGTCGGCACGGAGGCCGAAGCCTTCTCCGCGGGCGCAAACCTGATGCTCCTGTTGCTCGAGGCGCAGGAAGGGAACTGGGACGAGATCGACGTGATGATCCGCCAGTTCCAGGGCGCGACGATGGCGCTACAGCACGCAGCCGTGCCAGTGGTGGTGGCCCCCGCGGGGCTCGCGCTGGGGGGCGGGTGCGAGATCGTGCTGCACGGCGACCGCGCGCAGGCGGCCGCCGAGAGCTACATCGGCCTTGTCGAAGTGGGAGTGGGCCTGATCCCGGCTGGTGGTGGCACGAAGGAGATGCTGGCGCGCGCGATGGAGGCCACTCCGCCGTCCGACGATCTATTCCCGGCGGTACAACCCGTGTTCGAAACGATCGGATTCGGCAGAGTCTCCACGAGCGCGCGCCACGCGCACGAGCTCGGCTACCTTCGGGACGTCGATGGCGAGACGATGAATCGCGACCGGCTGATGGCGGATGCCAAGCAGCTGGCGATGGCTCGTGTGCGCGAGGGCTATCGACCGCCAGCGAAGCGGACGGCCATTCCCGTTGGCGGCGAAACCGTGTTTGCCGCGCTGAAGCTGGGCATTCACCTCGCCTGGCGCGCCGGGCGGATCACGGACCACGACGTCGTGGTCGGGCGCGCGCTCGCGCGGATTCTGGCAGGAGGCGAGCTCCCACACCGGACCACGGTGAGCGAAGACTACTTGCTCGACCTCGAGCGTGAGGCGTTCCTCAAGCTGTGCGGTGAGCGCAAGACCCTGGAGCGCATCCAACACACGCTCAAGACAGGCAAGCCACTGCGGAACTAGAACATGCGTGCACCGAAGACCACAGGCACGTGGAATCAGATGATGGAAGTCGTCGAGCGAGGTCGCGGGACGCCGCTCGTATTGGTGCCTGGCGTGCAGGGGCGATGGGAGTACATGCGGCCTGCAGTCGACGCACTGGCTGAACACTTTCGCGTGCTCACGTTCTCGCTCGCGGGCGAACGGAGATCCGGCCAGCGGTACGACCGCTCTCGAGGGTTCGACGGGCTCGCGGATCAGGTGGACGCGGTGCTCGACTCGCGAGGGCTTGCGTCCGCGATAGTCTGCGGCGTGTCGTTCGGTGGGCTCGTGGCACTGCGGTACGCGGCCACTCGACCGCGGCGCACCTCAGCTCTGGTGCTCGTGTCCACGCCGGCACCCGGCTGGCACCTCCGACGTCGACACGACCTCTATACGCGGCTCCCGTGGCTCTTCGGACCCGTGTTCCTCACCGAGGCCCCGTGGCGCCTGCGTCACGAGCTGAACGCATCGATCCCCGATCCAGCCGAGCGCCGGCGCTTCCAGCGAGAGCAGCTACGCACGTTCCTCCGAGCACCGCTCTCACCGGCGCGGATGGCGAGGCGCGCGCGGCTGATCGCAGAGCTCGACGCCGCTGAGCAGTGCCGTGATGTCACCAGCCCGACGCTGGTGCTGACGGGTGAGCCGGGCCTGGACCACGTCATCAGTGGTGACGGCGGATTCGCCTACGCCAGGCTCATCGCGAACGCGCAGGGGGTCGTGGTGTCGAACACGGGACACCTCGGTCTCGTGACCAGGCCGCGGCTATGCGCGGACATAATTCGGAGGTTCGTGGAATCATCCCCGGCGCAGGCGACCCTCCACAGCGCTGATGGGTCCGTGGTGACGACGCGCACGCAGAGGGCCACGCACGATGCTGCGTGAGATTCAAGGACCGTCGGGACGGCTCCAGACGATGCTCGACGAGCCGCCGCGCCAAACGCGGGTCAGCGCAGAAGGGCTGCTCGAGGTCGGGCGCACAACCGCTCCGCGCGCGGCGGTGGTCCTCGGCCACCCACACCCGCAGCACGGCGGAACGATGCACACGAAGGGGACGTATCAGACCGGGAAGGCGCTCGCGCGGATCGGGTGTGCCGTTCTTCGCTTCAACTTTCGAGGCGTCGGCCTGAGCGAAGGCACCTACGCCGAGGGGATTGGCGAACAAGCAGACTTCGCTGCCGCCCTCGACTTCATGGCCAATCGATTCCCTTCCGTGCCGCTCTGGGCCGGAGGCATGTCGTTCGGGTCGTGGGTGGGGCTGACCGTCGGCGCGCGCGATCCGCGCGTTTCGGCGCTCATCGGCGTGGCGATGCCGGTCGACCGGTACAACTACGACGCGGTACGCGACAGCGCGAAGGCGAAGTTCTTCATTCACGGCGAGTTCGACGAGATCTGCTCGATACACACGCTTCGCGCGTTCTACTCGCAAGCGGCCGATCCCAAGGAGCTCGTCGTCATCGAGGCCGCGGATCATCTCTTCCAGGGCAAAGTCAGCCACGTGGGCGATGCCATCGAGGAACTGCTCGCGGACTGGCCAGAGGCGGCAAACAGGGAACCGACATAACGCGGGGCCACGACACACGACCGGAGGACAAGAGCCATGCAGGATGCCGTCATCGTTTCCGCCGTACGTACTCCGACCGGCAAAGCCCCCAAGGGATCGCTCCGAGGCAGCCGGCCCGATGACCTCGCGGCCACGGCCATTGCCGAAGCGCTCAGGCGGGCGCCTGGGCTGGAACCTTCGGAGATCGAGGACGTGATCCTTGGGTGCGCGATGCCCGAGGCCGAGCAAGGAATGAACGTCGCGCGGATCGCCAGCCTCCGAGCGGGAATTCCGGTCACCGCGTCGGCGGTGACGATCAACCGCTTCTGTGCGTCCGGCCTCCAGGCCATTGCCTATGGCGCTGAGCGGATCATGTGCGGCGGCGCCTCGGCCATTCTTGCGGGCGGCACCGAGTCGATGAGCCTCGTTCCAATGGGCGGACACACCATTGCGCCCAACCCGACTCTGATGGACACGTATCCGGATGCCTACCTGAGCACCGGCCTCGTCGCCGAAAACCACGCACGCGACCACAAGATCTCTCGCGAAGAGCAGGACTCGTTCGCCCTCCGCAGTCATCAGCGAGCCGTGGCGGCGATCGACGCTGGACGCTTCGCCGACGAGATCGTCCCGGTGACGGCGCGTACCGTCGACACCGCCGGCGGCACACCGAAGGCCGCTGCACAACCGTTCACGATGGACGAAGGTCCGCGACGCGACACGACGCTCGCCGCGCTGGGCACCCTCCGTGCCGCGTTCCACGCGAAGGGCAGCGTCACGGCTGGCAACTCGTCGCAGATGAGCGACGGCGCGGCGGCTGTGGTTCTCACGTCGGCGACACTGGCGAAGGAACGCGGGCTGGCGCCGCTGGGCCGCTTCGTCGCCTACGCCACCGCGGGCGTGGAACCCGAACGGTTCGGCATCGGACCGGTGCCGGCGATCCGCAAGGTGCTGAAGATCGCCGGTCTGACTCTCGAGCAGATGGACCTCATCGAGCTCAACGAAGCGTTTGCCGCTCAGGTGTTGGCGTGCTTGCGTGAGCTGCCGCTCGATCCGGAACGGCTCAACGTGAACGGCGGAGCGATCGCCCTGGGCCATCCGCTGGGATGCACAGGGGCCAAACTCACGACAACCCTGCTCTACGAGCTGCAGCGCCGCAACGGACGATACGGCCTCGTCACGATGTGCGTCGGCGGCGGCATGGGGGCCGCGGGGATCTTCGAGCGCGCGTAGGCCGAGGCAAGAAGACCGTGTCGAGCTGTCGGCTCGACACGGCTGCCATCTTACACACGGGGGAGCACAGATCATGGCTACGATGACCGACACACTCGCAACCTCGCGCCTGCAAGGCGGCGAATGGCTGCTCAAACCGACCGATCCTGCTGGCGTGTTCACCCCCGAGCGGATGACCGAAGAGCATCGCTTGATCGCGCAGACGGTGACGGACTTCGTCAACCAAGAGGTCCTCCCGGCGCTCGATCGGCTCGAAGCGAAGGACTGGGAGCTCTCACGACAGCTCTTGCGGCGCGCGGGCGAGCTCGGATTGACCGGCGTCGACGTCGCGGAGACCTACGGCGGCCTGCAGCTCGACAAGGCCACCTCCCTCGTCGTGGCCGAGCGCATTGCGCTGTCCGCGTCGTTCAGCGCGACGTTTGGCGCGCATACGAACCTGGCCGTGCTGCCGCTCTCGGTCTTCGGTACCGAGGCACAGAAGCAGAAATACTTGTCGAAGCTGCTAACGGGGGAGAGCGTCGGGGCGTATTGCCTGAGCGAATCTGGATCGGGATCCGACGCCCTTGGCGCGAAAGCACGCGCGGTCAAGCAGCCGGACGGGAGCTTCCTCCTGAACGGCGAGAAGATGTGGATCACCAATGGTGGTTTCGCCGATCTGTTCATCGTGTTCGCGAAGGTCCTGGACGACGCGGGCGAGCATTTCTCGGCGTTCATCGTGGAGCGTGCGTTTGGTGGCGTCAGCTCGGGGAAAGAAGAGCACAAGATGGGGCTGCACGGGTCATCGACCACGCCGGTGCTGCTTGAGAACGTGCGCGTGCCGGCTGATAACCTGCTGGGCGAGGTCGGCAAGGGTCACAAGATCGCGTTCAACGTGCTGAACTTCGGTCGCTTCAAGCTGGGCGCGATGTGCGGTGGCGGCGCGCGTAACGCCATCGGTGAGGCCGTACGGTACGCGGCGGAACGCCGGCAGTTCGGCGAACCGATTGCATCGTTCGGTGCCATCAAGCACAAGCTTGGCGAGATGATCGTACGAACGTACGCGACCGAAAGCCTCGCCTGTCGTACGGCGGGAATCATCGACGCGCGGATCGGTGACGCCCAGCACAACCCGACCGATCAGTCCGCCGCCCTTGCCGCGTTCGAGGAGTACGCCATCGAAGCGTCAATCGCCAAGGTCTTCGGCAGCGAAGCGCTGAACTACGTGCTCGACGAGAACATCCAGATCCATGGCGGCAACGGCTTTGTTCGCGACTATCCGGCGGAACGGCAGTATCGTGACTCCCGTGTCAACCGCATTTTCGAAGGGACCAACGAGATCAATCGCCTGTTGATTCCAGGCATGCTCGCTCGACGCGCGATGAAAGGCAATCCGCCCTTCATCGCGGCGGCAAGAGCGCTGCAGGACGAGCTGCTCGCGCCACCCTCGATGGCAGCCGACGAGGACGGGGTGTTGGCGCCGGAAATGCGAGCCGTCGAGTCGCTGAAGAAGGCGGCGTTGATGGTGTTCGGCCTCGCGATGCAGACCTACGGGCAGACACTCTCCGATCAGCAGGAGGTCCTGACCTACGTCGCTGATATCTGTGCGGACGTTTACGCCGCCGACAGTGCCCTGCTGCGCGCAAGAGCGACCGCGGCCGACGGCCACGGTCGGGCCGCGCTGCACGCAGATGCTGCGCGGGTGTTCGTGAACGACGCGGTGGCTCGGGTGGAAATGAGCACACGACAGGCGCTCGCCGCCATGATGCAGGGCGACACGCTTCGCACGATGCTGGCGGGGGCCAGACGCCTGTTCAAGTGGACGCCGATCGACACGGTGACGCTGCGTCGTCGGCTCGCGGACGAGGCGGTTTCGCGCCGCGCCTATCCTCTGTAATCGGGGCTCTGCCCCGACCCCGGCTCGGTCGCTTGCGGGGGACCCGACAGCCCGTCGGGTCGGCCACGGGACCCATGGAGCCCGCGCCTCATCAGCGAGGGCTTCAGTAGAATGATCCTGTGCGGATACGTCATTCCATTCGCCTGGTATTCTTTCGGGCACTCATCGCACTCGCCGCCGTCTCGGCCAGTGCATGCCGCAACGAGCCACCAGCGGCGACCGACTACGTGAGAAAGGTCGAGGTGTCGCGCGCGTCGAAGGACGCGAGCTTCAAGGCATCCAAGGATCCGATCCCTGAAGCGAAGAAGGACGAGTTCCTGCCGCTGGCTTACTTCCCAGTCGATCCCGACTACAACGTCCCTGGCGTGCTGAAGCCGACGACAGATGGCCCGATGCTGATCATGCCGACATCGACCGGGCAACAGCGGAAGATGCGACGTGTCGGCGTGCTCGAGTTCGCGCTGAAAGGTCAGTCGATGAGGCTGACCGCATTCGTTGAGGAAGGCGCGCGCGATCTGGATCGCCTGTTCGTCCCTTTCAGCGACATGACCAGCGGCACCGAGACTTACCCGGCCGGTCGCTACATGGACTTGGACCGCACCGCGACGGCCGTCTACGAAATCGACTTCAACTACGCCTATCAGCCGTACTGCTACTTCAATCTCACGTACGACTGTCCGCTTCCGCCCGCAGAGAATCGTCTGAAGGCCCCGATACGCGCCGGCGAGAAGATGAAGCCATCGTGAGCCTGCGCGGCATCGTCTTCGACTTCGACGGCGTCATCGCCAACAGTGAGCCGCTCCACTTTCAGGGATTCCAACACGTGCTCTCCAACGTCGGCGTGATGCTTTCAGAAGCCGACTACTACACGCGCTACCTCGGGTTCGATGATACGGGTGCCTTCGCGGCGATTTCCACCGACCGTGACTTGAACTGGACGAAGGACTTCGTCGCCGCGCTGGTCGTACAGAAGGCCATGCAACTCGAGCGGCTCGAGGCGACACAGTCAGTGCTCTTCCCCGGCGCCGCGGACACCATCCACCGCCTGGCCGCTGAGGGTCCGTTGGCCATCGCGTCTGGGGCGCTCCGACGGGAGATTCTGCGCATCCTCGAGAAGGAGCACCTCGCCCCGTACTTCGTCACGGTCGTCGGCGCGGAGGATGCTGACGAGAGCAAGCCCTCGCCCGCACCGTATCTCAAGGCCGTCGAACGGCTCGCCGCGTGCACGGGGTGGCCGGCCCCCGCCGCCTACGTCGCCATCGAGGATTCTCACTGGGGGCTCGAGTCGGCCCGCGCGGCTGGTCTTCGCACGGTGGCCGTTACTCACACCTACCCGGCCCACACGTTACACGCGGATCTCACTGTATCGAATCTGAACGACCTGAGCTGGTCGCAGCTCGAGAAACTGGTCCGCGCTGTCTGAATCGAATACGGTGCCAGGCGGCCGCTGCGTCGTCCTGTGCAGTCTTGGCCACGCGATTTTGCTGGGACGAGCGTAAGGTACTTGTGTGCTGTAATTTGCGGGGATTAGGCCGATAACCAGGCTTGGAGGATCTGATCGAATGCACTTTCCCAAGCTTGCACTAGCCACGGTTGTCGTGCTGTTCACGATGACCGGCGGGCTGCGAGCACAGAGCACGACAGGATCGATTGGCGGCCGGGTGCGCGATGCCCAAGGCGGCGCGCTGCCTGGTGTGGCGGTGTCTGTCGAATCGCCGAATCTACAGGCGTTCGGACCGTCGTGACGTCGGAGCTGGGTGACTACGTCTTCCCGCTGCTGCCCTCCCGCAGCTATATGGTCACCTTCGAGCTGCAAGGATTCGAACGGATGACACGGACCGTGCCGGTGGCGACCACCCACTACGTGCCACTCGACGTGACGCTCGGTCTCGACAGCGTGAAGGAGACCGTGACGGTCACCGCGCAGCAGCCGGCAGAAGTGCTGACGAGGACCGCGCAAGTCGCTCTCAACCTGAAGCAGGACCTCATTTCGTCGCTCCCGAACAACCGCGACATCACGGCGGCATTGACCCTCGCGCCATCGGTCCACACGACGGGAGCGGCGGGCGGGATCTCGATCGCCGGCTCGATGTCGTTTCAGAACCTGTTCCTGCTGAACGGCGTCACGATCAATGAGAACCTGCGCGGTCAGCCGAACGCGCTGTTCATCGAGGACGCCATTCAGGAAACGACCGTCGCGACGGGCGGCATCTCGGCGGAGTTCGGCCGGTTCTCCGGCGGCGTCGTCAACGTGGTCACGAAGTCGGGCGGCAACCAGTTCTCCGGTTCGTATCGCACCAGCCTGAACAACGATATGTGGCGGACGCATACGCCGTTCGAGAAGTCGACCATCGCGGCCAACGGCCGGGAGACCCGATTGAACGACATGGTCCCGATGCACGAGTACACGTTCGGCGGACCGGTGGTGCTCGACAAGCTGTGGTTCTTCACTGCCGGCCGGATTCAGACGCAAGCAGAGCGCCGGACGCTCGCGGTCACCAACATTCCGTACGACTTCAAGCGGCCGAATCGGCGGTACGAGGGCAAGGCCACGTACTCTCCGGAGTCGAACCAACGCCTCCAGGGCACGTTCATCGGCATCGTCGACAACCAGGAGGGCTACACGTTCAACCCCGCGTTGTCGATGGATACCAATAGCCTCGGCACCCGGGAGCAACCGCAGGACCTCTATTCCCTCAACTACACCGGTGTGGTCTCTTCGACGCTCTTCTTGGAGGCCCCCTGGTCCAGACGGAATTCGTCAGGCATCGGCATCGGCGCGCGGAGCCGCGATCTGATCGACGGTACGCTCCTCGTCGATCGCGCGCGCGGTAACACGCGGTACTGGTCCGATACGTTCTGCGGTGTCTGCTCGCCCGAGCAGCGGGACAACGAGAACGTGAACCTGAAGGCGTCGTACTTCCTGTCACGCCCTCGTGTCGGCACCCACAACATGACGTTCGGGTACGACAACTTCAACGACATGCGAAGCGCCAACAACTATCAGTCGGGCAGTGACTACCGCATCCTGGGCACCACGTCCATTCTGCGCGGTTCTGGAGAGGCGACGGTCATCTACCCGCAGTTCCTGGGTAACGGTACGACGCTCATCCAGTGGAATCCGATTCCAGTGTTGAGCAACGGCAACAACTTTCGGACGCACGCGCTGTTCTACAACGACAGCTGGCGCGTGAACGGCCGACTGACGGCGAACCTCGGGGTCCGGTACGACAAGAATCACGGTCGCGACCAGGAAGGCAAGCTCGTCGTGACCTCGGACGCGATCAGCCCACGCCTCGGGATGGTTTTCGATCCGACCGGCAGCCAGAAGTGGTCCGTGAGCGCGAACGTCGCGAAATTCGTTGATGCGGTGAACAGCGGCATCGCCGACGCCTCGTCGACGGCGGGCAACTCCCAAGCGTTCCTCTTCGCCTATCTCGGGCCGAGCATCAACGCGGATCCGAACGCAGCGGATCTCGTGGATACCCGGACGGCGATCACGCGCGTGTTCGACTGGTACAACGCCAATAGCCGAGCGACGCTGCCGTACGCGCAGCCGCCGAGCTTACCCGGTGTCTCGACCAAGATCGGCGACGACCTGAAGTCACCCCGCGTCATGGAATACTCGACCGGCCTGAGCCGCCAGTTCAGCCGCGGCTCGTTGCGCGTGGACTACGTGTACCGAAACTGGAGCCAGTTCTACATCCAACGAACCGACACCACCACCGGCAGGGTGGCGAACGCGCTGGGCCAGCAGTTCGACGTGACGCGGTTCGAGAACTCTAGCGACCTGACGCGCCGCTACTCGGGTGCGACCTTTCAGGGCACTTATCGATTCAAGAGTGGGGACGCTGGAGCGACCTACACGCTGTCGCGTCTCTGGGGCAACAACGACGGCGAGAGCCGGAACGCCGGGCCAACGGCCGCCACCCTGTTTCAATATCCGGAGTACAAGCAGGCGTCATGGAACTCCCCTGAAGGCGATCTGTCGGCCGATCAACGGCATCGTGCCCGCTTCTGGGTCAGCTATGCGGTCCCGCGCGTCTCGGGTCTGTCGGTGAGCGGCGTGCAGTGGCTCGAGAGCGGCCTGCCCTACGGTGCCTTTGCGGCGTCGGGCGTCGACCCCCGGCCGTTCGTGACGAACCCAGGGTACGTGACGCCGCCGTCCGGCAATGCGACCGCGTACTTCTTCACGGCGCGAGACGCGTTCCGCACGGAAGGACAGAAGCGCTTCGACCTGGCCGCGACCTACAAGTACGGCATTCGGACTGGGGGGCGGACGCTGGACATCTTCTTCCAGACGCAGGTGTTGAACCTGTTCGACAACGCTCAACTCTGCGGCTGCGGCGGCACCGTGTTCCAGAACGGCGGGGCGGTCGATCTCTTCAACATCGATCAAGTGGTCCGGACCTCGGTCGTGCCGGGCGGCGCGACCTTAACGGCTTTCGATCCCTTCACGACGAAGCCGACGGAGGGGGTGAATTGGGAGAAGGGCCCGAACTTCGGCAAGGCCGTGAATCGCAACGCGTGGACATCGCCACGACAGGTGCGCCTGACGTTCGGCGTGAGGTTTTGAGGTTAGTCGGGGCTCTGCCCCGAATCCCAACGACCGAGTCGCGGCGCGATTCGCGACACTTCTTCACACAAACGGCGGGGCTCAGCCCCGCCGTTCTCGTTTTTTGGGCTATCCTGGGAACATGCTGGGGGAGCAATTCATCCGCAGCTTCGCCAGCCTGGCGCTGAGCCCCGACCCGGATTTGGCGGTCGCGGCGCTGATGATCGCGCGCATCGAGTATCCCAACCTGGATGCCGGTCCTTACATCGACCGGCTCGATCGGCTCGGCGATGAAGCGGCTCGGCGGGTCGCTTCAGCTTCTCGTCTTCCGCTCGATGCGCCACAGTTCGTGGATCCGCTGACTCTCGCGCGGGTCACTGCGCTCAGCGATTACCTCTTCCTCGAAGAGCGATTCGTCGGCAACCAGAGGCAGTACGAGGATCCCCGGAACAGCTACCTGAACGAGGTGCTCGATCGCCGAACCGGTATTCCGATCTCGCTCGCCTTGGTCTACATGGAGGTCGGGCGCCGTGCCGGTCTGCGTATGGAGGGTATCAACTTCCCAGGCCATTTCCTCGTTCGATGCCCGGCCCCACGACGCACGCTGGACGATGGCGGGGACCTCATCATCGATGCGTTTCACGGCGGCGCGCTCCTCTCCGAGGACGCCTGCCGCGAGCTGCTCGAGCGGCACGTCGGCGAGGACGATTCGCACAACGTCCGCCACTTCGCTCAGGCCACCAAGTCGCAGATCCTGGTCCGCATGCTGCTGAACTTGAAGCGAACCTATGTGAAGATGTTCTCGTTCCCGCAGGCACGCGACGTCACCGAGCTCCTGCTCGCGGTGAATCCGTCGGCTATCGGCGAGCTCCGCGACCGCGGACTCCTCGCCTACCACATGAACGACTTCTACCAAGCGTTGCGCGATCTGCAGGCGTACTTGGATCTGGCGCCGCCGACTGGAGCTGCAGACAAAGAGGAGTACGCGCAGATCTGGGAGCACGTTCGGACCCTCAAACGCCGCGTCGCGAGCCTGAACTGACGTCGAGTTCAAGGGTTCGACGGTTCACGCGCTTGTAGATGCGAGGGTGGCAGCAGTGCGCTGCCTCCCCGTACTCGGGTACCACACCGTTGAAGCGGCCCGCAACAGCGACATGGTCATAGACCGACGCCGCTTTCGATCAACCTTTTGCAGTCTTCAGCGCCAAGAGCGACCATGTTCGCGTCGATCAAGGAGGCTTACATGCGGAGAGGGTTGACGGGGTTCGCGCTGGTAGCGTGCGCACTGGCGAGTGCCGCACCTGCACGGGGGCATGACCAGTACGAGGTCTGGGCGATCGACCAGTCGAACTCGCCCAACACGACCTACGGCGGCACGCTCTACATCTGTAACGGGCACGACCTCGAGAAGAACAACAAAGCAGCAACCGCCTTCGCGGAACGGATTGATCTCGGCGGCGCGGCCTCGGCGCTCTGTCTGAGGGACACCGGCGCCAATCCGGTCCGTCCGCACATGATTGCGATGAACGCCGCGCAAACGCACGCGGTCATCTCATTTGTCGCCACCGGACACGTGCTCTTCATGGAGGGGGCTTCCCGGCGTCCGGTCGCCTGCTTCCGCACGTCCCCCGGCGCCGGCGGAGCCAGGCAAGCGCACATGTCGATCCCGTCACCAGATGGCACGTATGTCATCGTCGCGAATCAGAATGGGAAGCTCGTGGAGCGCATTCGCACCGACTACGCGACGAATACGTTCGTCCACGAGACCGCCGCGACCCTGAACCTCGTCACGTGCACGACTCCGAGTGGCCAGCCGTGTCAATCGCCCACGCTCAGGCCCGACAACACGCCCATCTGCCCCATCATCGAGTCGACGAGCCGCTACACCTTCGTCACTATTCGTGGCGGCGGCCTCTTCGTCGTCGACGGCCGCACGACACCCATGCGGATCGTGGGCGAGTACGATCAGTCGACCGTGCATGGGAACGGCTGCCTGGGTGCGGAGGTGCCGGGCAAGATGTACATCGATTCGGGCGGCGGGACGCCGACCAACCTGGGTCAGGCTGATCTCTACATGTTCCCGACCGAGGGCTACTCGAGCTCGACCCCCGCGAACACGCCAACCCCAACACTGATCTTCAGTGACCCTGATCCCGAGGCCGATGCGCATGGAGCGGCAATCACGAAACACGGCCGGTACCTTCGGGTAGCCGACCGGGGTCGCAATCGCATCTGGTCGATCGACACCAGGACGGATCAGATCGCGAACGTCATCCCGCTCGCAGGCGAGGTTTCGTCTGATCCCACTCCTGACCTGGTGGCGGTATCGCCGAACGGCAGCCACGCATTCCTCTCGCTGCGCGGCCCGAACCCTCTCACGGCCGACCCGCACGTGAGCACCGGCAGCACGCCCGGTGTTGCGATTCTGAAGATCACGGGCGGAGGCCGGGATGGCGTGTTCGAGGCGGTCGCCCCGGTATCGAACATCGATGCTGGCGGAGTCGAGCGCGCCGACGTCCACGCCATGACGCTGAGACTCAAGTAACGCGATCCTTCGCGTCTCGGCATGAGGCCGGCGGAGGCTGCAACAGTGGTTGCAGCCGAACACCATGCGGCGGTTGCGATCCGCGTGCCTTAGAACGCTTCAGTGACGGGCAATCGCGCTTGCGGGATCCCGGCAATGACAGCGCCTTTCGGGGCGCAGCGGCTATTCGGTTGGGGACATCGGCGTGTGCACCGCAGGCACTCTCCTTGCTTCGGCCTTCGACCGATCGAAGCTAGGGGTGTCTCATGCGGCTGCCAATCCCCCACCGCATTGGCGCACTGGGTCTGCTGGCGATTGGCTTGGCAGCCGGCAGCCCGAGTCCAGGGGTGGCGTTCCCGTCGACCGACGACGCGGCCGTCGTGCCACGAGAATGGGCGCAACTCGCCCTGGCGCACTGCCGCGAGGCCGAGGAGCAGACCGAGCGTGACGATCAGGTGCTCGCTGAGACGCTCGCGACGGCCCCGGTATCGCGCGAGCAGGCCTCGTTTCTCGAACGAGAGCGCGAGGCCCGCGCGACTGCTCGCGATCGGGGCCGCCGGGCGACACTCGGCCGTCTGAACGCCGCGTTGTACGGCGACAGCGCCCTGTTTCAAACGCGCGGCTCGGCCGGCGAGCAGACCTTCCTCGAAGTCATGCAAGCGCTGCTGCGCCGCGAGGACGTGTGCGCCGTGGACGCGATCGAAGGGACGGTGCTCCTCGGCGTGCTTGGCGTTCCTCTGACCGTGGCGGCGAGCCGCCAGCTGAGGCCCGATCGTGAGGTGCACCTCCTCAACGCGGCTGTGTCCGAGCAATCGAGCGGAGGCGCCACGCTGGGGCAGGTCTTCGAGCGCATGCGACCCGAATCGCCGCACCTGCTGCTCGACTACGTCGCGCAGGTGACCCGCGAGGCCATTCGCCGATCGCAGAAGCCGGCCACCACCCACGAAGACCTTGGACCTGCCGTTGAGCGGCGGGTGGCCCAGTTCCTCGAGCTCGTCAGCCTTGCGAGCGAGCCGCTCTGACCTGCCTGGCGATGTGCGGACCAGCTGAAGCTTGAGAGAATGGCGCCCTCGGGCCACGGAGGGAGCCATGAAGAAGCCCGATTCGCCGAAGAG
>Ga0194131_10004551_pt1 | contig 20788 bp, 23 predicted proteins | sample TA2KigO120mmetaG_FD_148631 | JGI IMG/M metagenome (GOLD analysis project Ga0194131, IMG submission 148631) | Freshwater microbial communities from Lake Tanganyika, Tanzania - TA2015053 Kigoma Offshore 120m | ecosystem: Environmental > Aquatic > Freshwater > Lake | place: Tanzania: Lake... | reverse complement strand
GATAGGCGGCCGCGCCGGTCGGGCAGACGGCGGCGCACAGCCCGCAGCCGGCGCAGGCGTAAGGATCGTAGGCGATGCCGTCGCCCTCGGGCGCGGTCGCGCCGGTCGGGCAAACGTCGAGACAGCGACGGCAGCCGATCTTTTGCGAGCGCGCGTGGGCGCAAATCGCGGCGTCATAGGCGATGTAGCGGGGCTTCTCGAACGTGCCGACCATGTCGGCGAGCTTGAGCAGCGCGTCCGCCACCTGGACCGGGTTGCCGGGATCGGGGCGGAAATACCCGTCGCGCTTCTCGCCGCCGGGAAAGAGCGGCGCCTCGCCGCGCAGATCGAGGATCAAGTCGCACTCGGAAACGCCGGTGCCGCCGGGGCCGGCGAATTCGAGCGTGGCGCGCGCCGACGGACTGGCGGGCGCGAAATTCTCGACCTCGATCTTGAAATCGCCGAGGCGTCCCCGGGCGCTCTTGATCCCGCCGCGAAAGACCGGCACGTCCATCAGCGCGGGCGCGGGGATATCGTCGACGCGCCCGGTCAGCACGACGGTCGGGCTGAGCCGGCCGGCGAGCTTCTTCGCCGCCTGGATCGCGCCGTCGTCGCGCCCGAGGACAAGAAGGACTCCGGCGGATTCCATCGTGACGGCGGTCGCGGGAACGAGATCGAGCGCGGCCTCGGCGAGCAGGGCGGCGATCTTCGGCGTCGCCTCCGCGCCTTCGGCCGACCAGCCGGCCCGCTCGCGCACGTTGACGAAGCTGACCGGACTCGCGCGTTCGATGCCCGCGCGGGTTTCCAGGAACAGCGGCGCTTCCTGGGTGCAGGCGATCAGCACCGGCGATTTGCCCTTGAACGCGGATTCGGCGTTGGCAAGCTGGGCGCGGCAGAGCTGGGTGTTCGGCGTGCACGCACCGCCTTGCAACGCGCGCTCGAGCGCGCGCGCGTCCAGGCTCATGGTCCCTTCGCAATCGCAAACCAGGACTTTCTTGCCGTTGACGTCCATGGACTTTTTGCCCTCTCCCCCGGTGATCGGCCGATAAACCACGATTTCCACGTGGATTTAACGCGATTTTGCGAGAGATTGAGCAGTCCGGCGGGGCGGTGGCAAGGGCAAAAAGAACCCGGCCCGGTCAGGTCGTGGGAATGCTCGGACGCCCTCCAAAAATTCGCGACGACGATCCTCATATGCGCGAAGCGCGCGAATGTCCGCGAACACGCGCGGCGTCGAGGGAGATATCGACGGCGACAATTCGGCTGGCCATGGTCGCGGCCGCCCGGAAAGGGTCGAGGAACCGCGGATAACTTGCACCGCGCCGGATTTTACAATACTTGCTTCGGAGCCATTGGCCGGGAACCGCGTTGGGATCGTCGCCCGTGTCGAAACGAGTAAAACCACGAACTTCGGGTATCCGCGCGGCGGCGGAAATTTTCCCTCGCCGCGGCGAGGACGCGTTGGCCGCGCGCATTGTGGATGCCGCCCTTAAGGCCGCCGACCGGGTCGGTTGGGACAACGTCTATCTCGCCGACGTGGCGCGGGATCTTCGCGTGCCGGTGATCGAGGTGCGGCGCCGTTTCCGCGACCTCGACGCGGTGGCCGACGCGCATTTTGGGCGCGCGTTCGAGGCGATGCTGGCGATGAGCCCGCGCGTTCGTTCGCGCCCGGCGCCGGAGCGGGTCGAAGCGTTGCTCGGCGTCTGGTTCGAATACCTGCGACCGCACGCCCGGACCAGCGCGGCGATGATCGCGGCGAAGATCTACCCGTTTCATCCGCACCATTGGGTGCCGCTGATCTTTTCGCTCTCGCGGCTGATCCAATGGCTGCGCGACGCCGCCTTCCTGCGCGCGCGATTGCCCCGCCGCCAGGGCGAGGAAATCGTCTTGAGCGCGCTGTTCGTGCTGGCGCTCGTCGCCTGGCGCGGCGACGGCGCGGCGGGCGAGCGCCGCGCCCGCGCCCTCGTCCGTCGCGCGCTTCAGACGCTTTCGATGATCTTGTGATACTCCTTCTCGCCGAACGCGCGGAGCGTGGTGGTGCGCACGAAGCCCGCCGAGCCGACGGTGAGCGCGAAGCGGGCGCAGGCTTCGTCGTTGGGCAGTTCGACGATCACGACCAGATCGGGTCCGCCCATCACCAGATAAAAATCCTTCATCCGGCCGCCCAGCTTCTGAAGCAGTTTGCGCATGCCGGCGCGCCGCTTGGGCGATTGCTTGATCGCGGCGAGGCCCTTGTCGGTGTAATTGCCGAGAACGATGTAGGTATTCATGGTCGGATCCTTCCCTGGGTTGGATGACGAAGGCCTTATATTAAAGCCCGTCCCGTCTAAACGAAATCGTCACCCCCGCACCAGCGGGGTCCATGATTTTCAAAAGGCTGGATTCCCGCGTTCGCGGGAATGACGAAACGGAGACATTGATTCGGGATCGACGCTAGCCGATCGGGGGCTCGCTCCGTTCGCGCCCCATGTCCCACCACAGCAATTTCCCGCATAGGAAGGCCCCGGCCAATTCGTTCTCCGGCTTGGCGAAAAAGGCGTCGGCCGGCGATTTTTCCAGCAGACGGCCGCGGTGCATGAACAGCACTTCGTCCGCCATGCGCCGCGCCTGGCCGAGATCGTGGGTGGTCATGATGATGCGCGTGCCGGCGGCGTGGATGGCGCCGATCAGTTCCTCGATCGAATGGGTCGCGGCGGGATCGAGGCTGGCGGTCGGCTCGTCGAGGAACAGCACCTCCGGGTTGAGCGCCCAGACGCGGGCGAGCGCGAGCCGTTGCTGCTCGCCGCCCGACAGCACCCGCGCCGGGCTTTCGGCCAAGTGGCTGAGCCCGGTCCATTCGAGCGCGTCGCGCACCACCGCGCGGCGTTCGGCCTTGGGAAAGCCGCGCAGGGCGAGCGCGTAATCGACGTTGGCCGCGACCGAGCGGCGCAACATCACCGGGCGCTGGAACACCATCGCCTGGTGCAGCCGAGGATCGCGGCCTTCGGCGCCGTGCCAGACGACGGCGCCTTCGCTCGGCCGCACCAGGCCGTGGCAGAGGCGGAGCAACAGGCTTTTCCCGGCGCCGTTCGGCCCGATGATGAGGGTGCACAAGTCGCGCTCGAACGTGCAGCCGACGTTCTTGATCAGGCGCTTGCCGTCGATGGCGAAGGAGACGCCTTGAAGCGCGAGCGGCAGGATCGAGCGGGACGCGGGCGCGCTCATCCGTGCCTCCGCGCCGCGACTTCGCGGACCAGGTAGGCGGCGGCGTTGATCGCGGTCGAGAGCAGGATCAGGACGAGGCCGAGGCCGAGCGCCAGCGCGAGATCGCCCTTGGAAACCTCGAGCGCGATCGCCGTGGTCATCACCCGGGTGACGTGGTCGATGTTGCCGCCGACGATCATGACCGCGCCGACCTCGGCGCTGGCGCGCCCGAACCCGGCCAGCACCGCGGTCACCAGCGCGAAGCGCCCGTCCCAGAGCAGGGTCGCGACCGCGCGCGCGGGGCCAGCGCCGAGCGAGCGGAGCTGTTCGTTGTATTCCCGCCACAGGTCCTCGATGGTCTGGCGCGTCAACGCGGCGACGATCGGCAGCACGAGAATGGTCTGGGCGACGATCATCGCCGCCGGGGTGAACAGCAGGCCGAACACGCCGAGCGGTCCCGCCCGCGACAGCAGCAGATAGACGATCAGGCCCACCACCACCGGCGGCAGGCCCATGAAGGCGTTGACCAGTACCACCAGACCGTGCCGGCCGGGAAAGCGGAACAGGGCGAGCGCGGCGCCGAGCGGCATGCCGATCAGGGAGGCGAGCGCGACCGAGGTCAGGCTGACTTGCAAGGAGAGCAGGACGATTTCGACCAGGTTGGCGTCGAAACCGATCAGCAGGCGCAACGCGGCGTCGAACGCGGAACCGATGTCGTTCAAGATCAAACTCCCGACCGGTCCGGACTAAACCACGAGGCGGGCCGGGTCCCGATAGGACATTTCGCGCATATCGCTCAATCGGTGTCGGGTTTTTCGCCCACGGAAAAAGAGTGGATTTCCGCCTCGCCCTTGCCCTCGGGGCAGGGCCGACCCATAGTCAAATCCGACGCGAACGAACCCGTGACACGCTCCCATGACCGCGCCTAAGCCCAATCTTCTCGTCCGGCCCGATCCGGCCGACGCGCGCCTCACGCGCAAGGTGATCGGCGTCGACGAGCGCGGCCGGAAGTTGGAAACCTCGGTCACGGTCGAGCGCCCGCTGACGCTCTATCTCAACGGCCAGGAGATCGTCACCATGATGACGATCGGCGATTACCCGGAATACCTGGCGCTCGGCTACCTCCTCAACCAGAACATGTTGCTGCCCGACGACAAGGTGCGCGCGGTCGATTGCGACGAGGACACCGGCACCATCGTCGTCCGCACCGACCGGCGCACGAATTACGAGGAGAAGCTGAAGAAGAAGACCATGACCTCGGGCTGCGCCCAGGGCACCGCGTTCGGCGACGTGATGGAAAAATTCGAGAAGACGGCGCTGCCCCGGGAGGCGCGGTTCCGCACCTCGTGGCTCTACGACCTGCTCAAGACCATCAACACCACGCCGAGCCTCTATCTGGAAGCGGGCGCGATCCACGGTTGCGCCCTGGCGCACGAGAACCGCGTGCTTATTTATATGGAAGACGTCGGGCGCCATAACGCCGTCGACAAGATCGCGGGCTATATGTACCGCCACGGCATTTCCGGCGCCGACAAGATTTTCTACACCACCGGCCGTCTCACCAGCGAAATGGTGATCAAGACCGTGCAGATGGGCATTCCGATCCTGATCTCGCGCTCGGGCTTCACCGCCTGGGGCGTCGATCTCGCCCGCCAGGTGGGCCTGACCCTGATCGGCCGGGCGAAAGGAAAACGTTTTATCGCGCTCGCGGGCGAAGACCGGATCATGTTCGACGCCGACGCGAACCAAGCCGATGACGAGCCGGCGGGGGCCGGCCGCAAGGCCGGGCGGCGATGACGGCGGTTGCGGTCGGCGTGCTGCTCGCGGGCGGGCGCTCGGAGCGGATGGGCGGCGGCGACAAGACGCTCAGGCTCCTGGGCGGGCGGCCGATGCTGGCGCGCATCATCGACCGCGCCCGGCCGCAGGTGGGGGAATTGGTCATCAACGCCAACGGCGACCCGGCGCGCTTCGCCGCATTCGGCTTGCCGGTGGTCGCCGACGTGATCGAGGGGTTCGCCGGGCCGCTCGCCGGCATCCTGACCGCGCTCGAATGGACCGCGCGGCACCGTCCCGGCGCCGAATGGGTGGCGTCGTTCGCTTGCGACGCGCCGTTCTTTCCCGAAGACCTGGTCGCGCGGCTCCGGGCGGCGGTCGCGCGCGAGGGCGCCGACCTCGCCTACGCGCGCACGCCCGATGGCGCGCACCCCGTATTCGGATTATGGCGGGTCGACCTTTGTCACGGCTTGCGCCGCGCGCTAACCGAAGAAAACTTCCGCAAAGTCGATGCCTGGACCGCGCGCCATAAACGCGCGTATGTCGATTATCTGGACACGCCCGCCAATCCCTTCTTCAACGTCAACCGACCCGAGGATTTGGCCGCGGCGGAAACCGTCTTGGCCCAATCGGCGGCACGGTCGGCCGCGGGCTGATCAGAGCGTTGGGCCGTTCGCCGGCGCGGAAGGCCGGCAGTTCGAGCAATCCGAGCAGTTCGAGCAGGGGTCGTGGCCATGCTCGTGCGGCAGACCGGAATCGTCGTGTCCCAGATGGGCGTGATGACCGCGACCGTGGGCGTCGTCGTCGGCATGCGCGTGCGCTTGGGCGCTCCTGGGATCAATGTCGGTGGGCCAGCGTAAGTTAAGCCGGCATAGCCCGGCGACATGAGGGGCCTCGTCCAGCAACCACAACCGATTGAGCAATCGCTCGGCTTTGCGTGCGCCGAGCACGGGCAACGCGCAGTGGAAAAACTTATGGAACAGCTCGATCTCACTGAAGGGCTTTTGCGGCGTGCCTTTGGCGACATCCATTTTTATTTCGATGACGCGGCCATTCTTGAATATCACGCGGAGCACGGTCCGTGCCCGTTCGCCCCCGAGGGAATCGAGTTCGGGATCGATCCGGCAACGGATGCGACCAATCAGGTCGCGCACGGCCTTGCCGCGCGGCAGCCGCTCGAAATCGGCGGGAACGACAACGCCTTTGCTTGCGGCCAACGCGACGGCGAACGGCAGGTTACGGCGTAGTTCGCCGATGGCGGCCGGTGGCTTGAGCGACAGAGCTTCGGCCATGACACGGGTGATTCCGACTTCGATCCGCTTGATCGCGTCGGCGCGGATGTCGTGTAAGTTGACGGTCGCCAGCATGAGATCGAGGGCGGGATGGGTCAAAGGATGGGAGGGATAACCGCGAATAGCGAATCCGGGATTGATGATCGCGTAGGGCTTGCCCCAGTTCGCGTCGCGGATCGGCGCGCGCGCGAAATCCAACCATGTCGCCGCGGCCGGCGTCGTGATGCCGGCGCCTTCGGCGGCGGCGAGGGCGGCCTCCACCGCGGCGCGAACCGAGTACGCATCGCGGAGGGCGGGGTTTTTTCCGGCTGTCGACGGCTGGCCATGACGGGCCACGGCCGTTTGCCAGATCGCCAGGGCGGATTTGGTCTGATCGAGCGATAGCTTCAGGAGTTTGGCCGCCGCGAGCACGGCGCCGATGCCGCCGAAAGTGGCGGTCGCGGCGACCCGGCCGCTTAGCGCCTTGGGGTCGGTATTTTCGGCGAGCCGCGCGGCGGCTTCGACGCCGGCAAGATAGGCGGCAAGGAGTTCCGGCCCCGACACATTCTTCGCTTGGCCGATCGCGAGCGCCGCCGAGAGCACCGGAATCGTCGGACAGGGAAGAAGGCCATAGACCGAGCGATCGGTCGTCTGCACGTCGTCGAAATCGAGAATTCGTCCGTTGAACGCGTTCGCGAACGCGGCGAGCGCCTGCGATCCCGCGTGACCGGCGCCGACCAAGTCGGCGCCGCCGGCGGCGCGGTTGACGTGCGCGCGGCGAAAAGCGCGCGCGGCCTTGGCAGCCGCTCCGGCCAGCATGACGCCGATGCCGTCGATGATGTGAAGCTTGGCGAGCGCCTTCGCGCGCTCGGGGATTTGCTCGTATCTCTGACGGCGAACAAACGCATGCAGAATGTCCGCGAGTTCGTTTGGGCTCGTCATGACGGATCGGAACCTAGAAGATTTCGAAACATGGGAAAAAACCACCCGCTATGGATTTAGTTGACAGGAAAAAAAAAGAAATTACAGTTAATTCTTACTTCGAGTATCATGCAAATGTAATATATGTTTTGCCGCGTTGATTTTTTTCGATTAGCTCAATTTCTCTTTGGGGAGGAGAAAAAATGAGTGAGTCGTTTACGGGCAAGTTTCTCAAGCCCACGGAAGCATTCGCGGTCCAGAACCTGGACCCGACCCACCTCAATCGCCTTGGACCGGAAGTGTTGATTTGGTTTTTGGCCGCGGCCGTTGTCGGGCTCGCGGTCCACTTCCTGACCCAAACAGTGCCGGGCATGCGCCGGAAGGAACAGCCATGAAGGATATTCAGGTTCAACGCCGGGATATGGCGCAAATCGCGTTTCACTGGGTCAACGCCGCCGCCATCGTCGTGCTCACCGTTTCCGGGCTTCTAATTTATTTCGGGTATCCCGCCACGGCCGACTATTTCATGTGGCATCTGTGGGCGGCATGGGTCTTCCTTGCCGCCCTCGTGTTTCACATTTGGTATTCGACGATCCGATTTAAATATTTCTATCGCATGTGGGTTACGGCCGAGGACCTGCGCGGCGCGATAGGGCGGCTTCCGGGCTTCGGCGGATCCGGAGCGAAGGCCGCGCCGAAGCATAAGTTCTATAAGGTCGAGCAGATTGTCTTCCACTGGGCCCTGGCGGCGGTTGCCGTCGGCATCGTGATCACCGGGTTCATTCTATGGAAACCGGGCCGGGATTTTGTCGGCCTCTTCTGGCTGCCGTGGGGATGGGACGCGGTGTTCGCCGCGCGGGTGCTCCATCAGATTCTGACATTCGCGTTGATCGCGATGGTGGTCGCGCACGTCTATTTCGCGGTTCTGGTGCCGAAAGAATGGCCGCGGCTGAAGTCCATATTCACCGGCCGCGTATCTTACGCCTGGTACGCCCGCGAACACCGGATTTCGCCGAGCCTCGAAGCGCAAGCGAACGCCGCCCAACACGGCAAAGCGCACGCCAATCCGGCGGCGGGCCTTAAGGGAGCTCAGAAGGTCTGAAACGCGGATGGCCATGACGGGGGAGAAAAGGTCGTGACAGATAATCAGGTTTTGCATGAAGTCGTGCTGATGGACGACGGCGGCGCCGACGAGGCATCGGAGGCGAGCCGGCGTGGTTTTCTCAAGGGCATTACCGGTGCGGGACTGGCCGGCCTCGGCGCGGCCATTCTCGGCAGCATGTCGGCGGTATCGACTTTCGTCACGTCGCGCCCGGCGATGGCGGCGCCCAAGGGCTATTTGGCGCTCGATCCGGAACTGTGCACCGGCTGTCGCACCTGCATGGTGGTGTGCTCCACCTACAACAACAACGGCGAGGCAAGCATGGAACTGGCGCGCCTCACGGTGCCGCGCAATCCTTTCCACTCGACTTGGGAGCAAATGAAACCGATCAACTACGAGCCGCGGCCGTGCCTGCAGTGCGCCGACGCGCCCTGCGTCAACGCCTGCCCGGTCGCCGCCATCCAGACCGATCACAAATCGGGAACCAATGCGCGCACGATCGACCAGAACGCCTGTATCGGTTGCCGGAAGTGCATCGAGGCGTGCGAATCCGCTTATGAAATTCCCCGCATTCAGTTCGACGTGGCGCGCAACAAGGCGATCAAATGCCATTTGTGCGGCGGCAATCCCCAGTGCGTTTCCTGGTGTCCCAATCACGCGATCAACTTCGTCAGCGCCGAGGATTTCAAGCCGCGGACCAAATACGTCCGCGGACAGGTCATCAACGTCGAGAACGATTATCGTATAGTTCGCGCCGAGGACCGGGCGAAGGAACTCGGCTATCCGCAGGAGCCGACCCAGAGCGCGTTCTCCATATAGACAGAGTTTGAGCAAGGCGGAAGGAACGTAAAATGGCAAAGGGACTCTACGGCTACACCGGACGGTTGCTGAAGGTTGATTTGACCAGCGGCAAGATCGACACGTTCGGAACCGAGCCCTATATCGACAAGTTCCTCGGCGGTCGCGGAATGATGGCCAAGATTCACTGGGACATGGTCACGCACAAGCCGAAGCGGATCGGCGCATACGATCCCCAGAACCCGTTCGTGATCATGACCGGGCCGCTGACCGCGACCGTGGCGCCGAGTTCGGGGCGAACCGAGTGCAGCGCCATCTCGCCGATGACCTATCCCGACGAATGTTACACCGAATCCTCGTTCGGCCTGCATTTTGGGCCGGCGCTCAAATTCGCCGGCTACGACGGTATGGTGGTGATCGGTAAGGCGGATCGCCCGGTCTGGATTTTCATCGACGATCGGACCGTGCAAATCCGCGATGGGCGGCATCTGTGGGGCCTCGACATGTTCGACACCCAGGAACGCATCTGGAGGGATCTCGGGGACGCGTACCGCAAGACCCAGATACTGGTGACCGGACCGGCGGGCGAGAATCTAGTCCGCTCGGCTAGCATCATGCATGGCTCGTCGGCCGGCGCCGGCCAAGGCGGATTCGGCGCGGTATGGGGTTCGAAGAACCTAAAGGCGATCGCGGTTCGCGGAACCGGCTCGGTCAAGGTCGGCAATCCCGAGCGCCTGATGAAAATTTCCAAGGAATCCCACCGCCTGATTTACCGCCCCGACCAGCGGCCGGAGACCTGGAAAAATCTCGCGGCATTCCACCGGGTTGGGTGGTCCTTCTACCAGGGCGCCGGGGTTAGCGGATGGGAATGGCTCAAGAAAAAGACATCCAAGGCCGAGGCGTGCTTCGGTTGTCCGCTTGGCTGTCACATTTTCGTCGAAATTCCCGACCGCAAGGGCCGCTACACCGCCGGCAAGTGCAACCAGATGAGCTGGTATCTGCGCAACGTGATGACCCGCTATGGCGAACCCACGGACGTCTACTGGCAGGCAACACAGATCGGCGATGCGCTCGGCATGAACGCGTTCGAAATGATCGGCCTTTTGCCGTGGCTAACCGGTTGCATCAAGGAAGGCCTGCTGACCGAGAAGGATGTCGGCCTCAAGATGGCCGATATCGGCACGTTGGAATTCGCCGATCAGCTTTGCAATATGATCGCCTATCGCAAGGGGTTCGGAAAAATTCTTGCCGAGGGCGCGCCGCGCGCCGCCGACATCACCGGCAAAGGCCATCATTTGCTGCCGCACTTCAATCGCGGCTTCGCCCACCATTGGGCCCCGCGCGCCTGGTCGCCGATCGCCTTGTTCTGGGCGACCGACAGCCGCCACCCGCAGACGCCCATCCACCAGCTCTACTGGACCTTCCGCATGAACGTGAAGGGCACTTGGCCGCAGGCTGGGTTTGCGAGCGAAAAAGACGTGGCGCAGTGGGCCAAGGAGTTGTTCGGAACGACCAAGGCAATCGACTACAGCGACGATAACTTCTACGACCCGATCCACGCTGAGACAACGAAATGGGCTCAAGACGGGGATGTCGGTCTCAAGCGCTCGACCATTCTCTGCGATTACGGGCCGTTCCCGATTTACTCGAGCTACTTCGCGAATAAGGAAAAATCGTATCGGCCGGACACGCCCTCACCGGAACTTGAACCGCTCATGGTCAATGCGGCGGTTGGGCGCGAGCTGATCCCCAACGGCAAGGAAGGAATGCGCATGGGCGAGCGCTTCTGGAATTTGGAGCGCGCGATCATGACCCGCGAAGGACGTACCCGTAAAGACGATAAGCTCGCCAAGTACCTGTTCGAGAAGGAAGCGTCCGCGACCGTCACCGGTCCCGAGGGTAAGACCATCAAGGTCAATCGCAAACTCGACCACGACAAGTTCGAAAAACTGAAGGATGCCTATTACGTGGCACGCGGTTGGGACGTTGCCACCGGAATACCGACGCGCAAGAAGCTCGAACAACTCGATCTCAAGGACGTGGCCGACTCGCTCGATAAGGACGGCCTCCTGCCCAAAGCCGTGGTTTAACGTGGAGAACGATTATGACCGAGACCCCGTACGATAAAGTACATCCGAAGGACACGCTGAGCCTCGAAGTCAACTTTCGCAGCGTCATGGCCGGAGAAGGCTCGGAATTGTTCGGAGCGGTGCCGGTCGAAGACGTGACGCACTTCGCCGCCGTCGGTTCGCCGGTCACTATCCCCATGAGTGCGCCGTATTCGGCGGACGAGATGGCCGAGATCGCCCAAGCGGTGCGCCAAGGCGGCGGTACTCTTACGATCGTGGGCGCGGCCCGGTATCCGGCCGATGTCCTGGAGCGCCTCGAAAAGGCGGCCCCTGGTCAGATACGCCACGCGTAGGGCCGCTGAAAGAGCCCGCGTTCGCCCGTCGAACTCGATTTATTGATGGGCGCTCGGTTTGATCCTAATTTGGCCCATGACCGAACCCCAAGGCGGCATATCCGAGCGCATGAACGTCGGCGTGGTGCTGGAGCGCCGCCGCCTCGTTGATCCTTGGCGCGACCACGTCTGGCACGCGGTCGAGGTGGTGCCCGGCGCGCCGCCGGATCTCGCCTGGCGCGAATTGGTTCGGAGCGAAAGCGCGATCCGCTATCTCGCCGCGACCCTGCCGATCGAGATATTCCGCAAGGAAACGGAAAGCTATCGCATGAACCTGATCGGGCAGGCCCCGCGCGTGTTCGTGGTCCTGCGCCCGGACCCGGACAACACGCCGGGGCGCGAGATGTGGCCCTTCCTGGCGACCGTCTGCCCGTTCGAGGCCAGCAACTACGGCCAGGGCGGGGACGAGACGGTGGATGCGGTGCCGATGCCTGACGAGATCCGCGCCTGGCTCGACGATTTCGTTGCCTATCATCACGTGCCCGAAGTGTTCGTGAAGCGCCAACGCGATCGCGCCGACCCCGACAAGGTGGGCTTCGGGCGGCGCGGGCCGGGAGAGGGCCGCCGTGGTTAGAAAGGTCGACGGCCGGGAGCCCGAAGGGCGGGCGGGCGAGGGGCGGCTGGCGCGCTGGTCGCGCCTGAAGCGCGAATCCGTTGACGAAAAGCAACTGAAGCCCGAGCCGATGACGGCGGCGCGCGTGCCGGCGGAGACGGCGCCCGCGACGCCCGCGACGCCCGCGACGAACGAGGCCGAGCGGCGGAAAAAAACCGACGAAGCCGCGACAGACCTGCCGCCGATCGAGAGCCTGGGCAAGGAATCCGACTACTCGATGTTCATGCGCGACGGCGTACCGGAGGGTCAGCGCACGGCGGCGCTCCGCAAGCTGTGGCGGAGCGATCCGGTCTACAACGAAAAATTCGTCCTCGACATTCACATGGAGGACTACAACGAGACGTTCGTGCCGATCAACGCGGCGACCGACACGCTCTTTCGCGCCGGGCTCGGCTATCTGTTCGACGACGACAAGGCCGGGGCGGAAAAAACCGAAGTATCGGACACGGCGGCGGATAAAGATCCCGGCGAATCGCCGGCACCGGCGCAAAAGGAGATTGAATCGGCGCCGCGCGAAGGCGCGTTGGCCGAGGCGCCGGACGCGGCGGGTAAAAAATCCGCCGAAGAACAAATTTCCATGTCAGGAAAAAATGAAAGTGGATAAAAAACCCCAAAAAGTTTTCAAATGCGCGGCATATAAACCATATTCGGATAACTGAATACACAAGGGGCGTAATTCCTTTTGTTCGAGCGGGTTATAACGAAATCGTGTCGTCGAAATGCTTTGCGCGTCATATCGGTCTTCGATATGATTATTAACGCCTATCGCTCGTTTGTCCGCGCGGGGAGGACAGGGCTTTATCTTGATCTTGGCTTTATCTTGATCTTGGGAGGATTGGCCTTTGGCGACGACGGCCGTTGATCCAGGCGCATTGACCGGGACATCCGCTTTTCAGCCGGAAGCGCTGAGCGAGGAGGATTCGGCGCGCGCCGGCTTTTACGCGCTGTTCTCGCGGGTGCTCGCGCGACCGCTCGATGACGCGGGGATCGATTTCGTTCGCGCGCTGGACGGGGACGACAGCGAATTCGGCCTCGCGATCGAGCGGTTTGCGTCCTCGGGGCGCGCGGCGACGGTCGCGGACGCGACCGAGGAATTCTCCGCTCTGTTTTTCGGCATGGGCGCGGGCGGCGAGCTGCAGCCCTACGGCTCCTTCTATCGAACGGGCCTCGTTTACGACAAGCCGCTCGCGGATTTGCGCAATGATCTGGCCCGGCTCGGCATCGGCCCGAAGCCGGACACGACCGAGCCGGAAGACCACATCGCCTTCATGTGCGAAGTGATGCACGGCCTGATCGTCGGAACGTTCGGCGCGCCGAAGCCGGTCGCCGACCAGCGCGCGTTCTTCCAGGCGCACCTCGAACCCTGGGCGGCGCGGTTTTTCGCCGACCTGGAAAAAGCCCAGTCGGCGCGCTTCTACGCGCCGCTCGGCACCATCGGCAAGCTGTTCATGGCGATCGAACGAGAAGGATTCGCCGCCGACGCGTGAGTTTGTGGGCGGCCCAAGGAGCACAACAGGACTTTACCAGACCATCGAGACACAATCAGTGAAAGGGAGACGGGTCATGAGCGATCGAAAAGAAATCCATTCCACGTCCCGGCGCAAGCTTCTCAAGTTCGCCGGGCTTGCCGTCGGCGTCGCCGGCGCGACGGCCGCGGCCGGCACGACCAAGGCGGCGGTTCCGGTCGAGCGCGCCGAGGACGGCGGCTACCGCGAGACCGACCACGTCCGCAAATATTACGAACTCGCCCGCTGACCGGAACGAAGGGAGAGACAGACATGTTGACCAAAAGAACCTCCGCGACCGCCGCTTCGGGCGGCATCAAGAAGGCGCTGGCCGGCGTGATCGGCGGCGCGATGGATCGGCGCGCGTTCCTCAAGCGCTCCGGACTGACGGCCTCCGCCGCGGCGGTGGCTTCCGCCCTGCCGGCCGGCATGGCCAAGGCGCAGGCGCCTGCGGCCGGCGTGGCGAAAATGGATATCGCCAAGTCGGTTTGCCCGCACTGCTCGGTCGGCTGCACCGTGATCGCCGAAGTCCAGAACGGCGTGTGGGTCGGCCAGGAACCGGGCTTCGACAGCCCGATCAACCTCGGCAGCCACTGCGCCAAGGGCGCGGCGGTGCGCGAGCACACCCATAACGAGCGCCGCCTCAAGTACCCGATGAAAATGGCCGGCGGCAAATGGGTGCGGATGAACTGGGACCAGGCGATCAACGAGATCGGCGACAAGATGCTCGACATCCGCCAGAAGTCGGGACCGGATTCGGTCTATTGGCTCGGTTCGGCCAAATACAGCAACGAGCAGGCGTATCTCTTCCGCAAGTTCGCCGCGTTCTGGGGCTCCAACAACGTCGACCACCAGGCGCGCATCTGCCACTCGACCACGGTCGCGGGCGTCGCCAACACGTTCGGCTACGGCGCGATGACGAACTCGTACAACGACATGCTCAATTCGCGCATGATGTTCTTCATCGGCTCCAACCCGGCCGAGGCCCATCCGGTGTCCGTCCAGATGATCCTCAAGGCGAAGGAGCAGAACAACGCGCAGATGATCGTGTGCGACCCGCGCTTCACCCGCACGGCCGCCCACGCCAACGAACACGTCCGCTTCCGCCCCGGCACCGACGTCGGGCTGATCTGGGGCATCCTCTGGCACATCTTCGAGAACGGCTGGGAAGACAAGGAATACATCCGCCAGCGCGTCTTCGGGATGGAGCTGATCCGCGAGGAAGTGAAGAAGTGGAATCCGGCCGAGGTCGAGCGCGTGACCGGCGTTCCGGGCGAGCAGCTGAAGCGCGTCGCCCGCACCATGGTCAACAACAAGCCCGGCACCCTCGTGTGGTGCATGGGCGGCACGCAGCACACCAGCGCCACCGCCGGCAACACTCGGGCCTACTGCGTCCTGCAACTGGCGCTCGGCAACATCGGCACTTCTGGCGGCGGCTGCAACATCTTCCGCGGCCACGACAACGTCCAGGGCGCGACCGACTTCGGCCTGACGGTCGACTCGCTCCCCGGCTACTACGGCCTTGCCGATGGCGCGTGGAAGCACTGGTCGCGGGTTTGGGATGTCAGCTACGACGACATGGTCAAGCGCTTCAAGGACAAGAAGCTCATGGAATCGGCCGGCATTCCGGTGTCGCGCTGGTTCGACGGCGTGCTCGAGGACAAGAAGAACATGGATCAGCCGGACAACATCCGGGCCATGGTGTTCTGGGGCCACGCGCCCAACTCGCAGACCCGCCTCAACGACATGAAGAAGGCGATGGACAAGCTCGACATGCTGGTCATCGTCGACCCGGTGCCGACCTTCTCCGCCGTCATCCCCGACCGCAAGGACGGCATCTATCTGCTGCCGGCGTGTACGCAGTTCGAGACATCCGGCTCGGTGACCGCGTCCAACCGCTCGCTCCAGTGGCGCGAGCGTGTGGCGAAGCCGATCTTCGAAACGAAACCCGACCACGAGATCATGTATCTCTTCGCCAAGAAGTTTGGTTTCGAGAAGGAGATGTTCAAGCACATCAAGGTCAACGGCAACGAGCCGGTGGTCGAGGACATCACCCGCGAGTTCAACAAGGGAATGTGGACCATCGGCTACACCGGCCAGTCGCCGGAGCGGCTCAAGCTGCACATGGCCAACCAGCACACCTTCGACAAGAAGACGCTGCTCGCCAACGGCGGCCCCTGCAACGGCGAGTACTACGGCATGCCGTGGCCGTGCTGGGGCACCGCGGCGATGAAGCATCCCGGTACGCCGAACCTCTACGATCCCTCCAAGCCGGTGGCGGAAGGAGGCTTGAATTTCCGCGCCAATTGGGGCGTCGAGAAGGACGGCAAGAACCTGCTCGCGGAAGGCTCCTACCCGGTCGGCGCCGAGATCAAGGACGGGCATCCGCCGGTCAGTTACGGCATGCTCAAGAAGCTCGGCTGGGACAAGGACCTGACCGACGCCGAGCGGGCGACGATCGAAAAGATCGGCGGCGCTAATCCCGACGGCGTCAACTTCGCCACCGATCTCTCGGGCGGCATCCAGCGCGTGGCCATCAAGCACGGCGTCGCGCCCTTCGGCAACGGCAAGGCCCGCGCCTGGGCCTGGAACCTGCCCGACCAGGTGCCGCTGCATCGCGAACCGCTCTACGCGACGGACCGCGAAATGGTCGCCAAGTACCCGACCTACAAGGACAGGAAGGTGCATCGTCTGCCGACCCTTTACGAATCGATCCAGAAGGAGGATTACTCCAAGCAGTTCCCGACCATTCTCACCTCGGGACGGATCGTGGAGTACGAAGGCGGCGGCGACGAGTCGCGGGCCAACAAGTGGCTGGCCGAGCTGCAGCAGGATATGTACGTCGAGATCAACCCGAAGGATGCCAACGACAAGGGCATCAAGGACGGGGCCATGGTCTGGGTGCATAGCCCGAACGGCGCCAAGGCCAAGGTCAAGGCCATGGTCACCGAGCGGGTCGCGGTCGGCGTGGTGTGGATGCCGTTCCACTTCGGCGGCCACTGGATGGGTCAAAGCCTGCGGTCGAAGTATCCGACCGGGACCGATCCGTACGTGCTCGGCGAAGCGGCCAACATGTGCGGCACCTACGGTTACGACCCGGTGACCAGCATGCAGGAAACCAAGACCACCAGTTGCCGTATCGAGAAGGCATAACGGGCAGCGCAGGAATAGGGAGAAACAGCCATGGCTAGAATGAGGTTCCTGATTGACGCCGAGCGCTGCATCGAGTGCAACGGCTGCGTCACGGCGTGCAAAAACGAAAACGAGGTGCCGTGGGGCATCAACCGGCGGAGGGTCGTCACGTTGAACGACGGCAAGCCGGGCGAGCGCTCGATTTCGGTCGCCTGCATGCATTGTTCGGACGCGCCGTGCATCGCGGTCTGTCCGGTCGACTGCATCTACCAGACCGAACAGGGCGTGGTCCTGCACTCCAAGGACTTGTGCATCGGTTGCGGCTACTGTTTCTTCGCGTGCCCGTTCGGCGCGCCGCAGTACCCGCAAGCCGGCAACTTCGGCAGCCGCGGCAAGATGGACAAGTGCACCTTCTGCAACGGCGGTCCGGAAAAGGACCACTCGGCCGAGGAGTTCCGCAAGTACGGCCGCAATCGCCTGGCCGAAGGTAAATTGCCGCTCTGCGCCGAAATGTGCGCGACCAAGGCCCTGCTCGCCGGCGACGGCGACATGGTCTCGAACATCTACCGCGAGCGCGTGGTGTCGCGCGGCTTCGGCTCCGGCGCGTGGGGCTGGGGCACGGCCTATCGCCAGAAGGCCGGCACGTAAGAGAGTTCGGAGACGCGACGGATCGAAGGCAAGGCGGCATCGCGAACGGTCGCGGTGCCGCCTTCTTCGCCCGCGTGGCTTGGCTGCGATCCCCTTTATTTGATTGGGGGGATGCGTTAAGGGCTAGAGCGAACCAATACCAGGGAGATATCCATGACCAGAAAAACCGTTGCCTTGGTCGCGGTCCTCGTGGCCGCCGTGGCCCTCACCGCTTGTCGCGGCGAAGAACAAGGTCGGGTCACCATGTACAAGAAGGGCCAATACCTGGGCCAAAAGGACGATACCCTGGCGGACGCGCAGGTGTCCGTGTTGCGCGAGCGCGCCGCCTACCAAGCGGGCAGCAGCCTGGGGCTCACGGCCACGGTGCCGACGCGCGGCCTTGACGTCCGTGTCGGCGACGAACCGGCCAAGAAATAAACCGTCCCGAAGCTCCGAGAAGGGGGAGAAAATCATGATCCGCAACCGGATTGGCAAAGCGCTGGGTGCGTTGGGGTTCGCGGCGGCGTTGATTTATACGTCGGCGGCGGGCCTAACGGGATCGCTTTCCCTCGGCAACCAAGCTTTCGCCCAGGCGAGTGAAATCCCGTCGGGCGGCGTGCGCGGGGTCGAGGGCACTGCGGAAACATGGCGTTCGGTGCGCAAGGGCATCGAGGGATACGTGTCGATCCCCGACAAGAAAGCCGGCGTATTGGTCCAATCCGAAGGCGACAACCTGCGCGCTTTCCGCAACGGTCCGATGTCGGTGTGGGGCGGTTGGGGGATGCTCGCCGTCATCGTGCTCGCCGGGCTCTATTTCCTGGTGCGCGGCCGGATCAAGGTCGAAGCGGGAATGTCGGGCCGCACCATCGAGCGTTTCACCGCCGTCGACCGCTTCGCCCATTGGCTGACGGCGACGTCGTTCATCATCCTGGCGCTCACCGGGCTCAACGTTCTCTACGGCCGCTACGTGCTGATGCCCCTCATCGGCCAGGGCGCCTTCGCCGAAATCACCTATTGGGGCAAGGTATCGCACAATTACATCGCGTTCGCGTTCATCGTCGGCATTGTCATGATCTTCGTGCTGTGGATTCGGCATAACCTGCCGACCATGGCCGACCTCAAGTGGCTGGCGATGGGCGGCGGCATGTTCACCAAGGGCGCGCATCCGCCCGCCTACAAGTTCAACGCCGGCCAGAAGATCGTGTTCTGGGTGACCGTGATCGGCGGCGCCCTGCTCACGGTATCGGGCATTTGCCTGCTGTTTCCGTTCGAATTCGCTCCGTGGGCGCCGACCTTCAAGGTCTTGAACATGTTCGGGGCCAGCCTGCCGACCCAGTTGACGGCCCTGCAGGAAACCCAGCTCTCGCTGCTCTGGCACGGGATTGTGGCCCTGGTCATGATCGCGCTGATTCTCGGGCACATCTATATCGGCACCGTCGGCATGGAGGGCGCGCTCGACGCGGTCACCACTGGGCAGGTGGACGAGAACTGGGCGCGCGAGCATCACCCCTTGTGGGTTGCGGAATTGAAGGGCGGCGGGCGTTAGAACCCGTTGAACGAACCCGCCGTATCCGTACTGGGAGGAACTTCGCCGCTTCGCGTCGCGAAGCGGCTTTTTCTTGCGACCCGGCCGATGTTTTTCACCGCCTCGGTCCTGCCGGTGGCGATCGGGACCGTCGCCGGGGCGCGACACGGGGGTGCGTTCGACGGCGGCGCTTTTGCTCTGGCTCTGGCGGCTACTGTCTGCGTGCATGCCGCAGTCAATGTCTACAACGACGTCTGCGATTCCCGAAGCGGCTGCGACCAGGCCAATCTCGATCGGATTCATCCCTTTACCGGCGGCTCGCGGTTCATCCAGAACGGGGTGTTGGGCGAGGACGAAATGGCTCGCCTCGCCCACGCGCTTCTCGGCGCCGGGGTTCTGTTGGGGATCGCTTTGGTCGCCCTCAAGGGGCCGATGGTATTGGCGTTGGGCGCGATCGGAGTCGGGCTCGGGCTTCTCTATTCCCTGCCGCCGGTTCATCTCGCCGGCCGGGGTTTGGGCGAGATCGCCGTCGGCATCGGCTTCGGCGTGCTGCCGGTCGTCGGGGCCGCCTGGCTGCAGGCGGGTTCGCATGTGCCGCTCGCCGCCCTGTTGTCGCTCCCGCTCGGATGCTGGATCGCCGCGGTTCTGATCGCCAACGAAGTGCCCGACGCGGCTGCGGACGAAGGGGCGGGCAAGCGGACCCTGGCGGTTCGCTTGGGCCCCCGGGGGACCAGGGTCCTTTATGCCGGCGTGCAGGCGGCCGCCGCGGCGTCCCTGGCGGGAGGCGTCTCGCTCGATGTCCTGCCAGTGTGGAGTTTGGTGGTACCGGTCGCCTTGTTGGGCCTGGCCGGTATCGCCGCGAAGGATTTAGGCGGTTCCCGCCTCGACCTCACCCGCGCGATCAAGCTGACGCTCGCGATCCATCTGGCGGGCGGTTTGTGGCTGTGCCTGTTGGCGGCGGTTGCCGGCGGGTAGCCGGCCGGCGCCTCAAAGGCGCGTGCTGGAAGTCGTAAATTTGTTCGCGCTGCTCTGGCCGGTGGCGCTCAGCACCACGCCGGCAACCACGGCGATCACGATCGCGGCGGCGAGACCTTGCAAGACCGATTTCATGTCATCCTCCCGGTTCCGTCGCTGGAAGCGCGTGGCGTCTTCCGGCGCCGACCATTGTAGACCGGGATCGGTATTCCGCCAACCGCCGCTTGGCGCGGGGCGCGCTTGCCGCCAACGTTCATGACAAGGGCCGCCAAGCGGGGTATCCTGCCCCGGAGCGGGTTCCCGCCCTATTTTCCGAAGCAACCGAGGACGTCGTCATGGCCGGTGACATATCCACGCCCCCGGGGGAAGCGATGGGAAAGCGCCCGCCGATCGACGAAGCGGAGCTGTCGAAGCTGTTCGGCCAGATCCGGGAGATCGAGGGAAGCCTGAAGGGCATCGCAGAGCAATTGGCCAATTTCGCCCGTTCGGCGACCGAACGCGCGCAGGAAACAGAAAGCTTCGCGGCCCACATCCTGGCCCTTCAGTCGATCGTCGCCGTGCTTTCCCGCCACGCGAACGCGGCGCCGGAATCGATTGCCGCCGAAATCCGCGACGAGATCAAGGCGCGCACGGCCGGGCTGTCGGGCAGCGCCGACGGCAGCCCCGAAGTGCACGCCATTGCGCGGGCATTGTTGGGGGAGGGGCGCTGATCGTTCATGGCCGGGCGCGCCGATCTTCGTCTCGCGCAGTTGGTGTGTTCGCGGCTGTGCCACGATCTGGCTGGCGTCGCGGGCGCGATCGCCAACGGCATCGAGCTGGCCGCTGAAAGCACACCGGGCGCCGACACCGAGGCCTTGGCCCTCGTCGGCCAGAGCGCCCGGCAGGTTAACGGCCGCGTCGCTTTTTTCCGAGCCGCCTTCGGC
>Ga0194131_10004545_pt1 | contig 20794 bp, 23 predicted proteins | sample TA2KigO120mmetaG_FD_148631 | JGI IMG/M metagenome (GOLD analysis project Ga0194131, IMG submission 148631) | Freshwater microbial communities from Lake Tanganyika, Tanzania - TA2015053 Kigoma Offshore 120m | ecosystem: Environmental > Aquatic > Freshwater > Lake | place: Tanzania: Lake... | reverse complement strand
TGACAACGGGGCAGCGAAAGCCGGAATCTGGAGCGGCTTCAGCCGCGTCCTGCGACTTTCAGTCGCCCATCGACCCCACCGCCTTCAGGCGGTGGTTGTTCAGGCGACGGCACGGTGGGCATCATTCTCGATCTCGACGCCATCATTGGACGAGAGGGATATGGGCTTGCGGCATAGCGAAGCACTCACACTTCCCACTTCCGTCATTCAGCGGCTGCAGTCGTTGGCCGGCGAACGGCTGGGTCTGGAATCGCGCGAAGGCAAGGAGTTGTTGATCTCCAATCGCGCCGGCCGGCACATGCGGAAACTGGGCATTTCGAGCCCGGAGGAGTATCTGCGTGTGGTGGAGGCGGACCCCGAAGGCGACGCGGCGCGGGAACTGCTCGACCTTCTTACGACCAATCACACCGCCTTTTGGCGCGAGCCTTCCCACTTTCGCTGGTTTGCCGAATATCTGGCGGCGCTGCCGGCGCAGCGTGCGATCACGGTCTGGTGTGCAGCCGCCTCGACAGGGGAAGAACCGTACACGCTGGCAATGCTCGCGCACGAGGTCTTCGGGGCGGCCGCGCCGCGCCGAGTCCGGGTGCTGGCGACCGACGTCTCGACGCGGGTACTGGAAACGGCCGAGCAGGCCATTTACACGAGCGAGCGTGTTTCGGCGCTGCCCGACGGGTTTTCCCGCCGGTACTTCGAGCCGGGACGGGGACGTTGGCGGAATCATCTCCGCGTCGGTCCTTCGGTCCGGGAAATGGTCCATTTTCGAAGGTTGAATCTGACCGGGTCGTTCCCCCGCATGGGGCCTTATCCCGTCGTTTTCTGCCGCAACGTGATGATCTACTTCTCCCCGGAACTCCGCGCGCGGATGGTAGGAAAGCTCTTCGATACGATCGAGCCGTCGGGTTATCTGCTGGTCGGACACGCCGAAGGTTTGGTCGGCATCGAAGCGGTCGCGAGCCTAGTTCAAACCGCGGTCTACCGGAAGCGGGCGACGTAATCACGCAAAATATCCGCCTAGGAAAACCGAATGCCTTCCGATAAGAGAAATTACGCGGTCAGAGCCGCGCAAGGAGTAGTGGAATGCCAACGCTAGTGGTCGGGATCTCCGATTGCCGCTGCACCAAAGATGCCGCGGTCGATCTGGTGACCTATGCTCTGGGCTCCTGCATCGCCGTCGGTGCATACGATCCGGTTCAAGGCGTTGGCGGCCTCCTTCACTATCTCCTGCCGGATTCCCGCCAAGACCAGCAGCGCGCCACGCAGCAACCGGCCATGTACGCCGATACCGGCATCCCGCACCTGATTCGTTCGATGGAACGCCTTGGCGCGCAGCGAAAACATATCCGCGTGCGGCTTGCCGGAGGCGCGCAAATGGTGTCCGATACCGCGCAACTGGCTGTCGGCAAGCGCAATCAACTAGCTGCGCGGAAGGTGCTCTGGCAGATGGGAGTGTTGGTCGAGATGGAGGCCGTTGGCGGAATGGCCAGCCGCAATTTGGGCCTCAAGGTCGGCACCGGCGAATTCTGGGTGCAAACCAATACGCCAGCCGAGCCTCGCCCGTCGGAACCCAGCCACGCCATCCTCGCCGGAGCGCGCTAGCCGGCTTCGAAACTAATCACAATACGGAGAATTTATGCAATCCCTTCGCATCCTAATCGTCGACGACTCTCCCGCCATGCGAGCTTACGTGCGGCGGACGGTGCAACTGGCCTCCCTACCGGTCAAGACTGTTTTCGAAGCCAGCAACGGCCAGGAAGCGCTTGACATCGTCAATGCGGAAAACGAGGCCCCCAACAAACTCGATCTCGTATTCGCCGATCTCAACATGCCCGTCATGAACGGCGAAGAGTTCGTGGCCAAATTGCGCGCCAACGAGCGTGACGCCAATCTTCCGGTGCTCATTATCTCTACCGACGCCACGCAGCGCCGCGTCTTAAGACTGCGAGAACTCGGCGCTCAGGGCTACATCAGCAAACCCTGTCAGCCGGAAATGATCCGTCTCAAAGTCCACCAGATCCTGGGCGAACAGTAGGAGCCAACTCAATGACCGAACCGATGCCCACCTCCGACACCGCGTTCTCCGACGCCCCGGCCGACTCCAACGACGTGACGCTCAGCGATGTCGTCGGCGCCGCCCGCGACGTCCTGAACGTCATGTTCTTTAGCGACGTCCTTGAAGACGCCGACGCTCCGCCAGCGCCCCGTCCCGAAACGATGCAGGTCTATGTGAAGTTCGAAGGCGACGGCGTCGGCGAGTTTCGGATGGAAATCGACGACCCCACCGCCGAGTCGCTGGCCGGCAGCTTTCTCGGCGCCGAACCCGGCTCGGCGCCCAGCCCGGACGAAGTCCAGCAAGTGATGGGAGAACTTGGCAACATGGTCTGCGGGGCTTTCCTCAGCCGCTACGAAAAGGACGGTCTGTTCAGTCTTAGTTCGCCGACTATCGAGCGCGCCGGCGCCGCGATGCCGTCCGGCGTGGCCCGTTCGCTTCAACTGTTGGACGGCACCATGGAACTTCGCATCAACTGGAGCGTTCCGGTAAACCGGCCGGGCCTGCCTGGGTAGCCTTTCGAAAAATTCTCGCGTTTCATCGTCGATTTTGCGTTCCCTTCACGCTCGGAACCGGTGAGGAGCAATCCACGACTAAACACTCGCGGTTATTCTTTTTCCCGCCGCCGCCCATGCCGGCGTTATCGTCGAGGCGTCCGGGGGGCACTTTAACCTCGCCCCTGCCGCCGCCCCGCGTGCGATCCGGGTCCGGCTTCCCAAACAGTGGACCGCGAGTTGCCCCGCGGGTAGCGGCTCTCTCGGGCCAAAAGAGAACTTCGTGCAGATACTTGGCCTCGCCTGGAGTTTCCGGCTCAGCGGCTTGGTCGTTGGCGAGTTCAAATTACCCGGCGAGCCGATTGTACCCGTGGAGCCGCGCATTGACGGCGTCCCCGAACCGGCGACGCTCGCTGCCACCGGACTTGCGCTGTTACTATGCGGCATTATCCGCCGCCGCGCTCGCTAGCGGAGCAGCCCCTCGACCACCCGGTCCCAGGGTTTCCGATATGGCCGCACTAACATCTGCGCAGCCTCGCGGTCGCCAATGATGGTCTCCTTCGCCGCGTCCCAATTCAGCTTCCGGCCGGTTCGCAAAGCGATATTGGCCAAGTGACAGGCTGTCGCCACACGGTGCCCGTCCTCCACATCCGACACGGGCCGTTGCCGCGCCTTGATGCAATCGAGGAAGTTTCTCACGTGCAGATCGAACTGCTCATCGCCCGAACCGGGCTCTTTCCGGGCTTCGATCCACGGCTCCGGCGCGGCGCCGCTCGCAACGGGTCCGCCGACCGGATGCCCTTTGAATTTGGGAATCAACGATGCCGGATCGATCTTCCGATCCGCGAAGATCTCGTAGCCGCCCCGGTCGATTGCCAGCGAACCCTTGGTGCCGAAAAACTCCAGGCCGCTGTTCGCTCTCGGCGCCCCGGCGCTCGCTTCGCGATGATGCCAGGATGCCGTCCATCCCCCGAAATCGTAAATCGCGTCCTGGGTGTCGGGCGTCTCGCCGTCGTCTTGCAGTGCAAACCGACCGCCAACCGACGCCACCGATTTCGGCCCCTTCGTGTCGATCCCCCAGTAAACGATGTCCAACGAGTGCGCGGCAAGGTTCGTCATCTGTCCGCCCGAATAATCCCAGAACCACCGGAAGTGATAGATGCCACGGTGCGGCTCGTAACGCCGCGCCGGCGCCGGTCCAAGCCACATGTCGTAGTCGAAATCGTTTGGCGCCGCCCCGGGCGGAGGAGTCCTAAACCCGGGCATGATGTTGCGCGCCGACTGCATGCGTACCGTATGAATTTTTCCAATCCGTCCCTCGCGCAGTAACTGCCGCGCCTTGGCGTAGTGGCGCCCCGAGCGCTGCTGCGTTCCGCACTGCACGACGCGGTTATGACGCCGCGCGATCTCGGTCATCCACTTGCCTTCGGCTTGAAACAGCGTCAGCGGTTTTTCGACGTACACATCCTTGCCGGCGGCGCACGCCATCATGGTCATCAACGCGTGCCAGTGATCGGGCGTCGACACACAAACGGCTTGGATCTCCCGATCGTCGATCAGCTTGCGGAAATCCTTATAGGCCTTGGCCTGTCCGCCGCAGGCTTTGACGCCTTCTTCCAAACGCGGTTGATAGGTCTCCGACATAGCGGCCATGTCGACGTCCTTTTGGTTCTTGAAATCGTAGACGTGCTGCGCGCCGATTAAACCGTAGCCGATGAATCCAACTTGAACGCGGTCGTTGGCGCCCCAAACCCGCCCCGCCGCCAGCGCCGTCGCCGCGCCCTGAAAAAAGTGCCGCCGTGTCTGCATATTCCCTGGCGATTCTATCACTGGCGGCGCTACGCTGGATCCATGGACTCCGCATACTTCAACAAAGTCATCCAGGACGTTCGGCCAACCGGCGACGTGATTCCCGAACTGTTCTCGGCGATCGCCCGCGGCGACTTCGACGCCATGGCCCAGTTCCTGACTCCCGACGCCGAGCTTGTCATCTCCGGCATTGCGGGTATGGCGGGATGCTGGAGTGGCCGCGAGTCCGTCGTCGAGGCCACCCGCCGGAATTTCGGTATGGTCGCCGAACAGCGGCCCGTCGTCGAACGGCAGATTACCTCCGGAGACACGACTGCGATTTTGTTGCGCGAAACCGGCGTGCGGAAGGACAGCCGCTCGCCCTATTCGGTACGAGTCAGCATGTGGATTACGACGCGCGGCGGGCAGGTCTGCCGGGTGGAGGAGATCGCGGCCGCGTGCGAATAAGCCGGCTCGCAATCCTTGGCCTGTTCCTATCCGCCCAAGCCGGCGCGATCGGTGTGCGCCAACTCGACATCCATCTCCCGTCCGGCGAAGCCGCGCGCGCCACGCTTTGGTATCCGTCCGCTTCATCCGGTCAACCGGTGCGCATGAGCGACTACCTCCACATGGAAGGACACAAAGGCGACCTGGGCGAAGCCATCGCGGCGCTGCTCGCCAACAATCCCGCCGATGTCCCCGCCGACCAGCGCGCCGAAGCGCTCACCACCCGCTTTCGCGCACTCCGCGACGCGCGTCCTCGCGCGGGCCGCTACCCACTCATACTGTGGAGCCTGCGCCCCGGAACGGTTTCCGCGCAGGCGTATCTTTCGGAGGCGCTCGCCCGCGCCGGGTTTCTCGTCGCCGTGGTCGAACCTCTCGCCTGGAAGCCGGCGTCAACCCGCGGCGATTTCACTAAGCACACGCTGTTTCTCGAACAGTCCATCGGCGAACTCGCGAAACTGCCGCAAATTGACGCCAGCCGAATTGCGGTCATTGGCTGGAGCCACGGCGGCGAATCGGCGATTCAACTCGCCGGGCGCAATCCGTCGGTAGTACTGTTGATCGTGCTTGCACCCGATGCGCCGGCAGGCGGCGGCAAGCTCAACGTGCCGGTCGTGTGGTTTGATGAGCGTGTTCCACCCGAGAACGCCACGTCCGATGTTCACCACACCCGCTTGCGAGGCGTGTCGCCGCGATGCTTCAGCACGGTCGAAGGCTGGCTGGCGGCGCGCGCCGGTGTCAAGGAACCACATGTGACGCCGGCGTGCGCGAGAGGCTACGAGCACGCCGTTGAACTCGTTGTTCGATATGCGACCTACTACCTGCGGACCGCTACTTCTTCCGCTCGATAACCGATTCGCAGTGCACGTCGCCGCGGGAGTCCATGGAACGCCATCCCCCGGGCGTTTCGGCGGGCAGTCCGAAGCCTTTGGCAGACTCTCTCCGGCTTGCCGCCAGCGCGCCCCCTTTGAACTTCTCGAAAATCACGTTTGTCCCGATCGCCCAACGAGCTCGATCGGGTAACGCGTCGATGTTGTCAGCCGTTGTTCGTTGTTACTCTACTGCCACTTCTCGTCGAAAAATCCCGCCGCGGCCACGCGCCCCGGATACCGCCCGTTGGCGGGCGTGGTGACGTCGATCACCGCCCAGTCGGGCAGCTTCGAAATCTGCCGCGCGTTGTTTAAGTAATCGTACTCCCGGAAAGTGAAGCCGCTGTTGATGACGACATACTTGCGCTGGTTGAGCGGGTTTGGCGCGATCAGCGCGGGATAGTTCGTCGACGTGCTGAAGCGCTGTCCCTTGTAAGAGATCGCATCGGCGGTCCACTGCACGGGCAGCTTGTCCCTGACCTTTGCGATGAGGCTGTTGGACGCCGCGTCGCCCCACAAAATCAGGTTGTGTTGGGCGATGTCTTCGGGCGTCACTTCGCTATCTTTCTTCACGCGCGCGTCGCCTCGGAACTGCCGCCGCCATTCGCGAATCGCCCGCGCGGCTTCTTCATTAATCCGTTTACCCGCTTCGCCTTGCGGTGCGCCCGAGGACAATACGATCAAGAAAGAACTCATGAACGCATCGTCGATCGGCCCCTGCAGCCCGTGACGCTTCACGGCGCCGCTGGGATGATCGGGCGTATAGGCCCACTTGCCGTTCGACTTAATCAAATGAATATGCCAAGATCGGTCGCTCGACGGCGCGGGCACCGCCACGCTCTGCCCGTCGATGTCGATCGTCGCCTTGCCCATCAACTCAACCGGCGCGCCACCCGGCCCGTACTCAATGCCAATGCCGCTGACATTCGACGTCTTGATTTGCAGCGACTCCTTGTTATGCACGCTGGCTTCGGCCGTGGCCTTTTCCCAATGCTTTTCCATGCCGTCGATGACGAGCCACTTCATGCGGTTGTAGCGCAACGTGTAGGTGACGAGTTTGACGCGCCACGGGTACGGATCGCGGCCGCGTTCGGCGATGGCGTCGAGCTTGCGGTCGATGATCACTTTCGAATCGGGATGGTAGCGGTGCGGCGTTTGTGGTCCGATGACGTGAACCATCGGAATGCCTTCTTTGTCGAGATACTTCGCCATGATGTCGGCGGCCTGTTTCTGCCGGTCGATCTCGCCGCTGTAGGCGACCAGCGGCAGGTTGATGAAGTTCGCGGCGTAGACCGTGGCGTCATACATGCGCCACAGCTTCTGTTCCCATTCCGGCGGATTGACCTTTTCGTTTTGGAAGACGTTCAGGAACTCGGCGGTCTCGGAGAATCCGGCGCCCGGCGCCGCGGCGGCCCAGAGTCCCGCGTAGTGCGCGGCGAACTGCCAGGCAGCCGCGCCGCCCATCGAAAAGCCACGCACCAGGATGCGATTCTCGTCGATGTTGTAGTGCCGTTTTACATCGGCGAGCGCCTCGAACAGATCGATCTCGCCCGCGAATTTATTGGCGTTGCAGTAGCGCCCGTAGAGGTGCAGGACGATCGTATCGGCCGGCGTGAACTCGCCCGGCCGCGTCATGCGCTCGCTCAGAAAATTGACCTCGGACAGTTTTTCGTTGCGGCCGTGAAACCAGAAATCGAGCCGCCACTTGCGCGGTAGCCGAGGGTCGTAGGACTGCGGAACGACAAGCCCGTAGGGCTGCACCGAACCGTCGATCTTCGACACATAACCGCGGACGACCAGGCCCGGCGATTTTTGCCACGACGCCTCGCTGCGCTGCAATTCGGCGGCGCGCTTGAGGCCTTCGGCGATCAACGTCTTCGCCTTGCCCACATCCGGCGGATCGAAGAATTCGTTGTGTGTAAGCGCCGTGCGCACGGCATCGCGAAACACTTGGACATCGGAGAGCAGCACGTTCTTGCCCAGCGCCTGGATCGCGTCCGACAGCTTCGCGATGCCCGTTTCCAACTCTTTGCGATCGGCCTCGGAGACGGTGACGCCCGGGGGCGGCACGGGCCTGTCCTGCTGCGCGTGGAGCGCAAGGGCAAGGAAAGCTAATAAAGAGGCTCTTCGCCAGGTGGTCTTGTTTTCCATCGTCGGTGAATCCATAGCCATTGTTCAGGATACGCGCGAATCGCGCGCTCAAGCGCGGCCTGTATCCGTTGCGTGTCGATCAACACATTGCCGGTGATGCCGACCGGCTCGTCGAATCGCAACACAAACTTGCCTTCGCTCGGACTCCAAATAGCATACCCGGGAATGACCACGGCCCCGGTGCGCGCGGCGAGCTTTGAAAACGTAGGGCTCACGCACGCCTTGCGTCCGAAGAAGTTGACGAACAGTCCTTCATCGAGACCGACGTTCTGATCGACCAAGATGCCGACGGCTTTGTTCTCCTTCAACGCCTGGAAAATGGCGCGCGTCGCTTCCTTCTTGCCGAGCACCGTGTTCCCGCTCGCCGCTCGCCGCGCCGTGACCAATTCGTCCAGCAGCGGGTTGTCGAGCGGCCGCACGACAATGTGCATCGGTTCGGCCATGAGCGCATGTGAGAAGGCGCTCAACTCCCATGCGCCCAGATGCAGTGTCGCGAACAGCACGCCGTTACCGGCTTGCTTGGCGCGTGTGAAATGCTCGAAGCCCTCATAGCGGATCCATTCGTGCACGTTCGATTTGTCGATGTGGGGCATGCGGGCGAAGACGACCAGGTGGCGCGCGATCGAACTCCAGACGCCGTTGATCGCTTTGAGCGGCACGCCCGTGATTTCGGAATTCCACGTGGCGACACGCCGCAGTTTGGGCACCGCCAGCCACAAAATCGTCACATAGACGGTGGCGAGTAGAAGGCTCAGCGCGCGCGGCCCGATCGCAAGAGTTAGCAGCACAAGCCGCGCGAGCAGGTATTCAAAACGATTGCGGACTGGGCTGCGGACGGCCACGATGTTAGTCGATCCAACCGCCGCCGAGCACGAGGTCGCCGTCATAAAACACGGCGCCTTGCCCCGGGGTCACCGCACGCTGCGGTTCGTCGAAATGTACTTCAACGCGCCATGGATCGCTTGTTGGATGGAGTGTCGCCGCGGCTGGCAGATGCTTGTTGCGGATGCGCACCGGCGCGCGGCGCGGCGCCGTAATCGCCGCGATCGAAATCCAGTTCACATCGCGGACGGCGAATCGCGAAGTCATCAACGCATCGCCGCCGCCGACAATCACACGCTTGGTTTCCGGCTCGGTGGCGATAACGTAGAGCGGCTCGGGGCGCGCGATGCCGATGCCTTTCCGCTGGCCGACCGTGAAGCTGTGATAGCCGCCATGCTCGCCGATGACTTCGCCGTCGGCGGTGACAATATCGCCGCGCATGTCGTGTAGCGCGATGCCTTGCTCTTTGCAGTAGGCCTCGATGAAAGCTTTGTAGTCGCCGTTGGGGACGAAGCAGATCTCTTGACTATCTCCCTTCTCGGCGACGGGAAGTTCGAGCGACTTCGCCAGTTCCCGCACGTCGCTTTTCACCATTTCGCCGAGCGGAAACAGAGTCCGCGCCAATTGCGTTTGCGTGAGGCCGAACAGAAAATACGTTTGGTCCTTCGTCGTATCGACGGCGCGCCGCAACTCCCATCGGCCGCTCTCGGCGTTGAACGTGACGCGTGCGTAGTGGCCGGTCGCCACCTTCTCCGCGCCGATGCCTTCGGCCATACGGATGAACGTTTCGAACTTGATGAAGTTGTTGCAAAGCGTGCAGGGAACCGGCGTGCGGCCGTGCAGGTAGTCGTCGACAAACGGCCGGACGACCTGCTTTTCGAAGTCCTCTTCGAAGTTAACGACGTAGTAGGGCAGGCCGATCAACTGCGCGACGTAGCGCGCGTCGTAGACATCGTCGATCGAGCAGCACCGGCCGGTCGGGCCGTCGGAGGCAAGTTCGGGAAGCCGCCGTTGGTTCCACAATTGCATCGTCATGCCGACGACGTTGCGGCCTTCCCGCTTCAGGAGACCGGCCACGACGGAGCTGTCGACACCGCCGCTCATCGCGACGGCCCACAGAGGCTCAGACATAAGCGGGCGCCATCCTGCGCAGATGCGCCGCGGCCGCGGTAACGGCTTCGATCAAGCGGTCGATTTGTTCGACGGTGTTGCCGAGGCCGAGCGAAAAACGAATCGACGACTTGGCCTGTTCGCGTGTGAGCCCGATGGCCATCAACACGTGCGACGGTTCGACGGCGCCGCTTGAGCAGGCCGCCCCGCTTGAGACCGCGAAGCCGCGAAGATCGAGCGCGATCACCATCGCTTCGCCTTCGATGCCGTCGAAGCGAATGTTGGTTGTGTTCGGTACGCGCGGCGCGCCGGCCGAGTTCAGGGTTGTGTCGGGGACGTTGCGCAGTATACCTTCTTCGAGCCGGTCGCGCAGCGCGGAGTAGTCTTCGCGCGGCATGGCGCAGGCTTCGCCGAGCGCCACAGCCAGTGGGATTGACTCCGTGCCCGCGCGGCGGCCGCTTTCATGGCGTCCGCCAAATTGGCGCGGCGAGAGGGCGACGCCTTCGCGGACAAAGAGCGCGCCGACGCCTTTCGGCGCGTTCAGCTTGTGGCCGCTGATCGAATAGAGATCGACGCCGGTCAGATCGATCGCAATCTTGCCGCAAGCCTGCACTCCGTCGGAGTGGAACAACGCGCCAGCGGCGTGAGCGATTTCGGCGAACCAGGCGATGTCTTGGACAACACCGAGTTCGTTGTTGGCGTGCATGATGGACACCAACGCCGTGTCCGGCCGCATCGCAGAGCGGACGGCGTCGGGTGAAACTACGCCGCTCCGGTCCGGCGACACAAGTGTGAAATGGCCACGGCTCTTCAGCGCGGCCAGCACGGCCGGGTGTTCGATCGTCGAAGAAACAACGTGGCCTTCAACGCCGAGCACGGCAAGATTGTCGGCCTCGGTTCCGCCGCTGGTGAACACGATCTCTTTCTGCGCAGAGCCGAGAAACGCCGCCACCTGGCGCCGTGCGCGCTCCAGCGCCTGTTTGGCCGCCTGGCCCTCCTGATGGATACTGGAGGCGTTGCCGAAGTGGGCGCGAAGGTACGGCAGCATCGCGTCGACGACCGGCGGCGCGACTGGCGTGGTTGCGTTGTGATCGAAGTAATAGCGCTCCACCGAATCTCCTATTCAATGTTAGCAATGCGGCCACTCATCACTCTTACAACCGATTTTGGAAGCTCCGATTACTTCGTTGGCGCAATGAAGGGCGTGATCAAGTCGATCGCGCCGGATGCGGAGATCGTCGATATCACGCACGACTTGAATGCCTACGAAATCCCCGAGGCGGCGTTCACGTTTGGCCAGGCGTGGCCGCATTTTCCGAAGAAGACGATTCACGTGGCGATTGTGGATCCGGGCGTGGGGTCGGCGCGGCGGCCGATTCTGGTGGAAGCGGCGGGGCAGTATTTCATCGGGCCGGATAACGGCATTCTCACCAGTGCGCTAGAAAAGGCCAATGTGCGCCACATCACCAATTCGAAGCTGTTCCGCGCGGAGGTCAGTCAAACTTTTCATGGCCGCGATGTTTTTGCGCCCTGCGCGGCGCATTTGGCGAAAGCCACGCCGCCATCGAAGTTCGGCAAGTTGGTCGAAGATGCGCTGCGTTTGAACACAGGGAAAGTGACGCAGACATCGAAGCGGCAATGGAGCGGTGCGATTCAAAAGATCGACCGGTTCGGCAACTGCATTACGAATTTTCACGTCCGCGAATTTCCCTGGATTGCGACCAACCCGTTTGTGTTCACGATCGGATTTGAACAAGTGGCGCAACTGGCCTCGAACTATGCGGCATGCCAGTACGGCGAGTATTACGCCATCGCCGGATCGAGCGGTTTTTACGAGATCGTTTTGCGTGAAGCGCATGCGGGAAAAAAGCTCGGCGTAGCTGCCGGCGCGCCCGTGGAGCTGATGGGATGGGCGGTAGAATAAAAGTATGTTGATGCCGGCCAGATCTGTCACTCACGAGGAGATAGCGAAGGAGGTTGCACACACCGTGCAGTCTCTCGGCCCCGAAGTTGTCCGAGTTCGATATCAGGTAACCCCCGATACGTTGGGCGATCCAGCAATCTATTTTCGTGTCGTTCTCGCCGATTGGGCGGTGGACAGGGAGACGTTAGGCGAGGTCACGCGGAAGATACGAAACGTCTTTTTTGACCAATTGAAGCCGATAGAAAACTGGGGTCTTTATCCGTACTTTCGGTTCCGCAGCAGCGCTGAGCACAGCCCCGAGCCCGAGTGGAACTGATCGTCGATGGCGTATCACGATGAACTCCTGGCGCAAGCGGAAAAGTTGCTGCAGGGTGACGAGAAGGATTTAACGCAAGCCGATTTGCGTCGCGCCGTCTCAACAGCGTACTACGCGATGTTTCACTTGTTGATCGACGAAACGACGCTGAATTGGAACCGAGACAGTTCGAGGCATACCCTCGGGCGTATGTTCGAACACGGACTGATGCGGAGAGTTTCTCAACGCTTGGTCGACACTCGCGCATTTGCCTTCCCTGGCGCAGATCCCGTGGTGCTTCAGAAGTTGAAAGACGTTGCCAAGGCGTTTGTCAATTTGCAGGATTCCAGGCACTTGGCCGATTATCACAATGGCGTAATTTGGAATCACATCGAGTCGCTGGACGAGGTGTCCGCCGCCAAAGATGCCTTTGCAATCTGGGCCACCATACGCCACGAAGACATCGCGCAAGACTACCTCGTGTCGCTTCTGATCAAGCCCCGAGACTGACGCCACCGTGCCCGAACTCCCCGAAGTCGAAGCTGTTTGCCGGAGGTTGCGCGAAGAGGCCCAAGGCGCAACCATCCGCCGGCTTGTAATCCGCCGCGCGTCGATCTGCAAACCCGGCAACGCCGAAGACATCGAAGCCGCCGCGCGGAATCGCAAGCTTCGATCGATCGAGCGGCGCGGGAAGCACATCCTGCTTGGCTTAAATAGCGGAACAACGCTATACGTCCATTTGCGGATGACGGGGAATCTGTACGTTATTCCGGATTATCGTTTCGCGCCGCTGTCGGCGCGGGCGCTCTTCGAACTGCGTGACAATCGCGCCATTGTTTTCGACGACCCGCGCGCACTAGGCAAAATCACGCTGAGCTCCAAGCTCGAACAACTCGGCGTCGAGCCTCTCACCCCGGCCTTCTCCGCCGAAAAGCTGAAAGAGATGCTCTCGCAATCCCGTCAGCCCGCGAAGACATTCCTGATGGATCAGCGCCACATCGCCGGTCTCGGCAATATCTACGCGGCCGAGGCGTTGTTCAAAGCGGGACAGGATCCACGAAAATCGATCGCAACGAAGCGGGCCGGGGCGATGTATTCCTCAATTGTTGCGGTTCTAGCCGATGCGGTACACTCGGCATATTCGACGTATTCCAAACCCGGTCACTTGTTGGCGGCCGAGGAGCAGAAGCTGATGGTTTACGGACGAGAAGGCGAGCCGTGCAGGGTGTGCGGGCGTGCCATTCGCCGAATCCCGCAGGGTGGCCGGTCCACCTACTTCTGCGCGGGATGCCAAAAATAATCCCCCGCATGAGCACAATCACTTCCACCAAGGCCCAGGAATTTCGCGAAGCACTGGCAAAGGGCGTACTCGTCGCCGACGGCGCAATGGGCACGATGCTGTACGAAAAAGGCGTCTTCATCAACCGTTGCTACGACGAACTGAATCTGTCTTCGCCGGGTATTGTCAAAGAAGTTCACGAGGCCTATGTAAAGGCTGGCGCGCAGATCCTGGAGACGAATACATTTGGCGCCAATCGAGCCCGGCTCGCCTCTTACGGCATGGCCGACAAGCTCGCCGCCATCAATAAAGCCGGCGTGCAGATCGCGCGCGAAGCGGCCAAGGACGCGGCGTTTGTCGCGGGAGCGCTGGGCCCGCTGGGTGTGCGCATTGAGCCGCTCGGGCCGACCAGTTTCGCCGAGACGCGCGAGATTTTCCGGGAGCAAGTGCAGTCGCTGGTCGATGCAGGCGTCGACCTATTGGTATTCGAGACCTTCTATCAGCTCAACGAACTGCGCGAGGCATTGTTCGCGGCGCACGAAGTCGTCGGCGATTCGATGGCCGTGATCGCGCAGGTGACGATCAACGACGACGGCAACATGCTCGACGGCACCGACACCGAAACCTTCGCCGCGAGCTTGAACGAATGGCCCTGCGATGTGATCGGACTCAACTGTTCCGTGGGCCCCAAAGCCACGCTCGAAACGCTTGAGAAGATGATGGCGCAAACGCGCAAGCCTCTGTCGGCGATGCCGAACGCGGGCCATCCGGCCGAGGTCGAGGGCCGTAAGATCTATCTCTGCTCGCCCGAGTACATGTCCCAGTACGCGCGGCGGTTTCTGTGGGCGGGCGTCAAGATCGTCGGCGGCTGTTGCGGCACGACGCCGGAGCATATCAAGCAGGTCCGCGGCGAAGCGCGCAGTTTGCAGCCGGCACAGCGTTCGCTGGCGGTAACGGTCGACGAGCCGAAGGCGAAGATCGAGTCGATGCCGAAGGTTGAAGTCGCGAAGAAGTCGAAGCTCGGTGAAAAGCTGGCCGGCGGCAAGTTCGTTACGTTCGTCGAAATTCTACCGCCGCGCGGCGTCGATCCCGCGAAGGAAGTCGCCGGCGCAAAGCTCTGCAAAGCGGCCGGCATCGACTGCATCAACGTTCCCGACGGGCCGCGAGCCAGCGCCCGCTTAAGCGCGCAAGTCACGTGCCAGATCTTCCAGCGGGATGCCGAAATTGAAGCGGTGCTGCACTTCTGCTGCCGCGACCGCAATATTTTGGGCATTCAGTCGGAGCTGCTCGGCGCGCATTCGACAGGCGTGCGCAACCTGATCTGCATCACTGGCGATCCGCCGCGCATGGGCAACTATCCGAGCGCGACGGCGGTGTTCGATGTCGATGCGATCGGGCTCTGCAACATCGTCAACAATCTGAACCACGGGCTCGATATCGGCGGCACGCCGATGGGCTCGCAGACGGCGCTCTTACTCGGCGTCGGAGCGAATCCTGGCGCGTTGAACATCGATGAAGAAATCCGCCGCTTCGAGTGGAAGGTGCAAGCCGGGGCGGAGTACGCCGTCACGCAGCCGGTGTTCGATCTGCGGCTGCTTGAACAATTCCTGAAGCGCATTGAACACGTCAAGATCCCGGTGATCTGCGGCATCTGGCCGTTGACGAGCTACCGCAATGCGGAGTTCATGGTGAACGAACTGCGGGTCCCGGTTCCAGATGAATACATGAACCGCATGCAATGCGCCGACACGCCGGAAAAAGCGCGCCTCGAAGGCATCGAGATCGCGCGTGAAATGTCTAAGCAAGTGCAGCACATGGTCAAAGGCATTCAACTTTCGGCGCCGTTCGGCCGATATCAGATGGCGATCGATGTCGCCAACGCGATCGACCGGATCGATAGGAAGGGATAACGAATATTGGCCACCGATCTCATCGAGCTTGACGCCGAGGCGCCGTCGAAAGAGGCGATCGAGCGTGCCGCGGCCGCCGTGTTGCGGGGCCGCGTGGTGGCGATACCGACCGAGGCGCGTTATGCGCTGGTCGCCGATCCGTTCAATCTGCGCGCGGTGTCGCGTGTCTACGCGGCCAAGGGTCGGGAAGAGGGCCGGTCGCTGCCCGTGCTCGTTTCCGATTTGATGATGGCCGAGGAGTTGACGGCGGAGGTGTCGGCGCGATTGCGAATTCTTGCCCGGCATTACTGGCCTGGGCCGCTGACGATCATCGTGCCGGCGGCGGCGAAGATTCCTCTCAAGGTTACGGGCAATAGCGGGCGCCTTGGACTGCGGCAGTCGCGGTCGAAGGTGGCCGCGGCGTTGATCGAGCGGCTCGGTCAACCATTGATTGCGACCAGCGCCAACGTCAGCGGGCAGCCGACGTGCGCCAGCGGAATCGAAGTATTCGGCACGATGGACGGTCGCGTCGACCTCGTGCTCGACGGTGGAGCGTCGGCGGGACCGGGACCGACAACAATCGACATCACCGAACCCTATTGGCGTGTCATTAAGGAAGGCGCGATTCGGGAGAAGGAACTCGCCGAAATTCTCCACCGCACATAAACGGTGCGAATTCGTTGACAAGAAATCCGGCCAAAATCCGCTTAGTAGGTAACCGGCGTTACGAATGTGGTAGATTCATGGGGCGGTTGCTGTACAAACACCGATCCTCGAGGACGATATGAAATATTTTCTCCAGCGCGATGGCCGCACGTACGGGCCTTACTCGTTTGACGATCTAAAGCGGTACCAGGCCGAGAATCGAATCGGCCCCAACGACATGGTGCGCCGTGAAGACAGCCAGAATTGGGAGCCGTGGCAACAGGCGTTGAATCCGCCTGCCGCCGCGCCGGCGGCCCCGGCATTCACGCCTCCCGCGGCTCCGGTTTTCATTCCGCCGGCACAGCCCGCTCCGGCGCCGGCGCCGAGTTTCCAACCTCCGGCACAGCAGGGCTTTGGAACACCCCCGGCACAGCCGTCACCGTTTGGCGGCGCTCCCGCCAATGATCCCTGGGCGCATCCGGCGCCGTCGGGCGGCTTCGGTTCCACGCCTCCGGCGCCGCAGCCCGATCAAGGCGCGTTCGGCGGCTTCGGCCAACAGGCGCAAGGCTTCGGGCAGCACGCGCAAGGCTTCGGGCAGCACGCGCAAGGCTTCGGGCAGCACGCGCAAGGCTTCGGACAACAGGTGCAGCAGGGATTCGGCCAGGCTGGTTTCGGCGGAACGCCCGCGGGTGGCTTCAGCGGCGGCGGTGGTGTGGGCCCGATGCCCCCGGACATGCAGTGGTATATCCTGCTGCTGATCAACATCGTCTGCGGCTTGTTCGGTCTTTACTGGATCTTCAAGCAGGCCGGCTTCGTGCAGCAAATCGATCCGCAAAGCACCGCCAAGAAAAAGTACATAACGGGCCTGATCGCGTTGATTGGCAGCTATGTGTTTATATTCCTGATGTCGGTGATCGCCGCGATGGCGGATATGCCCGCGTTGGGCATGTTGTCGATGCTCGGAATGATCGGCGTTCTCGGCGCCGTGGTCTTCCTGATCCTCGCTCACTTCGAGATGCGCAAGTCGATCCACAACTATTACAACACGGTAGAGCCCATGGGCATCAATTTGATGGACACGCAGGGAGCCGTGTTGACGTTCTTCTTCAACATTTACTTCTTCCAGTATCACTTCGCCAACATCGCCGCCCGCAAGAAGGCGATGGGTCACCAGTAACGTTCGCAGTGAAACCGAAGGGGTCGGTCAGCGCCAGCCCCTTCTGATTTGGAGGTTCCGATGAGATACTTCCTCCAACGCGACGGCGCCTCCTACGGGCCATACACGCTGGACGAGATTCGCCAGTTTCAGCCGCAAAACCGGATCGGTCCGAACGATTTTCTGAGGCGCGAAGACTCACAGCAGTGGCTTCCCTGGCAACAAGCGCTCGCGCAAGCCGCCGCTACGGTAGCCTATAACCCTCCCCAACCGGCATAGCCACAACCCTACGGCGGCTTCGGGCAACCGCAGCAGCCGCAGCAATTCCAGCCTCAGTATCAGCAGCCGGTATACGGTCAACAGCCGCAACCCGGCGGCGCCGGGCCCATGCCGCCCGACTTTCCCTGGTACGCCGTTCTGCTGATCGGTTTTCTGTGCAGCCTTTTCCCGCTGTTCTGGCTGTTCAAGGAAGCGAGTTTCGTCAACCGCATCGATCCCCGATCCGGGGCCGTCGCCAAACTGGTGACGGGTTTTGGGTGTTACCTGCTTGGGGCGATCTGTATGGTGGCCGTCGGCGCCTTCGCTCGCGAAATCGACCGCGACGTGCAGCCGTTTGTCGCCGGCTTCGGCGGTTTGATCATCATTGCAGGCGTGGTTTTCCTGCTGATGGGGACCTTCGGAATGCGGCGCTCGATCCACACCTACTACAACACCGTCGAACCGATGGGCATCAACCTCATGGGTACCGGCCCCGCGCTTCTGACGCTGTTCTGCGCGGTTTACTACTTCCAGCACCACTTCACCGAAATCGCCGCCAAGAAGAAAGCGATGGGCCATCGATAAGTTCCGGCCCCATGTTATTCTGACCACTGGAGCGTTCCTGGGAGTCAGGTGCGGCGCCTAAATTTGATCCGATGCCATTTCAAACGGAGTTCGTCTCGTCTTACAGAGCGCCGTTGAGCAAGCTCCTGACCGGAAACGGTCCAGGGAGAAGCCTGCAGGCGTGCGGAGGACTCCACCCTTGTCACTCAGGGGTCAAGGCAGGGTGCTGTACGGTCGTTCTGGTGCGCTCCAATCTCACCGCTCCATGAACATACTTTTTATCGGCGACGTTTATGCGTCACACGGCCGGCGCATCGTCATCGATCAACTGGCGCGGATCGTAACAGAAGAGCGCATCGATCTGGTGATCGCGAATGTCGAGAACGCCGCGGGCGGGTTCGGGGTGACGCCGCAAATTGCCGAGGACTTGCTTTCGAACGGCGTCGAAGTCATGACGACCGGCAATCACGTCTGGGACAAGGCCGAGATCCACGAGTACCTGCCCCGTCAGCCTCGGCTGATTCGGCCCGCCAACTACCCGCCAGGTCTGGCCGGCAACGGCATGTACATGGGAAAGGCCCGGAACGGCGCGAAATACGCCGTTCTCAATTTGCAGGGCCGGACGTTCATGCAGCCGATCGACGATCCGTTCCAAAAGGTCGAGGAGATGCTGGCGTCCATTCCGGCGGACGTGAAAATCCGGTTCGTCGATTTCCATGCCGAGGCGACGTCGGAAAAAGTCGCGATGGGCTGGTTCCTGGACGGGCGCGTGACGGCCGTGGTCGGCACTCACACGCATATTCCGACGGCTGACGCGCGTGTGCTGCCGGGCGGGACGGCGTACCAGACCGACGTCGGGATGACGGGGTCCTACGCGGGCGTAATCGGTGTCGAGAAGTCTCTGATTCTGAAGAAGTTCCGCACGGCTCTGCCGGTGAAGATGGAAGGCGCCAAGGGGATGGTCGAACTGCACGGCGTGATCGTGACCGCCGATACGTCCACCGGCAAAGCGGCCCGGATCCGTCGCGTGCATATCACCGAAACAGGCCTATAGAATCTTCGGGTTGCGGTCGATAGAAGAGGAAATGACGCCCTCATTCTCCCGCTTTCTTTGGACGGTCGCATTCGCGGCGGTGGCGTCGTCCGCCGGATTACAGTGGGTGGGATTGACGGCGCAGTCGGAAGCGGCGCGGCATCAGTCATCGCGGCAGAAGTTGAGCGAGTTCTCGTCGTTGCTCGGGAAATTGGATAGCGCTCCGGAGGCGGAGAAGGCCGAAATGGCGCGGCAAGTAAGCGGATTGGCCGATAACCTGGCGTTACAGGACGAAAAGCTCGAACAGGGTTCGCGGCGTGTGGTTGCGCTGGCGTCCTACGAGATTGCGCCGGAGGAAAATACAACCGTTCGGGAACGGTTGCGTGCCGAGGTGCGCGGACTGGTTGGACAAGCGGAGTCGCTCGAAGCCGATGCGCTCAGCCGGGCGAATCGGTTTGTGGCGACCAGTCAAATCGCTCTGTTTGCCGGCCTGGCCCTTTTCGCCGGCGTACTGCGCGTTACCAGGGTGCGGAAACCTGAAGTTTCCGGGATCTAACCGCGCCATTAGCACGTATGATGGAGAGTATGATGCATCGACTTGCACTAGCCTTGGCGTCTATAGGCGCCGTTGTCGCCGCCCCGACGTTCAACAAGGACGTTGAGCCTGTTTTGCGAAAGCACTGCCAGAGTTGTCATCGTCCGGGCGAGGCCGGGCCGATGTCGTTTATCACCTACAAGGAAACGCGGCCTTTCTCCGCCGCGATCCGGCAGGCCGTATCGACCGGGAAAATGCCGCCATGGCACGCCGATTCCAAACACGGGCAGTTCATCAACGAACGGAAACTGTCGGCCGCCGAGATCGCCACAATCACCGATTGGGCGAAGGCAGGCGCGCCGGAAGGCAAGAAAAAAGACTTGCAGCCGCCGGTTGAGTGGGCGAGCGGTTGGACAATTGGCAAGCCCGACGTTGTGATCGATATGGGTGCCGATTACAAAGTTCCCGCCTCCGGGACGATCGATTACACCTACTTTGTCGTGCCGACGAACTTTACCGAAGACAAGTGGGTCGAAAGATCGAAGTGCGGCCCGGCGATGGAGCGCGGCCCGTGGTGCATCACATCGTGTTATTTGCGCGGCCGAAGGGATCATCGTATATGGCCAAGGCGAAGCAGGGCGAGCCCTATGTGCCGTTGGCGTCGAATCGACCGAGGGAACGCAAGCCGGACGTCGGCGTCGGTGTAATTGAAGGCGCCGGAATCGACGGTTACATGGAAATGGTCGCGGTCTACGTTCCCGGAGGCGACGCCTACGTGACCAAGCCCGGTCAGGCGCGGTTGATTCCCGCCAATAGCGATCTGGTCTTCCAGATGCACTACACGGCAAACGGCAAGGAGACCATGGACCGCAGCCTAGTGGGAATGGTGTTCGCCAAGGAACCTCCTAAGGAGCGTGCGGTCAACACGTTCATGTCGAACCGAAACTTGGTAATTCCTCCGCAAGAGGGCAATCACAAAGTCGTCGCTCGCGCGAAGGTCCACGAGGACGTGAAGCTGCAGTCGTTTTTCCCGCACATGCATCTGCGCGGCAAGGCGATGGAGTATCGGCTGATTTATCCGACCGGGGAATCGCAGATTTTGCTGACCGTGCCGAAGTATGACTTCAACTGGCAGATGACCTATGAGTTAGCCAAGCCGGTCGTTGTTCCGAAGGGAACGGAGATCGAAGTGTCGGCCTGGTACGACAACTCGCCCAACAACAAGTACAATCCCGATCCGACGCAGACCGTTTACTGGGGCGACCAGAGCTGGGAAGAGATGCTGGCCGGGTTTGCCGATTTCGTCATTCCCGTCGATATGAAACCGGGGCGGATCTCGCCGATGCGGGCGGCGGCGCGTTAGGGCTACTTGTCGCGATTCACGTACTGCACGCAGTCACCCTGATTCTTGAAGCCTGTGCCATCGGCCCA
>Ga0194131_10004543_pt1 | contig 20797 bp, 18 predicted proteins | sample TA2KigO120mmetaG_FD_148631 | JGI IMG/M metagenome (GOLD analysis project Ga0194131, IMG submission 148631) | Freshwater microbial communities from Lake Tanganyika, Tanzania - TA2015053 Kigoma Offshore 120m | ecosystem: Environmental > Aquatic > Freshwater > Lake | place: Tanzania: Lake... | reverse complement strand
CGAACTCGATCGGCAGCCGCGCGCCGTCGGCGGCGTCGCGCGCCCAGTGGGTGAGCAGGTACGTGGGCATCGACGCATCGCAGATGAGCGTGCAGTGCGCGCCCGCGTCGCCCAGACCGGGCACGCAGTGCGGGTTGGTGAGCATCTCGCGGGTGGCGCCGAGGTCGCCGTCGGCGTAGTTCATCACCGGCAGGTACAGCTTGCCGTTGCCGTCGTCGACGAGCATCGCGTCGAGCGCCACCTCGAACACCGACCGTCCGGTCCGGGCCGCGACCGCGTGGATGCTCTGGTCGGCCGGAGGGTCGTACACCGGCGGGTCGCCGAGCGGGAACGCGGCGCCGAAGTGGGTGAGCGGGCTCACCGCCTTGTGGGCCTCGGTCTCCTCGATCACCCGGGCCCGCACCTCGGGGTCGCGCAACCGTGCCACCCGCTCGGCGAGTGGCAGGTCGGCGAGCGCCCGATAGGTGGGGGAGGCGACGAACGGGTGCACCCGGCCCTCGAGCCCCATCACCAGTCCCACCGGTCGGGTGGGCACCTGGCCCCGCATCGGGACGCCGGCGGCGACCGCGGCGTCGATGAGGTCGAGCACCTCGCGGTACTCGCCCGGTCGCACCGGCTTCTGCAGGACCGTGAGCGACACCGGACGTCCGCTCACCTCGGCCATGCCCCGGATGATCGCGAACTCGCCGGCGAGGTCGTCGAGGTCGGCGACCACCTCGAAGACGCCCTGCCCGGTCGCGCCGACGGCACGGGCGATGCCGTGCAGCTCCTCGGCCGGAGCGGTGAGCGACGGGGTGAAGGCGCCGCTCGCCGACTTGTGGTTGACCGTGCGCGACGTGGAGAAGCCCAGCGCGCCCGCGCGGATGCCCTCGGCCGCGAGCTCGCCCATGCGGACGATCTCCTCCGGCGTGGGCGCCTCGGTGTGGTCGCCGCCCCGGTCGCCCATCACATAGCCGCGCAGCGCGGCGTGGGGCACCTGGGTGCCGATGTCGAGCGCGTAGGCCGCGCGGTCGAGCGCGTCGAGGTACTCGGGGAACGTCTCCCACTCCCACGTGATGCCCTCGTGCAGCGCGGTGCCGGGGATGTCCTCCACGCCCTCCATCAGCTCGATGAGCCAGCCGTGCTTGTCGGGCCGCACCGGCGCGAACCCCACGCCGCAGTTGCCCATCACCGCGGTGGTGACGCCCTGCCAGGCCGACGGCGCGATGAGCGTGTCCCAGCTCACCTGGCCGTCGTAGTGCGTGTGGACGTCGACCCAGCCGGGGGCGACGAGGAGGTCACGGGCGTCGAGCTCCTCACCGCCGGTGCCGGGTACGTCGCCGACCGCGGTGATGCGGTCGCCGTCGATCGCGAGGTCGGCCCGGCGGAGGGGGGCGCCGGTGCCGTCGGCGACAGTGCCGCCGCGGACCACGAGGTCGTGGGTGGGGTGCGTCATCGCGGCATTGTCGCACGGATCCCACTCCCTGGTGGCCGGTCCGGCCGTCCCTGCTGGCGCCGTCCGGCGTCCAGACGCCAGGGTGGAGGAACCGGACGGCGGCGGAGGGCGTTGGAGGACCATGGACGTCGGGACGGCGGTGACCGCGGCGTGGTCGTCGGGGATCTCCATGTACGGCGTCCTGGCCCTCCTCGGGATCGCCGGGCGGGCGGGCTGGATCGACGGGTTCTCCCTCCTCCAGCGGCCCGGGGTCCTCGTCGCGCTGATCGTGCTGTTCGTGGTCGAGCTGATCGCCGACAAGGTGCCCTACGTCGACAGCGCGTGGGACGCGGTGCACACCGTGATCCGGCCCGTCGCCGGCGCGTTCGTGATGACCCAGGCCCAGGACGCGTCGTTCGGCGAGCCGCTCCTCGCGCTGTCGGGTGGCGCGCTCGCGCTCAGCAGCCACAGCGCCAAGGCGTCCACCCGGCTGGTCGTCAACGCGTCACCCGAGCCGGCGAGCAACATCGTCGTGAGCGCGCTGGAGGACGGGTTCGTCGGCCTGCTCATGGCCCTCGCGTTCGCCTACCCGGAGGTCGCGTTCGCGATCACCCTCGTCCTCGCGATCGTCTCGATCATCGTGGCCGTGGCGCTGTTCCGCACGGCGCGTCGGATCGCCCGCCGCCTCCGGGCCCGCCGGGACGCGACTCGCACCGGTGTGGACGATCCCTGACCGACCGCGCGTGGTCAGTCGGTGGCGAGGGAGGCCTGCGGGTCGACGCGGTCCTCGAGGAACGCGAGGTACGGGAGCTCGAACACCGCGCGGCGCAGCCGGCCGGTGAACGGGAACGGCGGCCGGTAGTCGTCGGCCACGGGGAAGCCGCGGTCCTCGCCCAGGTAGAGGCGGGCGCCGCCGATCTGCCAGCGGAACGGCAGGTCCTTCGGGATCGACCCCTCGCCGAGCAGCACGCCGTCGCCCAGGAGCCGGACGGTGCCACCACCCGGCTCCTCGCGGGAGTACTCCACGCGCACCGCGGTGGCACTCGGCGCGAGGGCCGACGTGGCGTCGACCCGGTAGGGCACGCCGTAGCGCGACACGAGGAAGGTGGGGCGGCCGGCGAGCACGACCAGCGCCCACCCGTTGCTCCAGTCGCCCTGGGCGCACAGGACGCCCTCGACCGCGGCCTCCGTGGGGTCGAGCTCGACCGTGAGGTGGAAGCCGCCGGCCATCGGGGGCGTGCCCTCCTCGGCGATCGCCACCCCGGGCCGGAACGTCCAGCGGTAGCGCGGCGGGTGCGGCGACGGCTCCATCGCCACGACCCGACCGGTGAGGGTGTCGTCGAGCGGCAGGACGTCGAAGCGACCGGCCTCGGCCCACCACAGCTCCTCGAGCCGGCGGACGAGCTCAGGGTGCGCGTCGGCGACGTCGTGCGCCTCGGAGAAGTCGGCGTCGAGGTCGAAGAGCGACCAGCGGTCGGTGTCGAACGCGCGACTGCCCTCGAGCACGTCCTCGTCGGGCACGCCCTGCGACAGGTGGTCGGTCGTCGCCTTCCAGCGGCCGTCGACGATCGCGCGCGACCCGAGCATCTCGAAGTACTGCGTCTCGCGGCCGGGCGCGTCGGCGTCGGCGAACGACGGCAGGAGGCTCGCGCCGTGCAACGGCATCTGGGTGACCCCGCCCACGACCGCGGGGGCGGCGATGCCGGCGGCGTCGAGCACCGTCGGCACGAGGTCGATCGCGTGGCAGAACTGGCCGCGCACGTCGCCGCGCGCGTCGGGTGCGATGCCGGCCGGCCAGTGCACGATCAGCGGGGTGCGCACGCCGCCGAGCCACGTGTAGCGCTTCCACATGCGGAACGGCGTGTTGCCGGCCCAGGCCCAGCCCCACGCGTAGTGCCCGTAGGCGCGGTGCCCGCCGAGGTCGTCGATCCGGGCGAGCGACGTCTCGAAGTCGTCCTCCTGACCCATCGCCCACGAGTGCTCGTTGAACGATCCGTGCTCGCCGCCCTCCGCGCTCGCGCCGTTGTCGGTGCAGACCATCACGATCGTGTTGTCGAGCAGGCCGAGCTCCTCGAGGAACTCGATCACCCGGCCCAGGTGGTGGTCGGTGTGCGAGAGGAACCCCGCGAACACCTCCATCTGACGCGCGTAGAGCCGCTGCTCCTCGGCCGGCAGCGCATCCCACGCCTTCATCCCCGCCGGGCGCGGCGTCGGCTCGGTGTCGGGCGGGACGATGCCGTCGGCCACCTGACGGGCGAACACCCGCTCCCGCCACGCGTCCCAGCCGTCGTCGAACTGCCCGGCGTAGCGCTCGATCCACTCCGGTGGGGCGTGGTGCGGCGCGTGCATCGCGCCGGGCGCGTAGTACATGAAGAACGGCCGGTGCGGGGTGGACTGGTGCTGCTCGGCGATCATGCGGATCGCCTCGTCGGCCAGGTCCTCGTTGAGGTGGTAGCCCTCCTCCGGCGTGCGGGGCGGCTCCACGTAGGAGTTGTCGCGGATGAGGTTGGGCGCCCACTGGTTGGTGTCGCCGGCCGGGAAGCCGTAGTACCGCTCGAACCCGAGTCCGAGGGGCCAGCGGTCGAACGGACCCGACTGGTGCTGGTCCCACCGGGGCGCGATGTGCCACTTCCCGAGCGCCATGGTGTTGTAGCCCGCGTCGCGCAGGATGCGCGGGAGCGCGGCAGCCGTCTCCGGGATGCGGCCGTTGTAGCCCGGGAACCCCGTGGGCACGTCGGTGAGGAAGCCCATCCCGACCGCGTGGTGGTTGCGACCCGTGAGCAGCGCCGCCCGGGTGGGGGAGCACAGCGCGGTGACGTGGAAGCGGTGGTAGCGCAGCCCGTCGGCGGCGAGCCGGTCGAACGTGGGGGTCGCGATGTCGGAGCCGAAGCAGCCGAACTGCGCGAAGCCGGTGTCGTCGAGCAGCACGACGAGGACGTTGGGCGCGCCGTCGGGCGCCTTCGGCACGTCGGTGAAGGTCGGCGTGGACTCGGCGATCGAACGGCGGATCCGGGATCGGGTCATGCCCGGACGCTAGGCGTCAGGCGAGGCGCTTGGCGACGTCCTCGCCGGTGATGATCTTGTCGCGGTAGTCGTCGAGCCACCGGTTGAACTTCCCGGTCTCGTCGTCGTCGGCGCTCTGGCGCGGGTAGGCGGGGATCCGGTAGTCGGGGTCGAGCGGTGGATGGTCGGACGCGGGCTTGCGGGCCAACGCGGCCTCGATCACGGGCTCGAGCCGACGCGCCTTCTCGCGCTGGAGCTTCTCGTCGCGCTCGATGAACTCGGGGAGCACGTCCTTGGCGATGAGCTCGTAGCTCTCCATGATGTGCTCGTGGCGGTTGCGTCCCGCCGCCGACGAGAGGATCAGCATGTCGACGCCGATCTCCTCGTAGCGGAGGAAGAAGTCGCGGATCTGCGCCGGCGTGCCCATGGCGCCGCGGAGGCCCTCGGTGCCGGCCTCCACGACCTTGGCACCGAGGCGCTCCTGGTTCTTCGCGGCGAGGGCGACGGCCTCCGGGTCGTAGCCCGCGCCCTTGCGGCGCTCCACGTAGTCGGCCCAGATGTCGGTGTTGCCCGGGGCGTGGTGCCCGAACACGTAGTAGTGGCCGAGCGAGTAGCCGAGGAAGTTCGACCCCTCCGCACCCCGGCGCACGGCCTCCTCGCCGTCGGCGTGGCACATGAAGCTCGTCACGCACGCGAGGTTGGCATTGACCGCGTCGCCGATCGGCACGCCTTCGGTGGCCAGCGTCGTGTAGTAGTCCTCCACCCAGGCCCGGGCCTCCTCGGGGTCGAAGAAGGCGAAGCTCAACGCGCCGATGCCCTTCTGCGCCGCGAGGTGGATCGTGTCGCGGCGGGTGCACGCGACCCACACCGGCGGGTGCGGCTTCTGGAGGGGCTTGGGCACCACGTTGCGGGGCGGCATCTCCACGTGCTTCCCCGCGAAGCCCGTGAAGGGCGTCTCGCTCATGCACCGCAGCGCGACCCGCAGCCCTTCCTCCCACTCGGCCCGCTTGTCGTCGGGGTGGATGCCGAAGGCGTCGAGCTCGGTGGCCGCCGACCCCTCACCCGTCCCGAACTCCACCCGGCCGCCCGACACGAGGTCGAGGGTCGCGATCCGCTCCGCGACGCGGGCCGGATGGTTGATCGACGGCGGGGTGTGCATGATCCCGTGGCCGAGCCGGAGGTTCGTGGTCCGCTGCGAGAGCGCGGCCAGGAAGATCTCCGGGGCGGAGGAGTGGCTGTACTCCTCCAGGAAGTGGTGCTCCACCAGCCAGAACGTGTCGACGCCGATCCGGTCGAGCAGCTCGGCCTGCTCCATCGCCTCGGCGAAGACCCGGCGCTCGTCGCCGTCGGACCAGGGCTTGGGGACCTGGTGCTCGTAGAACGCTCCGAACTTCATGGGGTGACGGTACAACCGCCGTTGTGCCCGTGCGGGCCGCCGAACGCCGACCCGCACGTCGCGCACGCCGCCGGGGTGCGGGCCCGGGCCACGGACTAGAACAGGTCCCATCCAACCCTGGGAGAGGTCATGGCGCTGCCCGGCGACGCGGTCATCATCGAGGTCGGCCTCAACGAGGGAGCCGGCCAGGGGATCAACCCCCACGTGCCCATCACGCCCGACGACGTCGCGGCCGACGCGCTGCGCTGTCACGACGCCGGGGCCACGATGATCCACTGGCACGCCCGCGATCCCCAGTCGGGCGACCAGCGCCTGGGCGACGTCGACCTCTACGCCGCGGCGCTCGCGCCGATGCAGGCGGCCGGGCTGCTCGGCTACCCGAGCTACCCGGTCGACGGGGTGGCTCCCCGCAACCGGCTCGACCACGTGTGGGCGCTGCACGACCGCGGGGGCATGGAGCTCGCGCCGATCGACCTCGGCTCGGTCAGCACGGTTCCGTGGAACGCGCACCTCAACGACTTCGTCGGCCTCGACTGGCTGCGCACCCAGTCTGGCGTCGTCGACAACCCGCTCACCTTCGTGATCGACGCCGTCGAGATGGCCGACGCCCGCGGGATGACCTGCACGTTCGGCTCGTTCGACGTGGGCTGCAGCCGGATCCTGAGCATGCTCCACGAGTCGGGCCGCATCCGGGGGCCGGTCGTGCACAAGATCTTCCTGTCCGAGGGCTGGGCCGTGGGGCCCAAGCCGTCGGAGGCCGCGCTCGACCTGCACGTGGCCCAGCTGCCCGCCGACCTCGACCTCGAGTGGATCGCGGTGCCCTACTCGCACCACGACCCGGCCGCGGTGGAGCGCCTCTGCCGCTACGCGCTCGAACGCGGTGGCCACGTGCGCGTCGGCATCGGCGACAGTCCTGCGGCGAACCCCACCATGAGCAACCCCGAGCTCGTGGAGCAGGTCGTGGCCTGGGCCGACGCCGCCGGTCGACCGGTCGCGACCGCCGGGCAGGTCCGCGCCCGCCTCGGCCTCTGATCCCGCTCAGAGGCGCTTACCTTCGCGGAACTCGGGGGGCACCCAGGTGGGCTCGCGCCGCTCGCCGAACGCGGTGAAGCCCTCGATCACCTCGCTGCTCTCCAGCGACTGGGCGAACGTGATCTCGTCGATCGTCCCGTAGCGCCGGTTGATGATCTCCTTCACCGTCGACCGGGTCTGCGGCGCAACCATCAGCAGGTCCTTGGCCGCCTGCAGGGTGGCCGCCTCGAGCTCGTCGTGGGGGCACACCCGGGCGATGAGACCCATGCGCTGTGCCTCGAGCGCCGAGATCCTCCGACCGGTCATCAGCAGGTCGCGGGCGTTGGCGACGCCCACGTGCGCGGGGAGCATCGACGCGAGGTTGACGTCGACGACGCCGCGCAGCGTCTCGGGGGCGCGGAACGTCGCCTGCTCGCTCGCCACGCAGATGTCGGCCGCCATCGAGATGATGAGGCCACCGCCCTGGCACAGGCCGTTGACGCTCGCGACCACCGGCACCCGGGCGCGCCGGATCGCCTGGAACGGGAGGATGTCGATCCCCAGGTAGCCGATGGCGTCGTGGGTCGCGTCGTCGTGCGTCCCGGTCATGTCGCCGCCGGGGATGAACACGTCGCCCGTCCCCGTGATCACCAGACCGTGGAGGTCGGGATCGCGCTCCACCAGGTCGATCGCCAGGCGCATCCCCAGGTACATGGCCGCCGTGAGCGCGTTGCGGGCCTCGGGCCGGTCGACGATCACGTACCCGAGCGGGCCCCGGCGCTCGAAGCGGAGGTACGGCGTGCCCAGGTGGTCGCGGGCCGGGGCGGCCGCGGACTCGGGACCTTGGTCCCCATGCTCGGCGGTGGACATGGGGGCAATCTATGGCAGCATGACCGCCCGGCGAGAACGCGTTCTCGTCGGGGCCGCACCCAGGGAGGACGACCACCATGAGCGAGATCCCGCGGATCATCTCCGTCGACGACCACGTGGTCGAGCCGCCCGACCTCTGGACCGAGCGCCTGCCCGAGAAGTACCGGGAGCGCGGCCCCCGCGTGGTGCGCGAGAAGGCCAAGTTCGCGTTCGTGGGCGGCGTCTTCTCGTTCGAGCGCGACGCCGCCGACGGCGAGTGGTGCGACATCTGGCTCTACGACGACCTCGTCTACCCGTTCCCCAAGCTGTCGGCGGCCATCGGCTTCCCCGACCTCGACAACACGCCCGTCACCTTCGACGAGATCCGCCCCGGCTGCTGGAAGCAGGCCGACCGCCTCGCCGACATGGCCGCCAACTGGACCGACGCCTCGATCTGCTTCCCCAACGTGCTGCCCCGCTTCGCCGGGCAGACGTTCATGGAGCGCCAGGACAAGGAGCTCGCGCTTGCCTGCGTGCAGGTCTACAACGACTGGATCATCGACGAGTGGTGCGCCGGCGACGGCTACGGGAAGCTCATCCCGCTCACCATCGTGCCGCTGTGGGACGCCGAGCTCGCGGCCGCCGAGGTGCGCCGCTGCGCCGACAAGGGCAGCTACGCGGTGGCGTTCAGCGAGAACCCGCATCCGCTCGGCCTCCCGTCGGTCCACGACAAGGACCGGTTCTGGGACCCGTTCTTCCGGGCGTGCGACGAGACGGGCACGGTCGTCAACATGCACATCGGCTCGTCGTCGAAGATGCCGTCGACGTCGCCCGACGCACCGTTCATCATCTCGTCGACCCTGACCTTCGCCAACGCGATGGGGTCGTTCTGCGACTTCATCTTCTCGGGCACGCTGGAGCGCTTCACCAACCTGCGCCTCGCCTACTCGGAGGGCCAGGTCGGCTGGGCGCCGTACGTGATGGAGCGGGCCGACAAGCTCTGGGAGGAGCGGGCGGCCAACAGCTTCGGCTCCGACCTCCCGCACCCGCCGAGCTCCTACGTGCCCGGCCGCATCTGGTTCTGCATCTTCGACGACGAGGTCGGCCTCGCGAACCGCAACCTCGTGGGCATGGACCAGATCACCTTCGAGGTCGACTACCCGCACGCCGACAGCACGTTCCCGCACACCAAGGAGACCGCGCAGCTCATCTGCGACAAGGCGGGCCTGAACGACGACGAGCGGTACAAGCTCATGCGGGGCAACGCGATCAACCTCTACGACCTGCAGCGCTGGGGCATCACCGAGTAGCTCAGGCCGAGTGCCCTCAGACCGGTGCCGCTCCGGGAGGCTCCTGCTCTCCGGGTCGCTCCACTCGCTGGGCGCCACCGTCGGTCGAGTGCCTCAGGCCGGGGCCGGACCGGGACGCTCGTTGCGCTCCTGCTCTCCCAGCAGCATCGCGGCGACCTGGGGGGCGAGCTCGCGCGCCAGGGTGGCGATCTCTTCGTCCGACCAGGTCGCGGTCGGGATGTACGGGTAGTCGACGGTGATCATGTCGTAGTCGGGATGGCCGCTGATGCGCGCGATCGCGCCCGCCGAGTCCCGCATCTCACGGTGCACGATGCACACGCTGGGGATGCCTTCCCACTCCAGCTCCACGGCGTCCCGCAAACTGCGGGCACTGCAGCTGCCTCAGCCGCCGAACCCCGTGATGGCGACCGTCGCGCCCTCGGTGAGACGCGACCAGTCACCGGGATCGGGGGGCACCGAGACGCTCGACTTCACCACCTTGACCACACCGTCGAGCTCGGTGGTCGCGAGCAGCTGGGCCGCGAGCGCGTCGAGGAAGCGCTCGCTGCAGCCCAGCCCGTTGACCACGAGGCCCAGGCGCTGTCCGGAGAGCGACGGGGGCCGGGGTGCGAGCCGCGTGCGGGCGGTGCCCTCGACCGGGCCGCTCGTGGGATCGAGGGCGACGATGCTCATGGGTTGGTCCTCTCGACGGGGCGGGTGATCGGTCGGCGCGACGGGGCGGTCACCGCGCCGTCTCGCTCGGAACGTCGCCGGGGCGCTCCACCACGCGGGTGACCGCCCAGGCCAGGTGGGGGAAGAGCACCCAGGTCTCGGCCATGCCGGCGCCGCCGGCCGCCACGATCAGGATGTTCTCGGGATGGCCGAGGTTGACCCGGCGGTCGTGGAAGCCGGCGGTGGCGGCGGTGAGGCGGGGCCACAGGTAGGCCTGCATCCGCTCCTTCGACCAGCCGGCGTCGAAGAAGAAGCGCTGGTGCTCGCGACCCATCACGTACACGACGTTGACGCCGTCGCCGAGGAAGGCGTCGCCGGCGATGCCGTGGTAGCGCGTCTCGGCCACGAGCGTGTCGAGCACGCCCTCGGGATCGCGGCTCGACGAGTCCCACGCCGAGACCATCCGCATGATCGAGTGGACGGTCACCGTGCTCTGGTCGGGCGCGTACCCCCGCTGAACGTGGAGGGGCGTCCAGTCGCCGGCGGCTTCGTCCTCGCCGAAGCAGAACGAGTACCGCAACGGCCACGAGAACGTCGCACGGTCGAGGAACCCGGGCACCGCGCGGCACACGTTGCGGATCACGAGCCGCAGCGCCCGCCCGATCGTGGCGTTGGCGCGGAACCCGGGGCCGAGGCACCCGGCGCCGTAGGCGATGTCGAGCTCGTCGCGGATCGGGCCGTTGACGATGACCGCGTGCGCCGCGCCCGACAGCGTTCCCGTGGTGGAGTGGCAGTTGCCGTGCTCGTCGAGGTGGGCCCGCACGGCCGCCACGACGACGGGGAAGTACTCGGGTCGACAACCCGCCATGACCGAGTTGATCGCCGCGTGCTCCGCGGTCACCGTCACCTCGCGGGTGGGCACCACCCCGAGGACGGTGTCCGGAGCCAGGCCGGATGTGGCCAAGAAGGCCTCGACCCGCTCCGGGGTCGCGGGCACCACGGGCAGGCCGTCGGTCCAGCCCCGTTCGTAGGCGGCCTCGAGGAAGGCGTCGGCGTCGGGCCACTCCTCACGACGGGCGTGCAGCACCCCGCGACGCTATCCCAGCCGACCCGCCGCCGGGTGGGGATGCCACCACATCGACTGCCTACCCTGCCAACCTGTCACACCGGACCCGAGGCCACGACGGCCCGACCCGTGAGGTTGTGAGTGTCGAATCTGCGCGTGCTCCGCTGGGCGTTGCTGGTCGTGGCCATGTTCGGCGCGCTCCTCGTCGCCTGCAGTGGGGGTGGATCCGACAACGCGTCGAACCCGCTGGTCGAGTCGACCGGGAGCGATACCACCACCACTCCGCCGCCGACGGTCCCGCCCATCCAGACCGTGGCCGGGATGCCCCCGGTGATCGACCGCAACAACCTCTACAGCGAGACCGCCGCCGGGAAGTTCCTCCCGGACGTCAAGGACGACCGGGCCCTCGTCTACGTGCCGAACCGCGCGGAGAACACCGTGTCGGTGATCGACCCCGCGACGATGCAGGTGATCGACAAGTTCCCGGTCGGCATCAACCCCCAGCACATCGTCCCGTCCTGGGACCTGAAGACCCTGTGGGTCACCAACACCGCCGAGGGGCGGACCGACGGGAGCCTCACCCCCATCGACCCCAACACCGGCGCGCGCTCGGGTCCCGACGTGCCCGTCGACGATCCGTACAACATGTACTTCTCGCCCGACGGCAAGTCGGCGATCGTGGTGGCGGAGGCCTACAAGCGGCTCGACTTCCGTGACCCGGTCACGATGGCGCTGCAGAAGTCGATCCAGACGCCGAACTGCTCGGGGATCAACCACGGCGACTTCGCCATCGACGGCAAGTGGGCGATCTTCACCTGCGAGTTCCAGGGCAGCCTGGTCAAGATCGACATGACCACCGGCGAGGTCATCGGCTACCTCCAGCTCTCGGGCGGGGGGATGCCCCAGGACATCCGGCTGTCCCCCGACGGAACCACGCTCTACGTCGCCGAGATGGTGCGCAGCGGCGTGTACGTCGTCGACCCGGTGGCCTTCACCGAGACCGCGTTCATCCCGACCGGGACGGGCGCCCACGGCCTGTACCCGAGCCGGGATGCCAAGGTGCTCTACGTCGCGAACCGGGGCTCGACCCGGGTGGGCGGACCTCCGGGCGGCCAGGGCAGCGTGTCGGTGCTGGACTGGCTGAACGGCAACCAGATCCTCGCGACGTGGCCGGTGCCCGGCGGCGGCAGCCCCGACATGGGCGGCGTCAGCGCCGACGGCACCAAGCTGTGGCTGGCCGGTCGCTACGACAACGAGGTGTACGCCATCGACACGGCGACCGGCGCCTACACCGTGATCCCGGTGGGGCGCGAGCCGCACGGTCTGGTGATCTGGCCCCAGCCCGGTCGTTACTCGCTCGGGCACACCTCGAACCTCCGCTAGCCGTGGCCGACGCCCTCGATCTCACCCCGATCGACTTCGACTGCCTCCGCTGTGGCGCGGTCTCGCCGATGCGCTTCCGCGGGCTCTGCGGCGACTGTCGTGAGCAGGTGAAGGAGGGGCTGCGGCGCGACGCGCGTGAGATCGAGGTCGCCGAGTACGTCCCGAAGATGAACGTCACCCCCAACGCCGTGGCCCTCAAGGACGACTGAACGGGCATCGGGAGCGCCGCGACCCGGATGTCGGGACCTCGGGCCCTTTTCACCGGCTCCGGCCAGCCCGTACCATTCCGTCGTGGCCGAGCATGCCGAAGCCGGGCCCGCGGGCCTCCACGCCGTCGTCGGGATCGACGCGGCCTTCTTGCACACGGAGACCGCCAGCACCCACTGGCACGTGGTCGGGGTCGTGGTGCTCGACGACTCGCGGGCGCCCGAGCCGTTCGACGCCGAGATGCTGCGCCGGGTGCTCGCCGACCGGCTCGAGCACGTCGAGGTCCTGCGCCGGCGCGTGATCGACCAGGCGGTGGGGATCTCGCAGCCCCACTGGCAGCACACGGAGGTCGACCTCGACTACCACGTGCGCGAGGTGGTGCTGCCCGAGGGGGCAGGGCTGCCCGAGCTCGCCGCGTTGGCCGGAGAGATCGCGAGCACACCGCTGTCGCGTGACCGCCCGATGTGGGAGTTCACGGTCGCGCGGGGCCTCGCCGACGGCCGCGCCGCGATGGTCGCCAAGGTCCACCACTCGTTGGTCGACGGTGTCGCCGCCGTGGGGGTGCTGGGTGCGATCTTCGACGTGGAGCCCAACCTCCCGCCGTCTCGCCCCGCGGTCGCCACCGCCGTCGAGCCGCCGCCGGCCCGGCGCGACTACTTCGCGGCGGCCGACCAGCCGGCGGTGGTCGCCCGCTCCTTCACGAAGCTGATGCGCACCAGCTGGCGGGTGGTGCAGACGCTGCGCCGGCGGGGCGACGGGCCGACCCTGCCGTTCACCGCGCCCCGCGTGTGCCTGTCGCGCTCGATCACCCCCCGCCGCGCCGCGTCGTTCGCGGTGTTCGGCATCGACGACGTGAAGGAGGTCCGCCGCGCCTTCGGCGTCACGTTCAACGACGTGGTCATGGCGATGGCCTCGGGGGTCATCCGTTCGTGGCTGGCGGAGGCCGACGACCTGCCCGACCGCCCGCTGGTCGCCGCGATCCCGACCTCGGTCCGCAGCGAGGCGGGAGCGCAGGCGGGCAACGACGTCTCGGCCATCTTCGGGGCCCTGCCCGTGCACCTCGACGACCCCGCCGACCGGGTGGGTTTCGTCGCGCGGGAGATGCCGGGCGCGAAGGCCTTCCACCAGAACCTCGGGCCCCGCACCCTCGGCTCGCTCGCGCTCGTGGCCCCCTGGAACCTCACCTCGGTGCTGTTCCGGGCCTACTCCGACCTCGGTCTGGCCGACCGGCTACCTCCGGCGGTGAACCTCGTCCTCACCAGCGTCCCCGGGCCGCCCGTCCCGCTCTACTGCGCCGGTGCGCGGATGGAAGGGATGTTCCCGCTCGGGCCGATCTTCGACGGCGCGGCGCTCAACGTCTCGGTGGTCAGCTACACCGACCGGGTCTGCGTGGGGTTCCTCACGTGTCCCGACGTCTGCCCGCCGGAGCAGCGCCTCGCCGATGCCGTCCCCGCCGAGATCGAGGCGCTCCTCGACGCGGCGGCCGACCAGGATCTTGCAACGACCCGGAAGGAGAGGGCCATGGACGTCCAGGAGCGGAACCGCAGGGCACTCGCCGCGGTGCAGGACCGCCGTGACGACTTCTACGAGGCCATCCTCGGACTCGAGCGGGCGATGGCCGAGGCCGCGGGCGACGACGCCCCCGGCTGGGCCGCCCGGGCGAGCATCGCGGCGCTCGACCTGCGGGCGGTGCTGCGCGAGCACGTCGCCGAGACCGAGGCCGAGGGCTCGTTCTACGACGACATCTCCCGCAACTTCCCCAACCTCGCCCATCAGGCCGCCCGGCTCCAGGCCGAGCACGGTCCCTTGGGTGACGCCGCCAACGAGCTCGTCGAGACGCTGTCCACGGTCCGCGACGATGCCGGCGTTGACCGCGCCCGCGGTCAGGCCCTCGATCTCCTCAAGGCGCTTCTCATGCACCGCCACCGGGGCGCCGAGATCGTGTTCGACGCCTACAACGTCGACGTCGCCACCGGTGACTGAGGCCCCGGCCCGGTCCGCCGCACCACCGCCCGGGCTCCGGGCCCGGGCGGTGGACGCCGCCAACCGGGTCGGCGAGCGCTTCCTCCGCTGGCTCGACGTGTACTACGGCCGGTCGTCGCTCGTGGGTGACCACGCCTTCTTCGACGTCGACGAGTTCCCGTGGGTACCGCGAGTCGAGGCCCGATGGCCCGCGATCCGCGCGGAGCTCGAGGAGGTGCTGCGCGACGTCGCGCACCTGCCGAACTTCCAGGACATCTCCACCGACCAGTACCGGCTGACCCAGGACGACCGCTGGAAGACCTACTTCCTGCTCGGCTACGGCTTCCGGGTCGACGAGCACCTGGCCCGCTGCCCCGAGACCGCCGCCGCGCTCGCCGACATCCCGGGCATCACCACGGCGATGTTCTCGATCTTCGCCCCCCACAAGCGCATTCCCGCCCACGTCGGGCCGTACAAGGGCGTGCTGCGCTACCACCTCGGGCTCCGGGTGCCCGAGCCGCCCGCCGCCTGCGGCATCACCGTCCGGGGCGAGACCCGCCACTGGACCGAGGGGCGGAGCCTGATCTTCGACGACGTGTGGGAGCACGAGGCCTGGAACGACACCGACGACACCCGGGTGGTGCTGTTCGTCGACTTCATCCGGCCGATGAAGGCCCCCGCGCGCTGGCTCAACGCCGCCGTGCTGAAGGCGATCGCCTACTCGCCGTTCGTGCAGGACGGCAAGGCCCGCCACCGGGCGTGGGAGGAGCGCTTCGAGCAGCTCCGCGCCGGCGGTTAGGTGGTCCGGCCGGGGCGTGCGCCGTTCAGCGAGAGGAGCGACCCGACATCAGGGATCGAGGAGCTGGTCGGTGTCGGTGAGGACCTTGGTGATGATGTCGGCCGCGTCGTCGAGGAGGTCGTGGTCGTGGTCGACCATGAGGCTCAGGCGCAGCAGGCCCGCGTTGCCGTGGCTGGCGGGCGGGATCACCGGGTTGCAGAACACGCCGAGCTCGAACAGGTCCCGGAACGTGAACACCGTGGAGAGGTCGTCGTGGTGCTTCAGCGGGATCGTGAGGATGGCGCTCTCGGCCGGGTTGGTGCGCACCCCCCGCTCGGTGAGCGCGGCGATGAGATGGGCGACGTTCCCGAGGAGACGACCGGGGCGCTCGGGCTCGGCCCGAAGGATGCGCAGTGACGCGAGCGCGGCCGCCATCGACGCCGGCACGTTGGACGCCGTGAAGATGAACGGCTCGGCGGTGATGGTCAGCAGCTCGATCGCCTCGGCGCTGCCGAGCACCGCGCCGCCACAGGACCCCAGTGCCTTGGAGAAGGTGATCGTGGTGATGTCGATCTGGTCGAGCAGGCCGAAGTGCTCGCCGGCCCCCCGACCCCGGGCGCCCAGCACCCCGAGGCCGTGGGCCTCGTCGTCGAAGACGAACGCGTTGGGGGTCGCCCGCACCGCCTCGACGATGCGGGGGAGCGGGGCGGTGTCGCCGCGCATCGAGTACACGCCGTCGACGATCACCCCCTTGGCGGCGTCCTCGGGGAGGTCGGCCAGGATCGACGCGAGCTGGTCGGCGTCGTTGTGGCGGAACCGCTTCAGGTGGGCGCCCGAGAGCCGGATGGCCGTGACCAGGGAGTTGTGGGCCTCCTTGTCGACCACCGCGTAGTCGGAGCGCCCGAGGTAGCCGGAGATCCCGCACAGGTTGGCCACGTAGCCGGTGCTGAACACCAGCGCCGCCTCGGTGCCGTAGAAGTCGGCCAGCTCGGCCTCGAGGTCGTGGTGCAGGGGCAGGGTGCCGTTGAGGAGCCGGGAGCCGGTGACCCCGGTGCCGAAGTGGGCGGTCGCGGCCTGGGCCGCCTCGATGACCCGGGGGTCGTAGGAGAGCGACAGGTAGTTGTTGGAACCGAAGTTGATGACCTCGCGGCCCTCGATGGTGAACTTCGGGGTGGCGGCGCTCTCGACCCGTTTGTAGTACGGCCAGAGCTGCTCGGCCTTGGCGAAGCGGTACGGCTCGATCCGCGGGAACGCCTCCAGCCGTTCTCTGAACAGGCTCATTCCGCCCCCATCGGACCCGCGTCCCCCGTCGTGTGGTGCCCCGAGGCTAACCCGCCCGGCCCACGTGGGGGTATCTCATCACCCGGACCGGGTGATGCTCCGCTGCGCTCCGGGCCGTCGGGCGGGGCCTCGGTGGGCGGGAGGCCGGCGGCCGTGGGGTCCTCCACGATCCGCTTGAAGTGCTGGATCGACCGCCAGGCGGTGAAGCCGTCCTCGGTGCGCTCGTCGAACGAGTAGGTGACCTTCATCACGCGGCGCCGGTCGGGCCCGCTGGTGGGCGAGCCCGGCTCGTTCACGGGGCGCCCGAGCACGCAGAAGATCCCGGTGGTGCCGTACTCGTACAGGTGGTGGTAGCCGGCGGGCATCCCGAAGCTGGCCATGTGGGCGACGAACGCCGACGCGAACATGGGGTCGCCGTCGATGAAGAACCGGGGGAGCATGCCGAAGCGGTCGGCGACCTTCACCCCGCCCATCACCATCCGGCGCACCGTGCCGGGAAGCTTCATGAGGAGCGCGAGCTCCCGGTCGGTCTGCTGGGGGCCGCCGAAGCGGTCGGCCCGGGTCTGGTCCTGGACGCCGCGCACGAGGTCGGCGAACGACTCGTCGGTGGCGAAGGTGCGCTTGACGACCGCGAACGGCGAGCCCTCCTGGAGTCGTTGCTTCACCGCGAAGGAGAACACGATGTCGCGTCGCTGGTACAGGCGACCGCCCGCGACGAACCGGTTCATGGTCGGGTAGCGGACCATGCACTCGCGGATGCCCCACAACGCGAGGTGGAAGACGTCGGCCTGCAGGCCCGGGTGCGCCGTGTTGAACTCGCGCAGCCACCCGTCGGTGCGGTGCAGGGCCAGCTCGATGTCGAAGTAGTACACCGACTCGTTGCGCCCCGGCATCATGTACGGCATGACTCGCCGGTTGAGCGGCAGGTCGCGCACGAGGTCGCCGTCGGAGCGGCGCCACCAGGACATCGGGGTGAGACTACGTCGGAGGGAGCGACCGCGGCCCGATCGTCCCTCCGGTGGTGTAGCCCTCCGGCAGGAGCACGGCGCCGTCGACCGTCCGGTAGTACACCTGCCAGTGGTAGTAGCCCTCGTAGGCGCGCGGGTCGGCGAGGAGGTTGCGCGCGTACGACTCCACGGCCGTGACGTAGCCGGAGTCGTGGTTGTAGGCGAAGATCGCCTTGGCCATGTCGGCCGGCCCGCCGGCCGCCTTCAGGTAGCGGCCCGCGGCCAGGATGGCGTCGCGATTGTCGTTGACGTCACCGCCAGCGCCGTACGCGGCCCACGAGCTCGGGATGAACTGCATCGGCCCCTGCGCGCCGGCGCTGCTGTTGCCGCGGATGCGACCCATGCGGGTCTCGAGGAAGTGGATCGCCGCCAGGTACGCCCACGGGATGCCGGACTGGGCTTCGGCCTCCGCGTAGTACGCGCGCAGGGTCTCGGGCGGCGGTGGGGTGAGGATCGTCCAGTCGGGGAGCTGGGTCTGGGGCGGGGTGAGCTTCGACAGCGCGCTGCTCGCGTCGAGGTTGGCCTGGACCCAGGGCGCGACGTCGGCGGGGAGCGCGGCGACGACCGGTGCGACCCAGTCGGCGTGGTTGCTGAGCTGGCGGTACGCGAGCTGCTGCTCCCAGCCCAGCACCCGGATCCGGGCCGGGTCGCGATCCTCGCCGCGCAGCGCCCGCTCCACCCGGGTGAGGGTCGCCGCCGTCGCCTCCGGGCTGCGGGGCGGCTGGATCAGCTCCGGGCTGGCCACCAGGGTCGTGGTCGTCGTCGGCGCCGTCGGGGCCGTCACGCCGACGGTCCCGGTCACGGCGCCCTGTGCGGCGCCATCGGTCTCGTCGCCGTCGAGCGCCCATACCAACCCGAAGGCCAGGGCCAACCCGAGTCCGACCACCACGGCGGCGACGAGGCCGCGCCGGCGCCGGCGTCGGTCCCGGCGGTGTCGACGGCTCCCCGTGCGTGTGCCCTCGCCCCTCATCGGGCGTCAGTGTGGCAGAAGGGGCACCGGCCACCGCGGTAGCGTCACCCCGGTGTTCGATCGGCTGCTGTCGTGCTGCGACGTCGAGGAGCACGTCGTCCTCGGCTCCCGGCTGGGCTTCCTCGCGCTCCACGGCGGCATCGAGCCGGGCACCGAGGGCATCGCTCGGGAGGCGGCCGCGGCCACCGGCGCGTCCGCCTACGTCGTCACGCAGCCGCGGTCGCTCGGCTGGCACATCTCCTCGCACCACATCGACCCGGCCCGGGTCCCCCGGCTCGCCGCCTTCCTCGACCACGTGGAGGTGGCCGTCTCGGTGCACGGCTACTTCCGACCCGAGCGACCCGACGCCATCCTCGTGGGGGGCGGGCGCCGGGATCTGGCCGGTGACCTCGCCGCCCGTCTCCGAGCCGTCGTGCACGAGATGCCGGTGGTCGACGACGTGACCCGAATCCCGCGCGCCATGCGGGGGGTCGATCCCCGCAACCCGGTCAACCGCCCGCGGGGTGGGGGCGTGCAGCTCGAGCTGCCCCACCGGGCCCGGACCGACGGGCGCGGGGGCGTCGGGGGGCCACCGTCGGTTGCGGCCAGGGTCACGACGGTGCTGGTGGAGTTCGCCGCCGACCGGGCGGCCTGATGGGCCGGCTCGCCGTGGTCGGAGGGCACTCCGTCCTCGACGTCGCGCTGCACGTCGCGCTCGCCGACGCGCACCGCGAGCGGTCCGTCCCCGTCCCGGGCGGTCCGGTGCACCTCGTCGACGCCGGCGCGGTCGTCTTCCTCCAGCGGCACCGCCAGCCCGGCTCCGTGCTCGCGCCCCACCTCGACCACCACGCCCACGTCGCGGCGCTCGCCGCCGTCGGCTGCGACCGCGTGCTCGCGCTCGGGTCGTGTGGCGGACTCCGCCCCGAGGTCGGACCCGGCACCACGATGGTGATCGACGACTTCGTCGCGCTCGCCGCCCAGCCCGACAGCCGGTTCCTCGACGAACGGGCGAACGCGGTGCCGGGGTTCGATCCCGGGTGGCGGGCCCGGGTGCTCGAGACGTGGAACCGCCACGCCGCCACGCCCGCGGTCGACGGAGGCGTCTACTGGCAGGCCACCGGGCCCCGGTTCGAGACGCCGGCGGAGATCCGGCTCATGGCGGCCTTCGCCGACCTCGTGGGCATGACCATCGGCGCGGAGTGCGTGGCGGCCGCCGAGCGCGGGCTCGCGTACGCCGCGGTCTGCGTCGTCGACAACTACGCCAACGGTGTCGCCACCACCCGACTCACCGTCGAGGAGTTCGAGCGGGGCAAGGCCGAGAACGTCGGCACGCTCATCGACACGCTCCGTCGGGTCGTGCCCGAGCTCGCATCGTGAGCCGCGCCGTCACGGTCGTCGACGCGGTCCTCGCCGGCGCACCCGTGACGGTGCGGACCGTCGACGGGACGATCGAGGCGGTGGGCCCCGACGTCGTCGCCCGACCCGGCGACGAGGTGCTCGACGCGCGTGGGGCCCACCTGGTGCCCGGCCTCGTCAACGGCCACACGCACGCGGCGATGACCCTGTTCCGGGGCTGGGGCGACGACCTGCCGCTCAAGGAGTGGCTCGAATCGGTGATCTGGCCGGCCGAGGCCCGCCTCACTGCCGACGACGTGTACTGGGGCACCCGACTCGCCGCGGTCGAGATGCTGCGCTCTGGCACCGTGTGCTTCTGGGACATGTACTGGCACGGGGAGGCCGTCGCCCGCGCCGCGGCCGACGCGGGCATCCGCGCGGTGGTGAGCTCGGTCGTCATCGACGGGGACGACGCGGCGCGCGGGCGGGCGCTGCGACCGCAGGTCCTCGACGAGCTCGACGCCGTGGCTGCGCACGGTCCGCTCGTGACTCCGTGCCTCGGTCCGCACGCGGTGTACACGGTCTCACCGGAGACGCTCACCTGGATCGCGGAGGTCAGCGCGGCGCGCGACGTGCCGGTCCAGATCCACCTGGCCGAGACGGAGGAGGAGGTCCTCGAGTGCCACGCGCGCCACGGCGTCGGCCCGGCCGAGCTGCTCGACCGCTGCGGACTCCTCGGGCCCCGCACGGTGCTCGCACACGGCGTCTGGCTCACCGACGCCGCACTCGATCTGGTGGCCGAACGCGGCGCGACGATCGTGACCAACCCCGTCTCCAACATGAAGCTCGCCGTCGGCCGCGTCTTCCCCTACGCCGAGGCCCGGGCCCGCGGGATCCCCGTCGGGCTCGGCACCGACGGCGCGGCGTCGAACAACGCCCTCGACCTGCTGGCCGACGCCAAGGTGCTGTCGCTGCTCCAGAAGCACGCGACCGGCGACCCCGGGGCCATGCCCGCCCGGGAGGCGTGGGCGGTGGCGACCGGCGCCCGGGCCGAGGGGCTCGGCCGGCCCGCCCACCTCCGGCCCGGCGCCCCGGCCGATCTGCTGCTCCTCCCGGCCGATCGGCTCGAGCTCGGCCCCGGCGACCTCGTGCACAACCTCGTGTACGCGGCGTCGGGGAGCGTCGTGGGGACCGT
>Ga0194131_10004536_pt1 | contig 20832 bp, 18 predicted proteins | sample TA2KigO120mmetaG_FD_148631 | JGI IMG/M metagenome (GOLD analysis project Ga0194131, IMG submission 148631) | Freshwater microbial communities from Lake Tanganyika, Tanzania - TA2015053 Kigoma Offshore 120m | ecosystem: Environmental > Aquatic > Freshwater > Lake | place: Tanzania: Lake... | reverse complement strand
CGCCGCCGGCAGCGCCGCCTCGGCCATTGCCCCCTCCGCCGCCGCGACCGCCGCTGCCGAAGCCGCCGCCGCTGCGACCCGAGGCTCCGATCCCTCCCGGTGCCGACTCGCGAGCGGCTCGCCTGAGTCGCAGGTCACCACCCTCGACCTGTCGTACCCCGTCCGTGTTGATCTGCACCGAAGACGCAGCGCCCGTGGCCCCGACGCCCGCCGCCGCGCCGGCCTCCTCCGTTGCCGCGGCCGCCGCCGCGAGCTGCGCTTCCGCCTCGGCTTCGAAGTCGCGCGGGGCCGGCACGCGATCGATGGGAATCACGGTGCGCAGCATGACGATCGACTCCGGCTGATCGAAGGGATCGGCTTCGGACCCGACGCCCGAGGAGGCCACGCTCACGCGCAGGGCGCGCGGAATGCCGTCGTCGTCGGAGTCCCAGTCGCTTCGCCAGGTGTCGCCGTCGTAGGCCTCGATGAAGAGTCCCACGACCTTGTCGGCCACCGGCTCGACCACGCCGCCGCCCTCGGGATTGTCGTCGGGCACCGGGTCGCGCCGACGCCAGAGCGCGCTGCCGTCTCGATCCTCCGCCACGCGGTACTGCGTCTCGTACTCGCTGCCCTCGCCGTTGTAGACGATGTCCCGCACCGGCTGAAGGCGGTTGTTGAAGATCAGCAGCTCGCTTCGATCGAGCGTGCCCGCGCGGGTCCGCTGCGATCCGCTGTTGATCACGATGCGCGTGAAGAAGAGGTCGTCGGTGCGAATCGTGGCGATGACGTCGCGCCGCAGCGCCTCGATCGCGTCGAGCGCCCGCTGATGCGCCGCCAGGCGCGTGCGCGAGATCTCGCGCGTCTGGCCGATGCGGCCGAGCGCGGTCGTCACGCCGATGAGCACGATGCCCGCGATGACGAGGGCCACGATCAGCTCGGCGATCGTGAAGCCGCGGCGCGCGGTGCGGATCGGTCGCTCAGCGCGTCGTCTGTCGCAGCTGCTCATAGCGATCCTCCCGTTCGATTCTCTGCGGCGGCTGGCGCTCGGGCTCCGGCGCCTGTTCGAGCCGCGGCGCCACGAGCGTGCCGCAGCGATGGGTGCCTCCCGCCGGATCCCGCACCGACGCGGTCACGCGCCAGGGATCGCCGAGTCCCTGCGCCTCGATCACGATGTCGAACTCCCAGTCGTCGAAGGGCGGGTCGCAGCGACCGTTCGTGTCGTGCAGCTTCGTGAACTCCGAGGGTCCCTCGACGACGACCATGGCGAGCAGTCCGTCGAGCAGGGCCGCGGCGACCACTTCGTGTTCGCCGCGTCGCTCCATCTGCAGGCTCCGCGCCGCGAGCGAGAGCACCGCCGCGAGCGCCACCGCCAGCAGCAGGCCGCCGAGGATGACGTCGAGCAGCGCGAAGCCGCGCGGCGACCGGGCGAAGCGCGTGGGCGCCGCACGCATCACCAGATCTCCCGCTCCCGACCCTCGCGGTCGAGATCGATCGAGGTGCGGAGGATCTCGTTCGAGCTTCCTGGCTGGACGATGAAGGGCGCGCTGGCGCGGGGTTCGAGCACGACCGACACCTCCGTCGCGTCGCCGCTCAGCGCGAGCTCGATGCGAGGTCGCGGCTGTCCCGGCGTGCAGGTGATGCTCCAGTCGTCGTCGGGCACGTACTGCTTCTCGTCGAAGCGCACCGCGGTGAGCGCGACGCCTTCGGGAAGCCGAAGCGGGCGCGAGAAGCGATCGCGGCGCCATGCGGCGGGAAGATCGGGCCGCTCCGGATCCATGTCGAGCACCCAGATCTCGAGCGCGCCGTCCTCGAGTCCTCGCATGAGCGCCACCGGCTGCGCCGAGAGCGACGATCGGAACGCGAGCGTGGCGAGCAGTTCGGCCACCTGCTCCGCCGCGAGCTGCGTGGTGAGACGCGGCTTGCCCGCGAGTCGCGGCACGAGCAGCGCCCCGATGATGGCGAGCAGAACCGCCACCACCAGGATCTCGGCCAGCGTGAAGGCGTTGACTCGTCGAGTCGTCATGCGTTGTTCGTGCGCCGTCGTCCGCCGGATCAGCCGCCGATGATGTCGTCCGGCGTGCCGAGCTCGCCGTCCTCGCCGACGCTGATGATGTCGAAGTCGATGTTCGTCTGGCCGGGAATGCGGATCTCGAAGGGCCGGTCCCACGGGTCGAGCAGCTGCTTGCGGTTGCGGAGCATCGGATCGTCGCCGTCGGCGAGCGTCTCGAGGGCGAAGCCGCTCGGAAGGCGGCTGACGCCGTACTTCGTCATGTAGAGCTCCACCTGCTTGGCGAGCGTTGCGGCGTCGGCCTTGGCGCGGTCGGTCTTCGCCTTGCCGATCCAGCCGGCCAGTCGCGGCACGATGACGGCCGCCAGAATCGCCACGATCGTGACGGCGATGATGATCTCGAGCAGGGTGAAGCCGGCGCGGTGCGGTCGACGGGATCGGCGAGCTGGGTTTCGGAAGGTCATGGCCGGAATCACTCCGAAGGGGTGCGGTGCGCGGGCGCGGGCAGGTCTAACGACGGAACGCTCGCCGGGTTGCCTCTCGCGGGTCGCGGATCCTAAGCCGTGGCCGGAGTGTTGCGCGGTATCCGGACCTTCCGGCTGCTGAATCGAGATCGGCGTCGACCGGCGGGCGACGGGGCCGTAGCACGGCATGTCGCCAAGGCGAGGCTGGGTCCAGGTGACTCGGTGAGCGGCAGGCAACGCCGCCATGCGGCGCCTGCGTCGCTCAGCTTCCCATGGCGGTCTGGATCTCGGTAAGGGGCAGGAGGATGCCGAGCAGAACGAAGCCGGCCAGCACGGCCATGATCACGAGCAGGATCGGCGGCAGCGCCTTGGTGAGCACCGTGATCGAGGACTTCACCTGGCGGTCGAAGGCGCCGGCGGCGTGCAGCAGCATGGTCTCCAGGCGCCCGGAGCGCTCGCCGATGCTGACGATCTGGACGAGGATCGGCGGGAAGTGGCCGCAGCGCTCGAGCGGTTCCGCCAGGCTCTGACCGGTGGCCACGCGCTCGCCCACCTCGTCGATCGCCTGCATGAGCACCACGTTGCCGAGCGTGTCGCGCACGATGCGAAGCGCGGGAATGATCTGAAGTCCCGCCGACACGAGCGTGCCGAGCGTGCGCGTGAAGCGGGCCACGGCCACGTCGCGCACGAGCGGACCGATGAGCGGCGTGCGAAGCAGCGCTCCGTGGACGATCGCTCGATTGCCGGGCTGCGCCACCCACCAGCGCCAGAGCAGCACGGCGCCGATGGCGCCGAGCACGATCGCCCACCACCAGGCGCCGACGAAGTCGGCGAGCCCGAGCAGGAACCGGGTCGGCCACGGCATGGTGATCTTGGTGCCCGTCTCGATGAGCGGCTTCATGAGATTCGGCAGGATGAAGGTCACGAGCACCACGATGCTCATGGCGATGAGCGACGCCACGATCATCGGGTAGATCGTGGCGCCGAGCAGATCGCGCCGGAGCTCGATGCTGCGCTCGAGCAGGTCGGCGAGCTGATGCAGCACTTCCGGCATGCGACCGCTCGCGTCGGCGGCGCGCACCATGCCGATCACCATGTCGTCGAAGGGAGGCCCGTGCTCCTCCATCGCCTCGTGCAGCGGCTGTCCCGCCTCCACGCGCTCGATGAGCCGATCGAGGATCAGCGACTGGGCGTGGCCGGAGCTCTGCCGGCGCACCGTGCGAAGCGACTGCATGAGCGGCAGTCCCGCCTCGAGCGCGGTGGCGAGCTCGCGGATCAGGCTGGCGAGCTCGGTGCGCCGCAGTCGCGGCGTCCGGCCGAAGAGCCGGCCGAGCTCGAACGACGCCCGCGGCCGCGACGAGCGATCGACGCCGGCGCCCGCGCGGGGCGAACCGCCGGCGGCGGGCTTCGCGCTTCCCTCGACCTCCGCGAGCGACAGCGGACTCTGTCCGCGCCCGGCGAGCTGGCGGATGGCGGCGGGTCGATCGCTCGCCGAGATGACCCCCGTCACCACGGCGCCGTTCGAATCAAGGCTCTGGTGCCGGAAGCTGGGCATGCCCGCGCTCAGCCGCCGTTGTCCTCGACATCCTGCGTGGCGCGGAGCACTTCCTCGATCGTGGTCACGCCCTGCGCCGCCTTCGCGATGCCGTCGCCTCGCATGGTGACGAAGTCGGAGTCGACGAGCGTCCGCAGTTCGAGCACGGTGAGTCCCTTGGAGATTCCCGCGCGGAGTCTTGGATTGATGCGCGCAAGCTCGAAGAAGCCGAGGCGCCCGCGGAAGCCGCTGCCGTTGCACTCGTCGCAGCCGCGTCCGATCGTGCAATGACCCTTGAAGGACGCCGCCTCCTCCGCGGTGATGCGGGCGCGCCGATCGTCGTCGAGCGGCACCTTCACGGCGCAGTGGCGGCAGATGCGGCGGCCGAGGCGCTGCGCGAGCAGCCCTTCGAGCACGCTCGCGATGAGGTAGGGCTCCGCGCCCATGTCGACCATGCGGCCGACCGAGCTGATCGCGTCGTTCGTGTGCAGCGTGCTGAAGATGAGGTGGCCCGTGAGCGCGGAGCGGATGGCGATGTCCACCGTCTCGTTGTCGCGGATCTCGCCCACGAAGATGACGTCGGGATCCTGTCGCAGGATCGAGCGCAGTCCCGTGGCGAAGGTGAGTCCGCGCTTGGGGTTCACCGGGATCTGGTTGATTCCGGCCAGCTCGTACTCGACGGGATCCTCGATCGTGATGATCTTCTTGCGCGGGTCGTAGAGCTTGGAAAGCGCGGCGTAGAGCGTGGTCGTCTTGCCGCTGCCGGTCGGTCCGGTGACGAGCACCATGCCGTGCGGCTTCTCGATCAGGCGATCCATCATCGCGCGATGCGGCTCGGACATGCCGAGGCTTCGCAGGTCGAGCGGCAGCGCGCTCTTGTCGAGGATTCGCATGACCACGCTCTCGCCGTAGATCGTGGGCACGGTCGAGACGCGGATGTCCACCTTGCGCCCCTCGAATCGCAGCGTGATGTGCCCGTCCTGCGGCACGTAGCGCTCCGCGATGTTCATGTGCGCCATGATCTTCACGCGGCCGATGAGCGCCGCCTGGAGATGCTTCGGCGGCGGCTTCTGCTCGACGAGCACGCCGTCGATGCGGTACTTGATCTTGAGCTCGGCTTCGAACGGCTCGATGTGGATGTCGCTGGCGCGATTCTGGATCGCCTCGAGGATGACCAGGTTGACGAGGTTGATGAGCGTCGGCTGCTCGGCCATCCGATGCACGTCCGCCGCGTCGATCGCGTCGAGATTGTGTTCGACGGTGGTCGAGGCGAGCTCCGCCTCGCCCGCCAGGCTCTCCGCCATGCGCGCCGCGGTCGTGCCGTAGGCCGAACGCATGAGCTCGCTGAAGGCCGCCGGCTCCATGCCCGCGCGGTTGAGCGGACGCCCCGCGAGCGCCGCCACTTCGTCGAGCGCGGCGAGATCGAGCGGATCCGCCATCGCCACGAGCAGCCGCGCGCCGACGATCCTGAGCGGCACCACGCGCAGACGCACCGCCACGTCGGCGGGCACGAGTTCGACCGCCGCGGCCTCCGCCGACGGCGCCTTCTCAAGCCATTCGATGCCGAGCAGCCCGCAGCGCTCTCGGAGCGACGCATCGGGAGCGCTCGCGGCGGCGCGGATCGACGCGAGATCGAGGCGCACCGCGGTGCCGTTGCCGTTCATCGCATCCTGCTGTCCGGCTCGATCGGTCATCGAGGCTTCCTTGGTGCCGGGGGCGGGCGCGCCGCGTCGATCAGTCGATGGAGGCGGGCGGCGCCGGTGCACCGGCGGGAGGAACGCTCGCCGGATCCGGGCGCTCGCCGTCGGTCGGGATCGTGGTGCCGCGACCCGCGGTGCCGCGTCCGCCGGGACGCGACGTGCTGACGCGGTTCCGGCCCTCGTTCGCGGCGCCGGGCTTGGTCTCGCGCGCCTTGATCGACATCTTGCCGCCGCCGGGAAGCTGCTCGTAGACCTCGAGGGTCAGCAGATCCTCGAGCGCCTTTCGGTACTTCTCGTTCGTCTGGGCCCGCGCGGCGCGAATGGACTCGACCGAGCCCTGCTCGGGCGCCGCCGGCACCGGAACCGCCCGTCCCTCGCGACGCTCGCGCGCGTTCAGCACCTTCTTGCGCGCGTCGAGCGGTTCCTGCTTGCGGATGGCCGCGAGCATCTGCGTGCTGAGGTCGTCGAGCGCCCGCTGGAATTCCTCGCGCAGGGAGGTGATCGCGGTCTTCTTCTCCTCGGCGAGATCCGGCAGTGCCAGCGCCGCCACGAACTGACGCATGACGGGGCTCGGCTGGAACGCCTCGGTGTACGCGCGCTGCAGGGCCATCGCGCGGAACCGCTCGCCCCACTCGGCGCCCATGGTCGCGGCGATCGCCTCGGTGTTCCGATCCTGGACCTCGCGCAGCGCCAGCCGCGACGCCATGATCCGCTCCTGCAGCTCCAGACCGCGCTCGTGGTTCATCTCCGCCATGGCGTCCTTGAGCGCGGGCACGATCTCCTCCATCCGGCTCTGGCGTGCAAGCAGGGCCTCGTCGAGCTGGAGCTCGTAGGTCTCGAGCGCGTTCGACGCCGCCACCGTGATCTCCGTGGGCGGCGCGAGATCCTGCATCACGCCGATCAGGTTGATTCCCTCGCCCGAGAGATTCGCCTGCGGGAGCAGCCGCTCGCGGCGCAGTGCCCGCTCGAGCACGGGCCAGCGCTCGAGCTGCTGCTCGCTCAGCTGGCTCCGCACGCCCTGCAGGAAGTTCGCGTAGAGCTCCTTCTTCTTTCCCGCCCAGTCCTCGAGCGGCTGAAGCACGTCCTGCACCGAGGGCTTCTCGCCCTTGGCGGAGATGCCCTGCATCTGCTGCTTCATGGCATCGATGCCGGCGTTGAACGTGGCCAGGTAGTCCTCGACGAGCATCTCGACGATGGGGCGCTGCCACTCCTCGAGCTGCAGCGACTCGGCGAAGATCGGGAGGTCTCGCGACCAGACATCGGGCTCGACCGCCTGCATCATGGCGCTTCGACCGCCGAACTGGGCGGAGGCGGGCGCGGCGGCGGCAAGGGGCAGAGCGAGAACGGCGGCCAGAACGAGGGATCGCGTCATTGGTTTCTCCATCGCAGGATCACAGGACATGCGGAACGAACGAGAGCCCCGCCTATGTCAATTCCCAGCAGGGGATCCTTGGAATCGACTTGCCGGGCATGGGCCTCCAGTCGCCGCGGCGAGAGTCCCGCACGATACACGCCGCCATGACGAGCATCCCGGTGTACGCGCAACGGCCGTGTCTCGGCTCAGCGGGATCGAGTCAGCGTGGTCCGCTGCTCGATGCGCTTCTCGGACCTCGTCTTCACGATCCGCTGCACGAAGATGCCCGGCGTGTGCACGGCGTCCGGTTCGATGCTGCCGATCGGCACGAGTTCCTCCACCTCGGCGATCGTCACGCGTCCGGCGGTGGCGACCATGGGATTGAAGTTCCGCGCCGTCTTTCGATAGACGAGGTTGCCGAACTCGTCGCCCTTCCAGGCCTTCACGAGCGCCAGATCCGCCACGATGCCGCGCTCGAGCACGAACGTGTCGCCGTCGAACACCTCGGTGGGCTTGCCCGCGGCGACCGGCGTGCCGACGCCGGTGCGCGTGTAGAAGCCGGCGATGCCCGCGCCGCCGGCGCGAAGGCGCTCGGCGAGCGTTCCCTGCGGCGTGAACTCGACCTCGAGTTCGCCGCTCATGAACTGCCGCTCGAACTCGGCGTTCTCCCCGACATAGCTCGACACCATCTTGCGGATCTGGCGGGTGGCGAGCAGCAGGCCGAGGCCCCAGTCGTCCACGCCCGCGTTGTTGCTCACGCACACGAGGTTCTTCGCCCCCGAGTCGCGCAGGGCCATGATGAGCTGCTCCGGAATGCCGCAGAGGCCGAAGCCGCCGACGGCGATCGTCATGCCGTCGCGCACCTGGCCCTTCATGGCCTGGGCGGCGCTGGAGAAGACCTTGGAAACGGGCATGGGCCCGAGTGTAGCGGCGCCAAAAACGGCGGCCGCGTCGAGCCCGGGAGCGCGACGCGGTCACCTGCGTGAACTTGGGTGCGAATCAGTTCTGACTCGGCCGGGGCGGATCGGCGCGGAGCTCTTCGAGCGCCAGGCGGATCTTCTCGAGCGCCTTGTTCTGGATCTGGCGCACGCGCTCCTTGGTGAGCCCGATGATCTGGCCCACCTGGTCGAGCGTGAGCGCCGGACGATCCGGATCGTGGTCGAGGCCGAAGCGGTGGAAGATCACCGTCCGCTCGATCTCGGTGAGATCGCAGCGGTTGCTCAGGACCACGTGCCGCACCTCGGCCGCCGAATCCTTCTCGTCGGTGGCGCGAACGGTCTCCAGGTGGTTCGACTTCTCGAACTGCGGGTCGAACTCGCTCGGGAAGCGCTGGCGGTACTTGCTCAGCTTCATTCCCTGCCGGCTGAACGCCTTGATGATGGCGCGGCAGGCGTAGGTGCTGAACTTGAAGCCGCGGCCGCAGTCGAACTTGTCGACGCTGCGCATGAGGGCCATGTTGCCCTCGCTGATGAGGTCGGCGAAGTCCACCTCGCTCATGCGGGTGCGCTTGGCCATGGCGAGCACGAGTGCGAGATTCGTCTCGGCGAGCTGCTCGCGGTAGCGCTTGGCCACGTGGTACCAGCGCAGGATCTCCCGCGCGGTCGCCAGGTCGGGCAGCGAGCCCGCGAGCCGGTCCTGGATCCGGGCGATGCGGAAGCGCGCGTAGTTGTACTGAAGGAAGAGCACGCGCTCCTGCGCGCCGGTGAGCAGCACGGAGCCGCCGCTGCGGCCCGAGCGGTTGCGCGAGCGATCGCCGGGCACGAGGCTGTCGAGCAGCGGTCGGTACCACGACACGTCCGGTCGCTCGATGACGGGCGCCTTCTCGTAGATCGTGCGCTCGGCGTTGGCCTTGCGGAACTCGGGCGAGTCGATGTAGTCCATCGGCTCCGAGAGGATCTCCCGAAGCAGCGCCTCCTCCGCCTGCGTCAAGCCCGCCGACTCGGCGCGATCCGCGGCGCGCTGGGCCACGATGGCGCGCTGTCGGCGCCGCAGTCGGCCAAGGGGCGAATCAGGAGTGATGAGCGGCGAAATCATGAAGCACCTGCCGTCGTGGCAACGAGGGTCCGGCAACACCTTGAACTGACATCGGTCTGCGCGAGGCAGTCCGGTCCATTGCTGTTACCGAGCCACTACGGCATCAGTTCGGCTGCCGTTGAGACGGGGACGCAAAAACCTGCAACGAGTTTCACGATCCGGCGACCGTCGGTCGCAGGCTCCGTGATTCCTGCCACTTGGAGGCGCGGGCTTCGGAAGTCCGGTATTCGACGATGCCGCGGCCGACCTATTCCGGTCTGCCGCCGGAGCAGTCGTAGATCCACGGCTCGATCGCGCGCGCGTGCTCCACGATCTCGCCCCGTGCGAAGAAGAGCTCGAGCTCGCGTGCCGCCGCCTCGGGTCCGTCGGAGCCGTGGATCAGGTTGAAGCTGTTGCTCACGCCGAAGTCGCCGCGGATCGTGCCGGGCGCCGCCTTGCTGCCGAAGGTGGCGCCCATCATGCCTCGCGCGATCGTGATCGCCCCGATTCCGCGCAGGGCCAGGACGATGACGGGTGCGCACGTCATGAAGCGGACGAGACCTTCATAAAACGGCTTTCCGTGGTGGTCCTTGTAGTGGCGCGCCGCGAGTTCCGGGGAGATCTGCATGAGCTTGGCGCCGACGATCTGAAGCCCCTTCTGCTCGAAGCGGGTGATGATGCTCCCCACCAGACCTCGCTGGAGCGAGTCGGGCTTGAGGATGATGAGCGTCGTCTCCATGCGTTGGCTCCGTGTTCGGGGTGAGCGGCGGGGGCGGAGAGAATAGCCGCCGCAGCCGCGAAATGCTGCGAACGGAAGGGCGGAAGCGCCGATCGGATACCTTGCGGCGAGTTCACCACGGAGGAATCCATGGGCCGCATGGATGCGGCGCTGATCGAGATGCCCGAACGCAAGCCGGCCAAGCCTTCCAAGCGCCGCGCCAGCGCGGAGGATCTCGCCCAGAAGCAGCGCGAGATCTCCGTCAGCGAGTTCTTCGCCAAGAACCGCCACCTGCTCGGCTTCGACAGTCCGCGCAAGGCGCTGCTCACCGCCGTCAAGGAGGCGGTCGACAACTCGCTCGATGCCTGCGAGGAGGCGGGCATCCTGCCGAGCATCACGGTGGTCATCGAGGACCTTCAGCCGGGACGACCCGCATCCGCGCGGAGCGGCCGCTACCGCGTGACGGTGGTCGACAACGGTCCCGGCATCGTCCGCAAGCAGGTGGAGAACATCTTCGGGCGGCTGCTCTACGGCTCCAAGTTCCATCGACTCAAGATGTCGCGCGGACAGCAGGGCATCGGCATCTCCGCCGCCGGCATGTATGGCCTCATCACCACCGGGCAGCCCATGGTGATCCACACGAAGCCGGGCGCGAAGGCGAAGGCGCACCACATCGAGCTGGCGATGAACACGCGCACGAATCGCGCGGAGGTCACGCTCGACCGGGAGACCGACGACTTCCCGCCGTCGCGACTGCTTGCGTCGTCGTCGGCGGCCAAGAATCTCGGCGCGGCGGGGGAGCTCTTCGCCGAGGGCGAGTTCACCACCGGCACGAGCGTGTCGATCGAGCTCGAGGGTCGCTACCAGCGCGGCCGCGGAAGCGTCGACGAGTTCCTCGAACTGACGGCGATCGCCAATCCGCACGGGAGGTTCGTCTTCGTGCCGCCCTCGCGCGAGAGCGAAGCGGAGGACGAGCAGCTCGAACTGGAGCAGGAGCTGCCGTCGAAGCGGCGCCGGCGCGGCGCCGAGGCCGATGCGGAAGGGGAGGGTCACGCGCCCCAGGCCGATCGATCGGCGAAGGCGGGGGCGAAGCGCGGCGAGGGTGACGGCGACGGCGCGGACGAGCGCGACGGCGCCGCCGGTTCGGGGATCGCGGCCGTCACGACCGAGTTGCTCGGGGCCACGATCTTCCCTCGCGCGGTGGGCGAACTTCCCGCCGAGACGCGCGAGATCCAGCCGCACCCCAGGGGCATCGAGCTCGGCACGCTGCTCCAGATGCTGAAGGAGTACGAAGCCGCGGAGAAGGGCTCGCTCTACGCGTTCCTGCAGGAGCGATTCTGCCGCATTTCCGCCGCGAGCGCCGCGTCGATCTGCAAGGTGGTGGGCGTCACCAGCCGCACGCGGATCTCCGCCGTCGACACCACGCTCGCGGAAGCGATCTACCGCGAGTTCCAGAACGCACGCTTTCCGTCGCCGCCCACCGACTGTCTCTCGCCGATCGGCGTGCGGCAGATGCTCGCCGGCATGCTCAAGGGAGTGCGCGCCGAGTTCTACGCCGCATCGAGCCGTGAACCGGCGATCTATCGCGGCCGCCCGTTCCAGATCGAGGCGGCGATCGCCTTCGGAGGGGATCTTCCGGCGGACGAGCCTGCGCGCGTGATCCGATTCGCGAACCGGGTGCCGCTGCTCTTCCAGCAGAGCGCGTGTTCCAGTTTCCGCGGCGTCGTCGAAACGTCGTGGCGCAACTACGACCTGCAGCAGCCGCGCGGCAGCCTGCCCGTGGGCCCGATCGTGATCATGCTGCACGTGGCGAGCGTGTGGGTGCCGTTCACGAGCGAGAGCAAGGAGGCGATCGCCGACTACGACGAGATCCGCAAGGAGATGAAGCTCGCGCTCATGGAGTGCGGGCGCAAGCTCGGCGGGTATCTGCGCAAGCGTTCGCGCATGCGGCGCGAAGGCGAGCGCCGCGACGTCTTCGAGCGCTACATCGGCGAGATCGTCCGCGCCGTGCACGCGATCAACGGCACGAACGAGAAGCAGCTCTTCGAGCGGCTGAAGCAGCAGGCGAAGCGCCGCACCGCGATCGCCGACCAGGTGCTCGACGAGGACGGCAAGGTGAAGAAGGAGGAGGATCCGTCGGCGCTCGAAGGCGTGATCATCGTCGGCGAGACGGCGCCGCCGCCGCCGCCGGAGATCGAGGCGCCGTCCACGCGGACGCGCGCGGCCGGGCGCGGGACGCGATCGAACGCTCCGGCGTCGAAGTCGAAGCCCGGGGCGACGGGCTCGAAGTCGCCGCCGTCTCGAGGCGGCAAGGCGGGCACGCGAGGGGCCGGAGCATCGACGCGCGCGGCGGCAGGCGACTCGCCGGGTTCGTCGGCAAGCCCGGGATTCCGGCGCTTCAAGCGAGCGGCCGACGAGCAGGCGAGCCTCTTCTGATCACGCGATTCCGCGATGCGCGGACGATTTCGGTGCGACGGACCGAGCAACGGCAGGCAGCGAACGACCCATGGCGAAACGAACGAAGACGAGCGGCGGCAAGAGACCCGAGCGCGACGCGAAGACGAAGGGCAGGATCTCCTCGCTTGCGGACGCGGTCGTCACGCGCGCGAATTCCGGTCGCGAACCGGCGATCGAGATCCCCACGCGAGCGCGCTCGAACACCATCTGGAACAAGAAGCGCGGCATCCTGGAGATGGGCTCGGCCACGCAGGAGCGCCAGCTCTTCAACCTCAACCAGGCCAGGCAGTTCATGCAGACGCTGCTGCACGCGAGCACGATCAACGACCTGATCGATGCCGCGAAGACCTCGAGCCTGCGAGGCGTCTTCTACAAGGCGAAGCACACGGTCGCGGGAACGAAGGAGAACACCTTCGACGAGCAGGACGAGTCCGACACGATCCTCGAGGATCTCGAGGTCGCGCTCGGTTCGCTGCGCGAGGAGCTGCATGTCTTCGCCGAGAATCGCGGCTCCATGGTGGGCAACATCACGCTCGTCGACAAGGGCGACGAGATCGACTGCCGGCGCATGGGCTCCGGCGGCTACGCGCTGCCGAGCATCGTCGAACCCGACGTGATCGAGTTCCGGAAGTGCGACGCGAAGTTCGTGCTCCACGTGGAGAAGGGCACGGTCTGGAATCGCTTCAACGAGGATCGATTCTGGGAGAAGCACGGCTGCATCCTGACGCACGGCGCGGGTCAGCCGCCGCGCGGATGCCGGCGCCTGCTGCAGCGCCTGCACACCGAGCTCAAGCTGCCCATCATCTGCCTGCTCGATTGCGATCCCTGGGGGCACTACATCTACAGCGTCATCAAGCAGGGATCGATCTCGCTCGCGTTCGAGAGTTCGCGGCTGGCGATTCCCGAGGCGCGCTTCCTCGGCATCCGCGCCAAGGACTTCGTGGCGTGCAAGCTGAGCGACGCGGTGAAGATCTCGCTCACGGACACCGACATCAAGCGGGCGAAGGAGATCGCCGCGTATCCGTGGTTCGCCGGGCACAAGGGGTGGCAGAAGGAGATCGATCTGCTGCTGACGAACGGCTTCAAGATGGAAGTGGAGTCGCTCATCACGAAGGACATCTCCTACGTCACCGAGACCTACGTGCCGGAGCGGCTCAAGGCGCGCGACTGGCTCGAGTGAGAGCTCGCGCGCCGCGACGGTCGACGGCGAGGCGCTCGGCGAGCGCCGCGCCCGGATGCGTTCAGCCGAGGAAGCGCGTCGGCAGCTCGCGCTCGACGATCTTGCCGTCGACGAGTTCGACGCGATACGCCTTCGCGTTCGGCCGCGAGCTGATCGCTTCGCGGAGCGTCGTGCCCTCGAAATGGAGCGCGGCGCCGTCGTCGGCGGCATGACCACCGGCGAGACCCGCGCGGAGCATCTCGTGGTAGCGCGGGCGGCGATCGATCTCGGCGTCGTAGTGGGGGCACGCGCTTCCCGGCAGGAATCCGAGTCCGTCGCGCAGCGCCGCCAGCGGACCGAAGCTGTCGGTGCAGCTCCCCTCGAACCAGCAGATCATGCCCGCGCTCACGCCGCAGAGCACGATGCCTCGCTCCCATGCTTCGCGCAGCACCTTGTCGATCCCGTGCAGGCGCCACACGAGCAGCGCGTTCGCCGTGTTCCCGCCGCCGACGTAGATGACGTCCTGGTCGAGCAGCAGGTCGCGCGGCTCGCCCGGCCGACGCGTGAAGAGCGGGAGGTGCGTGGCGACGGCGCGGGCGGGCGGAAACGAGCCGTAGAAGTTCGTGATGTATTGCGACGAGTCGCCGCTGGGGGTGGGAAGGAAGCAGACGCGCGGACGATCGCGACCGGTCAAGCCGAGGATGAAGTCGTCGAGCAGCGTGTTCCGCGGCTCCATGCTGAAGCCGCCGCCGCCGAGCGCCACGATTCGCTTCGTCATGGCGAGCGCTCCCCACGAGGTTGCGGCCCGTTCGAGGCGCGTGCCGCCGACGCCTGCGCCGCGAAGGCGTTCGCGCCCCCTCCCGACGCCTGCGGATCGCCGAGCGGCACGTGCAGCACGAAGTCGCTGCCCATGCCCGGCTCGCTGAAGAGCGTCACGCGTCCGCCGTGCTCCTCCACGATCCGGCGCGTGGTCGCAAGTCCGAGTCCGGTGCCGCCCGGCCTCGTGCTCGAGTACGGGAGGAAGAGCGTCTCGCGCCGCTCGGGGGCGATGCCGGGGCCCGTGTCGATCACGTGAATGCGGGCTTCGCCCGCCGCGCCGTGCCGACCGTGCTCCAGCCGCAGCAGCAGTTCGCGACGCTCGCTCCGCTCCATCGCCTGCACGGCGTTCAGCATCAGGTTGAGCAGGGCCTGCTTCAGCAGTCCTGCGTCCACGAGCGACACGACGGGCTCGTGCGGTGCATCGACTCGCAGCAGCGTTCCCGCCTGCTCCGCCTGCGGTCGGAAGAAGTCGACGAGCTCGTCGAGGATCTCGCGGAGATCGCGCGGCTGCCGGTCGAGCTGCACGCGCCCGGCGTAGCGAAGGAAGTCCTCGAGGATGTCGCCGAGTCGCCCGGCCTCGCGCGACAGCGTCTCCACGCGGCGCGACACGCGCTGCCGCGCCTCCTCCTCGAGATCCATGTCGAGCACTTCCTCGCGAAGCAGCTGCGCGTTGAGCACGAGCGTCGAGAGCGGGTTCTTGATCTCGTGCGCGAGTCCTCCGGTCATCGCGCGCAGCTCCGCGATGCGAGCCGCGCTCCGCGCCGCCGCCTCGCGCCGCGCTTCGGCGACGGCGCGCCGGCGCAGCAGCAGCGCCACGACCGCGACGACCGCGGCGCCGAGCGACGCCGACACGAGCGCCACGATCAGCGGCGGGACCCCGCGATCGGTCGAAGGAAACGCGCTGGCGAGAGGGAGGAGTCCGCTGCCCATCCGGGCCCTCTCGAGCCGGTCAGTTCCCGGTGCTCTGGATCACCCGGGTCAGGGAGCGTGCGCGGGTGGCCTGCCAGCCCTTGGGTCCGACCGACGCCGAATACGAAACGCGCTCGCCGTCCTTGAGCGTGCGGAATCCGCCTTGCTGCTCGATCACGGTGTAGTGCACGAAGATGTCCTGCCCGTCCGGTCCGACGATGAAGCCATAGCCCTTGCGCGGGTCGAACCACTTGACCACGCCGTCGACCTGGTGCAACTCGGATTGTGACATGGCAGTGCTCCACCCATCGAAGTTTGGGGACCCGCCACTGCTCGGGTCCCGGGAAGTCGCACCATTGTGAGCGCGCCGCAGCGATTCCGCAAGCGCGGGATCGCCGCCGCGGGCGCCATCTCGGGCGCATGCAGCCGAACGCAGCGCGAATGCCGCGATTCCGCGGCGCTTCGACGCTCCGGCGGACGCCGCCGTCAGCCGCCCTTGACCACCGAGTCGACGAGCAGCGCCTTCCGCGAAAGCTTGATGCGGCCGTTCTCGTCGACGTTGATGACCTTGACCTTCACCACGTCGCCGATCTTCACCTGATCGGTGACGCTCTTCACGTAGCCCTGCGCCAGCTCGCTGATGTGGCACATGCCGTCGGTGCCGGGCACGAGCTCGATGAACGCGCCGAACTCCTTGATCGCGACGACCTTGCCTTCGAAGACGCTGCCGACCTTGATCTCGGCGCCGAGCGCCTCGACCTCGGCCTTCGCCTGCGCACCCTTCGCGGCGTCGGGCGTGGCGATGAAGACGGTGCCGTCCTCCTCCACGTCGATCTGGGCGCCGGTGCGCTCCTGGAGGGCGCGGATCGTCTTGCCGCCGGGGCCGATGAGCTTGCCGATCTTCTCCGGATCGATCTTCACGATGATGATGCGCGGCGCGAAACGGCTGATGTCCGGACGCGGCGCCGCGATCACCTTCTCCATCTGCTCGATGAGGTGCAGCCGTCCCTCGCGGGCCTGCGCGAAGATGGCCTCGATCTCCTCCACCTTGAGTCCGCGCGCCTTGAGGTCGAGCTGGATGCCGGTGATGCCCTGGCGCGTGCCCGAGACCTTGAAGTCCATCTCGCCGAAGAAATCCTCCTCGCCGATGATGTCGGTCACGTGCGTGACCTTGCCGGAGGAGCTCGTGAATCGTCCGACGCTGATGCCGGCGCAGGTTCCCTTGATGGGAACGCCGGCGTCCATGAGCGCCAGGCACCCGCCGCACACCGACGCCATGCTCGACGAGCCGTTCGACTCCAGGATGTCGCTCACCACGCGGATCGTGTAGGGGAATTCTTCCGGCGAGGGAAGGATGCCCAGCAGCGAGCGCTCCGCGAGCGCACCGTGCCCGATTTCGCGACGGCCGGGGCCGGTGATGCGGCCCGCTTCGCCGGTGCAGAACGGCGGGAAGTAGTAGTGAAGATAGAACTTCTTGGCGTACTCGGGCATGAGCCCGTCCACGATCTGCTCGTCCTTGATCGTGCCGAGCGTGCAGGTGACGATGCTCTGCGTCTCGCCGCGCTGGAAGAGCGCCGAACCGTGCGTGCGCGGAAGGATGCCCACCTGCATGTCGAGCGGACGGATCTCGCGGAGGCCTCGGCCGCCGGCGCGCACGCCCTGCTCGGCCACGAGCTCGTGCGTGATCTTCTTCTCGAGCATGCGCAGCGCCTCCTTCGCGTCGCGCTGGCGCCTGTCGGCGGCCTGGTGCTCGCTGAAGGAGAGTCCGGCCGGGATCGCGAAGTGCGTGTCGAGGGTGAACTTCTTGAGCGCGTCGACCTTGTCGTTGCGCTCGCGCTTGCCCTTGATCTGCCGCGCCTTCTTCATCTCCTCGTAGGCCTTCTCCTTCACGAGCGAGACGACCGCGGGATCGGGAAGCATGGGCGTGCCCATGACCGGCTGCGGAGCGCCGGCGGCGCGGCGCAGCTCGTCGATCATGTCGAGCAGCGGGCGGATGCCCTCGTCGTAGCCGAAGCGGATCGCCGCCACCATGTCGCTCTCGGAGATCTCCGCGGCGCCGACCTCGATCATGTTGATGCCGTCGCGATGGCCCGAGAGCACGAGATCGAGGTCGCTGAACTCCATCTGCGCCTGCGTCGGGTTGATGACGAACTGCGGGCCCTGTTCCGTGAAGATGCGGCCGATGCGCACGGTGGCGCTCGGACCCTGGAAGGGCGCGTCCGTGAGCGCCAGCGCCGCGGCGGCGCCGGTGCACGCCACCACGTCGGCGTCGGTCTGGCCGTCGTGGCTGAGCACGAGCGCCTGGAGCTGGATCTCGTCGACGAAACCCTCGGGGAAGAGCGGACGGATCGGGCGATCCATCATGCGCATCGTGAGGATCTCCTTCTCGCTCGGCGGGCCTTCGCGCTTGCGGAAGCCGCCGGGGAACTTGCCCGCGGCGGGGGTGCGCTCGCGGTAGTCGCAGGTGAGCGGGAAGAAGTCGATGCCGGTGCGAGGTTCGGCGCGGACGGCGGTGGCGAGCACCACCGTGTCGCCGAAACTCGCCAGCACGGCGCCGGAGGCGAGCTTCGCGATGCGTCCCGTTTCGAGACGGAAGGTGCGGCCGCCGATCTGTCGTTCGACGGACGCGGGTCGTTCAAGTGTCATTCGTGTGCCTTTCTGGCGATGGGTGATTGCTTCACCGATCCGCCGGGGGGCAGAAGGCCGGGTGCAGCATGGGCGTCGTCGCGCTCGTCGAGGCGAACAACCTGCTGCATGCGGCCCACTGCCGCCGAGCGGCGGCGCGATGGCCGGCGGCCTACTTGCGCAGGCCGAGCTTCTTGATGAGTTCCGAGTAGGCGTCGCGGTTCGTGGCTGCCAGATACTTGAGCAGCCGATTCCGCTTGCCCACCATGAGCAGCAGGCCGCGACGCGACGAGTGGTCCTTGAGATGCGTGCGGAAGTGATCCTGAAGCGACGCGATCCGCTCCGTGAGCACCGCCACCTGCACCTCCGGGGATCCGCTGTCGGCGTCATGCCGGCGCGCGCCGGAAATGACCTGCTTCTTCCTGGGTGCCGAGATCGTCATGAGTTCCAATGGGCCCTCGTCGGGGCCCTCCTTCCTTCCAACTGGTTTCGAGTCCCGCGAGGATAGCGGCGACTCGGCGTCGGACGCAAGCGAGCGGACGCGCCGACCGCGCATGCGCCCGGTCGCAACCGCGCCCCTGGCCGACGCGGCCGATCGGACGCGGGGAAAGGGGCCGCTATCCTGCGGCCATGACGGGCCGAACATCTCCCGAGGCGAAGGCGCACGCGGCGCCGGGGAGTCTTCGGGACGCCTCGGCGATTCATCTTGCGGAGGTGGCCAAGGCCGAGCTGGGAGGCGGTCCCGCCGGCATCGAGCGGCAGCATCGGCACGCGCGGCTCACGGCGCGGGAGCGCATCGACGAGCTCGTCGATCCGGGCGCCCCGCGACTCGAGTGCGGCGTGCTCGCCGCGTGGCGGATGTATCGCGAGTACGGCGGCGCGCCCGCCGCGGGCGTGATCACCACGATCTCGCTCGTGGCCGGCAAGCCGGTGATGATCGTGGCGAACGATGCGACGGTGAAGGCCGGCGCCTTCTTCCCGATGACCTGCAAGAAGATCATCCGGGCCCAGACGATCGCGCACTCGGCGAGGCTGCCGCTCATCTACCTCGTCGACAGCGCGGGCGTCTTCCTGCCGCTGCAGGAGGACGTCTTCCCGGACACCGACGATTTCGGGCGCATCTTCCGCAACAACGCGGTCCTGAGCGCGGACGGGATCCCGCAGATCGCCGCGATCATGGGAAACTGCGTCGCCGGCGGCGGCTATCTGCCGGTGCTCTGCGACACGCTGCTCATGACCGAAGGAAGCGGCCTCTACCTTGCGGGGCCCGCGCTCGTGAAGGCGGCGATCGGCCAGGAGGTGTCGAGCGACGAGCTCGGCGGCGCGTCGATGCATGCGCAGATCTCGGGCACGATCGACTTCCGCGAGAAGGACGATCGCTCCTGTCTCGCGCGGGTGCGCCGACTGATGGAGGACAACCAGGCGGCTCGCGCGCTGGCGCCGGCGCCGCTCGCCGCGGCGCCGCCGAAGCGCCCCGCGGAGCAGGTGTTCGAGATCTTCCAGAGCGATCCCGGGCGCCAGTACGACATGATCGGGCTGCTCGAGTGCGTCGTCGACGGCGACGGATTCGACGAGTACCGCTCCGAGTTCGGCCGTTCGCTCGTCTGCGCGTTTGCCCGGATCGGCGGGGTGCCGTGCGGCATCGTGGCGAACCAGAAGAAGCTCACGCGCCGCACGATGCCGGGGGGGCGCAGCGGTCCGACGGCGGCGACGAGCATGCCGGCGGTGATCTACGACGACAGCGCCGACAAGGCGGCTCGCTTCATCATGGACTGCAATCAGAAGCGGCTGCCGATCGTCTTCGTGCACGACACCACCGGCTTCATGGTCGGCCGTGACAGCGAGCAGGGCGGCATCATCCGCTCGGGCGCCAAGATGGTGAATGCCATGGCGAACTCGGTGGTGCCGAAGATCGCGCTCATCGTCGGCGGCAGCTACGGCGCGGGCAACTACGCCATGTGCGGCCGCGCCTTCGATCCATTCCTGACGCTGGCGTGGCCCGGCGCCCGGTGCAGCGTCATGGGACCCGAGCAGGCGGCGAACACGCTGCTCGAGATCGATCTCGCCGCGCGGAAGCGAACGGGCGAGAAGGTGGACGAGACGATGCGCCGCGAGCTGCTTGCAGCGATCACCGCCAGCTACCACGAACAGCAGGACATTCTCTACGCGGCGAGTCGAGGGTGGGTCGATCGCGTGATCTCGCCGGAGAAGACCCGCGCGGAACTCTCGTTCGCGCTTCGGCTCGCGTCGATGGCGCCGATGGACAAGCCGTTCCGAACGGGAGTGCTCCAGACATGAGCGGCGGCGGGGGAGCGGCGCACGGCGAGCACGCGAGCGGCGGCGCTCGCGGCGAGGGGCACGCCGCGCCTCGCGATGCGATCGAGATCGTGGCCGCCACCGGCAATCCGCACAAGCTCGAGGAGATCCGCGCCGTGCTCGAGCCGATCGGCTTCCGAGTGCGTTCGCTCGTCGACGCGGGCGATGCGGGTCCCGAGCCCGTGGAGAGCGGCGACGCGTTCGAGGCGAACGCCGCGATCAAGGCGATCGCCTACGCGCGGCGACTCGGCGCGATCGTGCTCGCCGACGACTCGGGGCTCGAGGTGGACCTGCTGAACGGCGAGCCGGGCGTGCACTCGGCCCATTGGGCCGGTTCCGAGGGATCGCGCGCCGAGCGGGATGCGCGGAACAACGCGCGGCTGCTTGCCGCGCTCGCGGGCGTGCCTGTCGAGCTTCGATCGGCGCGCTTCGTCTGCACGCTCTGCGTGGCGGCGCCGGACGGCTCCGTCCTGCTCGAGGCGCGCGGCGAGCTCGAGGGTCGCATCGCGGAGACGCCGCGGGGCGAGCACGGATTCGGATACGACCCGCTCTTCGTCGTTCCCGAGTTCGACCGCACGAGCGCCGAGCTTGCGCCGGCCGAGAAGAACGAGATCAGCCATCGCGGCCGCGCCTTGCGGCGACTCGCGTTCCTCCTTCGGCACAAGGGCATCCTGGTCGGTTGAGCGCGCCGCCCGACGCTGCGCCGACCGGATCCGGCGCTGCGCCGACCGGATCCGGCGCCGGCCTTCGTCGCGCGTCGCCCGCGCTCGAGAGCGG
>Ga0194131_10004535_pt1 | contig 20836 bp, 17 predicted proteins | sample TA2KigO120mmetaG_FD_148631 | JGI IMG/M metagenome (GOLD analysis project Ga0194131, IMG submission 148631) | Freshwater microbial communities from Lake Tanganyika, Tanzania - TA2015053 Kigoma Offshore 120m | ecosystem: Environmental > Aquatic > Freshwater > Lake | place: Tanzania: Lake... | reverse complement strand
CGCGAACGAAGGCTCATTTTTTGCCTCATCCTTTCCTCCAGTCTCACTGAAGTCAGATCGTGAACTGGTTAGATTTTCGATGAGGCAACATCCCCCCGATAGTTCGTTTTTCAACAAGTCAACGCGCGGGTCGACGGTGCGCCAATGGCGCCTCAGGCCTCTGCCGGCAGATGTCGTCAGGGGCCTTCGTCTGTCTGCCCATTGGACACCGGAGCCATGCCTCCGAAAATCCCGGGGTCTGGGGCAGCGCCCCAGGTATGCTTTTCAAATGCTCCGAAGGAGCTTCCTTAATCCCTTTCCCGCGATATCGCGTTTTATACCCACAGATTTCGCGGAGGACCCAAAATAGATAACTTTCCGCACTCGTCAGCCGTAGGTGATACCGTCGCATTCGACGTTAACACAGCCTCTGGTAGAGCGTCTTAAGACAATTTAGCACTCGGCATCAATTCGTCTGGACCGTCGACCAGCCTTCTGTTAACCGGAGGGTTGTAGGTTCGAGTCCTACCTGAGGAGCCAATCTCCAAGCCCTCAAGACACTCTCATTTCCACCGATACATGGCGTCATAATTAGTGACGCAGAGTGCTTTTTGTTCAAGGTCGCTCCTTGTCATCGTGGCAGGACAATGAGGGACTTTGAGGATGCGAAAATCCATGATTTCAGACAACCAAGGTCATGCGGCAAGCCGCCTGCCGCCTGGGGGAACGAAGGGCGCGCACGATAGAACCCCGGGCTCACTCCAATCCCGGCTCTCAGGGTTGAATTCCGAAGCTCGACTCGCGGCGTGTAGTTAGGCGCGAATGATCGCACAACCCTCCGCACGCTTGCCCGCCTTGCGTCGACGGCGAGCTTCAAGGGCCAATTTCCGCAGGCCGAATCGCTGCTCATTCAAGTTGTTGAAGTCCGGCGGCGGGTTTTGGGTCCGGAGCATCCCGAGACCCTGACTTCCACCAACAATTTAGGGCGCGACTATTCCTATCAGGGGAAATACAAGGACGCTGAGGGACTGCTTACCGCCAAGCTCTTGAGATCCAGCGCCGCATACTGGGTCCGGCCCATGCTGACACCCTTAGGTCCGCAGGAAATCTGGCGACGGATTACGCATTGCAGGGCAAGCACGCCGAGGCCGAAGAGCTGCTCAACGAAAGCCTGGAGACGCAGCGCCGCGTGCTGAGCCCCGAGTGCGGAAACCCACACAAACCCCTACTGGGTATGACATTTTTTTTCTAGAGTCCGCTGGACAGTTGCAGCAACTGCGGAGAACTCACCCAGAAAACGGACGACCAGTAGACGAAGAGCCAGCGATCCAGCACATCTCACTAAATCGGGAAGTGCGGAATGCCAAAGCCAGCTCCACGCGCGTCAGAATGATTCTGAATGCTGATCCTGATCTGGCGCGTGCAGCTTTGCTGCGGCGTTGGGGCGTTTGGGGGACCTTGGTGGAGTTTCATCCGCAAAAGAACTAAAATCCGCACTTTGTATTTTCTCCTGTGTGCGAGGCATCGATGAAATCTTTATTCCGAACAGGCAGTTTGCTGGCGTGTGTGGCGTTCTTTGGTGCGATTTTCGCCCAGGAAGGTCCGGATTCCGTCATACGAGCAACCAAACAATTCAATAAGAAAGTGCTCGTCTCCGGGCTGGAAGGGCCTTGGGAACTCGCGTGGGGACCTGACAACATGCTTTGGGTTACCGAGCGCACCGGGAAGCGGGTTACGCGCATCGACCCTGCCACTGGCGAACGGAGGGTTGCGATCACCATCGACGAGGTTTCTGCCCCAGGCGGTCAGGACGGACTCCTGGGTATGGCATTGCATCCAGAACTATTGAAGGGAACCGGCAACGACTATGTGTACGTCGCGTACACTTATATTGACGAGAGGAAAGGAGCGGATCCGGATGTGACCGATCCGGCAAGCCCGTACCGCTATCTCTACGGCAAGATCGTGCGCCTCCACTTCAATGTGGCGAATCAAACCCTGTCCGATGCTGTGAACATCATTACGGGGTTGCCAGCCGGCGACGACCATAACGGCGGGCGGTTGAAACTCGGTCCTGCAAATAAACTTCACTTCACCACCGGCGATCAAGGGCACAATCAGTTCGCGAATTTTTGCCTGCCCATCGAATCTCAGCGATTGCCGACGCGAAAGGAAGTCGATGCTCAGAACTACGCTTCCTATGTTGGAAAATCCCTCCGGATCAATTTGGATGGTTCGGTACCGTCGGACAACCCCAAGCTGAACGGTGTTGTCAGCCACGTGTACACCTATGGCCATCGCAACCCTCAAGGACTCGACGTTGCCGCGAATGGACTACTTTACTCGTCCGAACACGGGCCGAAGACCGATGACGAGATCAACGTCTTGACGCCCGGTTCCAACTACGGATGGCCAGATGTCGCCGGGCTTCTGGACGACAAGGCATATAAGTATGCGCGATGGGCGGACTCACGCACGCCCTGTGCCCAATTGAAGTACGATGATCTCGCGATTCCGTCTTCGGTGCCGCAGGAGCTGGAGTCTGCCTTTCGGAGGCCATTTGTGAACCCACTGGCGACGATGTTCACAGTCGCAACCGGGTTTAATTTCGCAGACACGGCGTGCAAGGGTGTCGAGTTTGTTTGTTGGCCGACCGTAGGTGTCTCCAGCGTGGAGTACTACGAATCGAAAGGGTCAGGCATTCCGGGTTGGGACCCTGTTCTGCTCGTACCGACTCTGAAGCGTGGTTCGCTGTATGTCTTGCCGCTGAGCCCCGACGGGAAGAGGACGGCTGGGCCGTTTTCGCGCTATTTCCAGTTGGAGGACCGGTATCGAGACACGGCTGTGAGCCCTGATGGGAGGACGATCTATATTGCGACCGATCCCAGTGGTGTTGCCGCAGCGAAAGACGCCGGTGTAGTCTCCAAAATGGAAAATCCTGGCGCGGTCCTCGCCTTTACCTATGTCGGCGAGGGGATGCCTGGGGCGGCGGAAGAACCGCCCTTAGTGAGCAAAGTACGGAAACCCAAGGAACCAGCAGATCCCCCGATTGTTGATGGAGTGCCGCCACAATTCACGGCCGCACAGGCAGCCAGTGGCAAGGCAGCCTATAACGCAACCTGTGCCGTATGCCATGGGAGTACGATGACAAACGGTTCTTATGGCACGCCTCTTGCCGGTGAATACTTCAAGACCAAATGGTCTCGCCGCAGTGTTCGCGCTTTCTTCGATCGCGCTCGAACTACCATGCCTCCATCGCAGCCAGGTTCACTGCCGGCCAGCACCTACGCCGATATTGTTGCCTACATACTCGAGGTCAACGGGTTTAAGGCTCGCAACACTCCTTTGAAGGCCACTGGTGAAGATCTCGACAAGATGGCCCTTGAGTAGCGCGGTTGTGGCCGCCAAGCTAGGGCTGCTCTTGCAGGTGGAGTGCTCGGAGCCGACAGTCGTTCATGAGTCACCAGCATTCCAGATGATGAGCATGAGCCAAGCCAGGTAGTCTACTGCTAGTCAGACGCCTTTTACGAGGAAGATCCGTCAGATCTTGCGGCTATGGCAACCGCTCCTCGATCAGTTTGCCGGGATTGAACGCGCTGTCGTAAGGCACCGCACAGAACGTGTACGGGCCTCCACTTTTCGGGATTGCGATAAAAGGTAGGACGGCAGGCCTGTATCCGGATGCATCATCACACCGGGTTTCAACAGAAGGCCCATACTTGAAGGTGTAGAAAGAGATCTCGGGAGCTAGCCCCGTGAACCTCACGCGCCACGAGAGATCAATGTCCTCGATAGTGAGTGGGGCCTCAATGCGGGGCGGAACCGTATCGATGCGGGCTGACACCACGGTTGGGAAATCGATGCTTTGCCAGGCGTTGCCCCAGCGCGACTGGCTTCCGCCCACAACGCACAGGAATCGCCAGCCGTCGTCAGTGGGAAGCGGATCATCGATAATCGGCCGTTCGCCCACTCGACGGGGCGGGCTGTAACCGCGAAGGTCGCGACAGTCCTGTGAAGGCACGGCAGCCACTTTGTACCGATACAGTTCGAACGGGCCGCTGACAGAAACGTCCCAGCGATATCTGGGGCGGCCGATCGGCACGGTGGCCAATCCGGGATTGACGGGTCCGATGAAGGTCGGCGTGACGCGGAGCTGATCACCGGGATCTAGCGGGCAGCCGGAGCCGCGCAGGTTGAAGCGCCCCGTCCGATCGAAACAGCGATCCAGCCTGACGAGCGGCGTGGCATAGCTCGTCTCCGGACGACTTTCCTCGCTTCCCGCGGCAGGCTCGCAGGGGTGGTCCAGCGAGCATTCCGTGTAGCGGGGCCTGCCACCCGCAGTCGTCGTGTTCACAAGCCCCAGCAGGCGGCCCGTCAGACGGGAAATGACGGGAGATCCCGAAGATCCGGATTGAATCCCAGCGCAGGTATACCGGTCGAAATCGTACCAATGCCAGTTGAACTCCAACACATGCGGGACCCTGCCGTCGACCTGGCATGCAGCGAGGCGGAGGAAGGCCGTTTCCGGATTGTGCTGGAGAGGTGCTCCGACGATGACAACCGGCTCGTTCCGCTCCGGCAGCTTGAGCGACGGGCGCCAGGATGCGAACCCCATGGCTGTGATGTCGGCGTAGCGCTCCGCCAGCTCTAGCACGGCGATGTCCTGTCCCTTCATCGAAGCATAGGCAATGCGCGCAACCGGAACGGCAACTTGTTGGTCTCGCGTATCGGCGAAAAAGTTGAAAATCACCCGATTCCTGACAGCCGGACGATCGATCAACACCTCGTTGGGTCCCGGGAAGTTCGAACAGTGACCGTTGGACAGGACATAAGCAGGCGCATCGCCGGGATCTTGACCCTCAGGGATCGTGTCGATGAAGACGCCCGTGCAGGTGGCGCGGCCCTGGTAGCGCACAATACTAGCGTAGGCATTGGAGCCATCAGCATTGGACAAGAGCAGGGAAGGGCCGCCGTCGTCAGCGCCGTAGGTTGGAACTGCTCTGATGGAGCAGGTGCCTTCGACTCCGCTTGCGACCATCGCCGCGAGGATTGCGGCAACCTTAAGATGCTTGGAAATAGGGGGGTGCCAGATCATCGATGAGGTCCACTTAGGGAGTAATGCGGAAGCCGAATGCAATCGACCAGTCGAACGGCCTCGCTCCGACTCGTCCCATACCTATGCTTGGCCGGATGAATGTCCCGACTCCCCGGAATAGGAGACGGCCCCATTCAAACGCGACATTCCCATACTTCTGGTGGCGCACAGTGTCGAAGGCGACTTCCGGCTCTGCCACAAACCACATCTCCGGGACCGGCAGCCAGACCATGTAAAGGCCTAAAACAGTTCTGTTGATATCGGGACGGTCTTTCTGTCCGCTAAACGAAAACTGCTGGCTCAAGCGTGGGGCGATGATTGTCCGCGCCGCTGGGAGAAGAGCCATTTGAATGAATGGCGCCAAGGAATGCCTCCCGATTCCGAGCGCACTGTTCGTCGCCGTGCGCCAGGTCGTGTCGAGACCAACCACCAGCCCCGAACGTGCGGTCAGTCGCGGGATCGAAACCATTCTGACCGCCAGATCGCCAAAACCTGCTTCGGTGCGGCCCGTGATGTTGCTTATTACGAGCGGCAGTTCGAGTCGTGCGGCCAGACGACGCCCAGCAAGCGGCATCGTATATGCGTATGCCGCTCGATTGAAGATGAGGTTATCCGGCCACGACTCGAGCTGGTTCGACACGGTGACGGAGTGTTGAAGATTGAGCGGGTTTGTTCCTGTCTTGTCGTCGGCGGATGGAAGATGGGATTGTACGGTCGAAGGAGCGCCCGCCGGGGATTGGTTTGCGCAGCCGTTTCGAGGGATGAGCATCGGCAAGAGGAGCGTCAGCACGGATAAACAGTACCTGGAATGCCGTGGCGGGCGGGCGGCGGTTGAGACGGAAACAGAGGCCATGCGGTTGTTCCTGAATGGACTGGTGACTGATGTCATGATGCGCTCTTTGAGATACCCTTTCAGGGTCGCAACATCGACGGCATGGTATCTGTTGGGGTAGACGCAGTCAACGTGCGAGGAGCATACAGATGACGAGGGAATATACGAAGGGGCTGCCACGAAACGGCACGGTCGAGCGATCGACGTCGAGAGCTCTGCCATGGCGTAGGCCGACCGACGGGTGTTCCCTAACGTGATATAGTTGCCTGGTCGTTCGGCGAGTACGGTCACGCAATCGGTTTGGCCTGTTGCGTTTTTTGTTGGCCTCCCGCTTGGTCTCGAAACATGCCGCTAACCTTCATTCACATTACCGACACCCACGTTGGCGAAACTCCGGAAACACTCGTCAACAACTATGGCGCGGGCCGAGCGCTGCAAGCGGTGCTGCACCATATTGCTCAGAATGACGGCCACGGAGCCTCGTTCATCGCTCATACGGGCGATCTGGCACGCGACTCGTATCATCCGGCTGCCTACGAGGGAGGCAAGAGGATCTATGGACTGAAGGGCGATGCCTGCGCTCCAGGGCCGCTGCAGGTCACCGCCGCCGGCTTGAATCTGGACTGGTACTACATTCCTGGGAACTCGGACCATCGGCCCGAGTGTCTGGCCCGGCTCTTTCCGCGCAGCCCGGCCGTTCGTTTGTTCAACTACGCCTGGGAAGTGCGCAGCATCCGGTTTCTGAGTTTGGATTGGGGCGCCTGGCGGATGGACAACTATCTGCTCGTGCCCGATTCCTTCGACTGGCTCAGGGAACAGTTGCAAACCAGAACTCCGACCGTTGTCTTGACCCATCATCCGCCGGTACACGTGGGTGTCGAGATGTTCGACGCAATGACGCCACCCGACTTGCACCGCCTTCAGGACTTGATCGCCGACTCTTCGGTGCTGGCTGTGTTTCACGGACACACACACTATCCCTGGGAGAACAGGATCGGGCGAGTGCCCGTCTTCGGCACCGGGTCCGTAACCTACCGGCGATGCCTGCACCAAAGCGGTGGCGAGGAATCGATCCTCGAGATCCATCCGCCGCAGTATCGCGTCGTGACGATCGGTGACGAGGGAACAGTGAGCGCACCCGTTTGCGAGGTGCCGCTGGCTGCCTGAAGCCGGCAGCACACGATCGTTCCTGGAAGCGGACGCCGCAGCAGAAGGAACTAACTCGTGAGCCATCATCTGCAGACCGAATCTCGCCTTATGGAAAACACGGCTCCAAGCGAGGCGCCCAGTGTGTCGCAGCGAACAGACAAGCTCTACGAGTTCGACCGCGAGCCGGTTTCTCACGACCGGTTTCTGGGCCCAGGGTACTTTGCAGGTTCTTATGCCGGCGAGCACGTTGCGGCCACCGAGTTCGTCATCGGCGTTTTGTTCGTCAACTGGGGAGCGAGCGTCCGAGACATCTTTGTCGGATTGCTCGTGGGAAATCTGCTGGCGGTGCTGACCTGGACGCTGGTTTGCGCCCCAATCGCCACCGAAACCCGGTTGACGCTTTATTGGTATTTGAGAAGAATCGGCGGTCCCGTAGTTACCGGGATGTACAACGTCCTGAATGCGATTCTGTTCTGCATCCTGGCGGGCTGCATGATCACGGTTTCGGCTTCTGCAGTTCGGATTCCGTTCAACATCCCGGCTCAGGTAGCTTGGTATCCCACTGACATTCGCTTCGTGTTCCTGGTGCTGGTGGTTGGGGCCGTTGTGGTGACTCTCGCGATTCTGGGCTTTCAGAAGCTGGCATCGTTTTCGACTGTTTGTTCGCCATGGATGCTCTTGATGTTCATCGCGGGCGCAGTGGTCATGCTGCCGAAGCTTGCTGAATCGGCGGGCCTCGGAGACCTCGGCAGCTTCGACGCGTTCCGGGAAGCGGCCAGCAAGGTCGTCTGGACAGGGAAGACGCCTGACGGCAGTCCGCCTCTAGGCTTCTGGAAAGTTGCGGCGTTCGCCTGGATCTGCAACCTGGCTATGCACGGCGGCTTGTCGGATATGGCGCTGTTCCGCTACGCTCCGAAGGCGAGTTATGGGCTGTTTTCCGCTTTCGGGATGTTCTTGGGGCATTACGTGGCCTGGATATGCGCCGGGATGATGGGCGTCGGCGCCAGTTTGTTGCTAAGCACTCCACTGCCTCAGCTGGATTCAGGCGAAGTGGCCTATCAAGCGCTCGGCTGGCCGGGAATTCTGGCCGTCATCACAGCTGGCTGGACTACTGCAAATCCGACGCTGTATCGAGCGGGGCTGGCTCTGCAAGCTGTGACGCCCGATTGGTCTCGGGCTCGCGTGACCCTGGTGGCAGGGGCGGTGACCACCTTCATTGCCTGTTTCCCTTTTGTCTTTACGCGAATGCTGGATTTCGTAGGAATCTACGGACTGCTGCTCGCACCTGCCGGCGCCATCGTCGTGACCGAGCATTGGATTTTCCCGAGGTTCGGACTGACTCGTTACTGGGCGTCGCACCGCAAGCTCTTGCTCAACTGGCCAGCGCTGTTCTCCTGGGGAGCGGCAGTCGCCCTGGCCCTGTTGCTGGAGCGCAGTGAAACGCTTCACCTCTTTTATCTATTCTTGCCAGTCTACGTTACGACCGCGATGCTCTACCTCATTCTGGCGTCGGCTGCTGGGGCGAGACGAGTGGCTGTTCAACCCGAGGTGGCTGCCGCCCGAACTCCAGCCTCCACCATTGCTTCTGCAGTGACGCCGCGCAGGTCCAGTGCGAATCCTCTGCTGAAGCGTGCCACCGGCCTTTTGGCACTGGCCGCGCTGGTGGCTAGCCTTGTCCTGCCGCTGTCTGTCGCCATGGCGAGTGCCGAAGACTTTGCCGCCGCGCACAGCGCCATGAAGCCTTGGCTAACAGTAGCAACTTTGGTGTACTTCGTCGCGGGCACCGTGTTCTACAACCTGTGGCGCAGAGATTGGCAACGGTAGGCCTTGGTCCACAGGTGCCTTTTGGTATGGCGAAATTGAAACCATGGATAAACACGGTTTGAACACGGCCAAGGATGGACACGGCTGAACACGGAGAGTGCAGGAATGACCACAGGTAAACGTGGATAAGCACCGGTGAACCGGGGTGAGACAGATTGAAGGCGGGTTAACGGGTGTGGGTATTTAGACGTGAAGCACGAATGTGCCTGATGCCGACTCTCTGATTGGAGCCTGCCTGGCGAGGCAGCCCTCCATGAGATGGGTCCGCCACCGTCGCAAGAATCGCAAGGCTTGCGCGATTCAGAGAATTATTTTAACAAGCGTATGCCCTCGATGGGCACAACATCCATAAGGAGTGAACGATGCTTCTGAGTAATCCGTTGGGACCGAGGCTGCGCAGTGGAAAAGTATCGGTGGGTTCCTGGTTGAATCTGGCTTCACCTCTTTCGGCCGAGTTGATGGCGAATGAGGGGTTCGATTGGCTGGCCGTAGACTTGGAACACGCTCCATGGGGCTTGGCCGAGGCTGCCAATGCTTTTCGCGCGATCGAGGCGCGAGGCGCGGTTCCGCTGGCTCGCCCGTGGACACACGATCCGGAGGTCATTGCGCGAATCCTCGACTGCGGCGCGCTAGGTGTGGTGGTACCGCACGTCAGCAACCGAAGCCAGGCGGAAGCGTTGGTTCAAGCCGTGCGCTATCCCCCTGCCGGCAAGCGCTCTTCCGGTACCGGACGCAACCAGACTTATGCCGACTACCAAGCGCGAGCCAACGATGAGATCTTGTTGATCCCTCAAATCGAGGATCCGGAAGGTGTCGAAAACATCGACGAGATCATGTCGGTTCCAGGAGTGGATGTTGGATTCCTCGGCCCAAACGATCTAGGACTCGCCATGGGGTTGCGCCCAGGAGAAGCGGCCAAGAGCCCAGAACATCGCAGCATGTTGTTGCGCGTCCTGGAAGGCTGCAAGAAAGCAGGCAAGCCCGCGGGGATTCCAGTGCCCAATGGTGCGGAGGCAAACAATTGGATTGAGCTCGGGTTCCAAATGATCGATCTGTCCAACGACCTGGCGCTGCTGCGAAACGCTGTCCGAGCGGAGCTGGCGGCGGTCAAGCGACGAGAATAGTCTGGCAGTCGCGAACCAGCGGATGGCGGCCAGTGTGGATTGCCATGCTGGCTGATGCTTCGAAATCCCGGCTTCTACCGGCTCTCGTTGCAAACCGTACGGGATCCGTGCTGCGAAAAAACAGTGCATGGCACAGGCCGTTGCGCAACGGCAAATGTCGGGCTTCCTGCAGGTCGCGCCGATGGCGGCAGAGAAGCCCGCGCGGCGCACACCCCGCCTTCGAAGGCCCGCCAGCATACGGCTGGACTCAAGCCGCCCGGACGGGCCTGTTCGCGCGCGGCTTAAATTGGAGAATCGATGACGACGACATTGGTTAGTCCGACCAAAATAGAGCTTGGCACTTCACGCCAGTCTGTGAAGCCACAACGAGCTGCTGCCGCCGAGCCGGAGGTTGTGAAGCATCCAGAGCTCAGAGAGAAGAGGGCTGGCCGTCTTGGAAGGTGCTTGTGGCTGGCCTTGGCCTGCCTGCTTCTGCCGCCTCAAGTGCTGCGGTCGCCCGCAGAAGTCTCGGAGCGCGCTGCCCGAATTCACCAGCAGGCTTTGGTGTTCGATGCGCACTTGCACGCGATCAATCGCCACTTCTACTTTGGAGGGCACATCGGCGAGAGCCTTTCTGATGGCCACTTCGATCTGCCGCGGGCCAAAAAGGGCGGGCTCGATGCAATGTTTCTCAGCCTGTATATTGCGGAGGAGTACTATCCGGCACGGTTCGAAACGAAACAGTCCCTGCGGTTGATCGACTTTTGCCTCGATCAGATTGCCAAGAACCGGGACTTGATCGAGGTGGCTCTGAATGCTTCCGACATCGAGCGCATTCAGCGAAAGGGCAAGATTGCAGCGGTGCTCGATATCGAGGGCGGGTTTGACCTCGACGGGGACTTGGCTGTCCTGAGAGACCTGCACCGCCTTGGGGTGCGCGTCATTCAGCTTCCAGCCCACAACTGGGCAAATCAATTTGCCGACTCCTGTTGCGCACCGGGCAAGTGGCACGGACTGAACGACCATGGCCGGGCGGTCATCCGGGAGATGAATCGCCTGGGAATCGTCATCAACGTGTCGCACGCCTCAGACGAGACGCTGGAGCAAGCGGTTGAAGCCAGCTCGGTCCCGGTGATTGCGACGCATCATGGACTGCGCAGCTTCAACGACATTCCTCGCAACATGCCCGAGCGGTTGTTGAAGAAGTTGGCGGCCAAGGGAGGAGTGATCGGCTTTCAGATCGGCAGCGACTTTCACAGCCGGAAGTTTTTCGATTGGAAAACCAAAACGACAGGCAAGGTTTTCTGGGACCGGAGCGGCATTGGCCACAAGGAGTCTTTGTTGTCGATCGCTGAAATCGACAAACGGGTGGCTGCCCAATACCCCGGCGACTATTTTGGGATGTCGGCGCCCGATGACTTGAAGCTGTCTGTCGATGGCTGGGTGGAGGTTGTCGACCGGGCGATTCAGCTGGTTGGCGAAGATTCGGTCGCTTTAGGCACCGACCTTGATGGAGGTCCGACTCTGCCACGCGGAATGCGGGACGTCAGCGACCTGGCGATGATTACCGACGCCATGCTGCGGCGTGGGTACACGGAACAGCGCATCCAGAAGTTCCTCGGCGGGAATCTGCTGAGGGTGTTTCGGCAAATCACTGAAAAGCGCTGAGTTGCTTTTCGTCGCGCAGATCCTGCGCAGTTTGCAGGTCTGCGGCTTGCGAAGAAGCGGGCTGGCAAGATCTATTTGGAACAGCGCGGTGGCGAAGGCCTTGGTTTTTTGCAGGCCCGGATGGATAGGTGCGTGTCGAACCTACTGGATTGCGAGTCGCTGGTTTTACTGCCGCAGACCCGCAGAAAACGCGGGCTCTGCGCTACGGTGGGCCGGCATGTCCCCAAGCACGGGGACTCTATCGAGACTGTTCCAGGTGAGCTTTCCTCTCAAACTGCTCCTGCGCCGCTTCCTTCTTCCCTAATCTCTGGTAGGCCAAGCCGAGCTGATAGTACGAACTCGGTGAATTGGGCCGCAACTGAATTGCTCGCTCCAAGGCATCGGCGGCTTCCTGGGGCCTCCCCATGGACACCAGCAGCTTTCCTCGAAGGTAGTAGATCTCCGCATCGGACGGGGCTGCCTTTTCTGCCTTCGCCAGTGCATCCAGGGCTGCCAGTTGATTAGAAGGGGCGGCCTCCAGGAGCGCTTGCGACAGCATCACGTGAATCATTGGGTACTTCGGTTGCAGCTCAGACAGCTTCTGGAGCGTTTGCGCGGAAAACTCGAGATCGCCCAGCGATTTGTGAGCCTGCGCCAGGGGCAAGTAAGCGTCAAACTGGTTCGGGAACTGCTGAACCAGAGCAGCCAAGACGCTTGCTGCAGCGCGATAGTCCTTGGCTGCCAGCAGATCGGTTCCCAGGCTCTGCCATAGCAATCGAGACAGGGGAAAGCTTTTCCTCCCAGCCGTCAAGACCTGGGCGGCGGCTGTGTAGTCTTTCCTGTTTCGATGAACGCGGGCCAGGCCCATGTAGTACTCCTCCACGTGGGGGTCCAATTCCACCGCCATTTGCAGATATTGAACCGCGCGATCCTGCTGTCCCAGGCTGGCGCAGCTTTCTCCGGCCACGGCTGCTGCGGCTGCTTTGCGCTGCCGGGAAACCTGGGCCTGCTCGATCACCCAGGAGGCATTCTGAACGGCGTCTTCGAACGCGCCCATCCGGCTCTCCAGACTAGCCAATGAAAGACGAACGCCGGCGTCGAGGTGCCCGCTTTGTTCCGCCCGCAGGAACGCCGACAGAGCCAAATCGTCCAGCTCTTCCTTTCGCAAATCGAACAGCCACTGCGCGATCTGCGCATGAAGCTTGCCGTTTTCAGAGAAAGCTCGGGCCGTGGTTCGAAGTGCCTCCTTCAAGCCATCGAGTTGTCCGCTGGAGGCGTGCAGTTGTACAGACAACAATGCGACCTGAGGGGCGGCCGGCCGCATTCTGGCTGCTTCGGCCAGATGCTTCTGGCTGGCGTCGTAATTCTTCAACAAAGTTCCCACTTGCGCGAGCGCCAGCACGGTCTCGAAATCGTGAGGCCTGAGCGTGTTCGCTTTGGCGAGGGCTGCATTAGACTCAGCGTGCTCTCCCGCGTTCATGAGGGCGATGCCGAGGACAAGGTAAATGCGTGGATTGTTGGGGCTCAGCTTTGCAGCGGCGCGGAAGTTCTCTGCGGAGCGCAGAAAGTTTCCGCGGGCAAATGCTTCCTGGGCTTGCTTCAAGAGCACCGGAAGTTGCGACTGTGCTTCTGCCGCCGTTGCAGGCCGGTTCTGGAAAGACAGCCCGCTCGCGGGCAGTAAAAGAAAGCAGCAGAGCGACCAATAGACGGGGGGGGAGAATCGCCAATCGACGTGCCGTCCTCTGTCGAGCCAGCATCGTTTTTGTTCTTTCACTGCGGCCTTCGAGTGGCAGCTTTGGCGGCACTAAGTGTTGTGCACAAGGAAGACACTCTCAAAGGAAGGCCCCTTTTGTTGGAGGTTTCCAATCGGTCCAGGGCCAGCGGTACTTAATCTCCAGTTCGACGTCACTGAGCACTAAAGGACAGTCTGCCCACGGTTGTTCGAAGTCCTTGTTACGTTCCAGCAGGCGAACCTGAATCTCATTTCTCCCCCGTTTCGGAGGGTGGCCCTTCAGATTGTAGTACTGCCAAGTCATCAAGCTACCCACGGTAGCGTGGGGCACGTGTTGTCCAGGGCGAATCGGATTCATGAGTTCCCCGACCTTCTCTCCGTTCAACACGACTTCCAGACGGTCGAAGGAGGTCAAGTTCTCAAGCAAGAGGCACAGCCTAACCGTGTCAACCTGATCCCTGTTGCCTAGCAAGTCGTCCGACACCGGAAGGGTCAGATTCACTGGCTCATTCCGGGTCAATCGGGCTGGGATCGTGCGCGGTAGCTCACAAAATGGCCATGCGGCCCTTTCGCTCTTCCGGCCCACGACGTAGCGTTTGTTCTTCCGCTGCAAAACAGAAGCGTCATGAAGCTCGGTCAGACCCGGATGGGTATTGATGTTTCTCCCTCGATCCGGCCAGTTGAACAGATAAACGCCGTCGGCGCCTGCGTTCCAGAAGTTCAAAGCCGTTGCCCGGGCGCGCTCCAGATCGACCCATTGCAAACCAGGCACGCCGCCTTCGACGGCGATTCCTGCTTTGTAGGACTCTTCAATGCAAGGGTATATCCGGCAGCCATAGCGGCTGCCCAGCGCAATCCACTCAGAAACGTCAGCATCCAGAGTCATGCCAAAAAACGGTGAGGGCACCAGTTGATCCAGCAGTTCTTGGCGCACCCAAGCTTCAGCATCCAAGCCAATCGATAGGGCACCCTGAATCGTCCAGGGCACTCGAGCCGACAGCCCAATGGGTCGGCCTCTTTCTTTCCCCAGGCGATTGAGCAGTTGCCGAATCTGGCGAATGTATCCCGTCATCACTGGAGTCATCTGCGGGACTTGGGACTTCTTGAAAAAATACGGGCAACGCATGAAGTCCAGCTCAATACCATCTACGTTGAACCGGCTGGCAACTTCCTGAACGATGTCGATCCGGTATTGTCGAACCGGCTCCTGTGCAAAGTCCTGGAAATCGATGGCTGCCTCGGAGACCTGGACCCCTTCGGGCCAGCCCCCCAATCCGGCTCTGCCGATTCGCCACTCCGGATGATCGCGCCAGAACCGGCCTGCCATGAAATTCAGGAAGTGCTTCGGATCTGCGGTCGATTCACCCCGCACGTGGTGCCAATCGTTCTGGCGGATGTGGATCCAAACATCGATTCCGGCTTGGTGCGCGCCATCGATCATCAACTTCATCGGGTCGTGACCTTGCTCGATCAGTGAGCGAATGCACTTGACGTAGCGCCACCACCAGGCAGACTCCAGTTTGACGCCTGTTTCGGGCCGAAGACTGTCGCCGGCCACCTCGCCTTCGGGAATGCGTGTGGGGTAATGCATCACATAAGATCCATTGACCCCTACTGGCCAAGACAAGGCTTCCACCCGCGTTCCCGCAATCTGCCCCAGCGTCGCTGCAACCCATTGCTCCGGAGACAGGGGAGGCTCCAAGACAGAGCTACTTCCACCGTCGTCGTTGTAAATAAGCCGATACTTTTTCTCGAACTTCAGCGAGCTGGCCTTGGCGGGCCCAGAGCTGTTTCCGATGGAACGCGCGTGTGCGCTAACAGGCAAGGCCGTCATACCTGCGGCCTTCAGGAAAGTTCTGCGGTTAACGTTCTCCATCGCATCGACGCTCCATTTGGACCGACCCCGCCGGGCCAGCCGTTTGACAGCAGTTCCGCCTTTGTCTTAGGGCTTCTTAACCTGCACGCTGTCGGCTCCATTGGATAACCATTCGACGTTGAAGCGGGCGAGCCGGATCCACTCTCGCCGCTGACCGGAGCCACCCTCGTACAAGCAACCGATTGTGTGATCCGGCAATACCGCCAGGGAGGAGTAGGCTGAAGGGCCCTCATGAAGCAACTTCGAGACAGGCCACGTCTCACCTTCGTCGTAGCTCATTCGCGCCGTCATTTTCGCTCGTTGCGTGTCTGCCGGATTCGAAAACAAGAGCCGATTTTTTCCAAAACGATGGATTGCAGTGAAGCGCAGCAAGCTTGCCTGGCAGACGGGCTCGATTAAGTCGGAGTCAAACCGAATGTCAGACCAAGTCAGTCCGCCGTCTCGGCTGCGTGCCACCGCCCTCCGGTTACGGCCGTGATTGCTCCTCATGTTAATCATCAGCGACCCATCGGCAAGTTCCACAACTGTCGATTCGTCGGTATCTTTTGCTACGGTTCCTCCCATTTTCCAGTCCTGCCCATGATTGTCGCTGTAGATCACATGAGAGTAGATGGACGGCGCGCCCTTCTCAGCGTGATCGCAGGGGATCACCAGCCTGCCCGATTTGAGCTGAACGCCATTTACCGGACCGGTTGCGTACCAAGTCCATTCCGGACGCTTCACCGCTGCAGTGATTTCGACTAAAGGGGCCCAACTTGCCCCATCGTCTCTGCTGTGAGTCAGCCAGACGGTTCTTGTCCCTTCTCCTTGGGACGCCAGAATCTCTCGCTCCGAGGTTTTTCCGGGATTCCCCGTTAACAGCAGCCAGATTGTTCCCGTCTTTCGGTCCTCGACGGGACTAGGGTTGCCGATGGTATCTGGCCCATGGTCAGCGAGAATTTGTTGGTCCGTCCAAGTCTTGCCGCTGTCGAAGCTTCGCCGGTAGACCAGGTCGATGTCTCCCGTGTCGCTAGCGGAATGCTTCCGGGCTTCACAAAAGGCCAGCAAGGTGCCTTTAGAAGTCGTGAGCAAAGCCGGAATACGATACGTGTCATAGCCTCCCTCACGCATTTTGAACAGTTCAACCTGCTCGAGTAACGCGCCTGGAGAGCGAGACGCCGAGCAGGCGATGGCGAGCAAGACGCACACGAAGAGTCCAACGTGCAGCACTCGGAGGTTGATCATAGGGGCCTCCCCCAATCGGGCGACGCCAACTCAACGGGCGCTCATTCGCTCTGATGCCTGGTATACAGCCACGATACGGGAACCGATTTGAATTTGAGGCTCGTCCAGAAAGGCCAATCTTTGGAAGCCCAATAGGTGACCAGCGCGCGATCTCTTACAAAAGTCAGGCTTGGATAACCGAAGGTATAGTGCACGTCCGCATCCAAGTCCTGGATCACCTCCCAAGTTTTTGCTTCGTCTTTTGAAATCGCGACTGTCATTGGGAAACGGTCTGTATGTCCTCCTTTACGGTGCGGTAGCGTATGGTTCCAGACGATCATCAGATCCCCGGTCGACGGAATGCGCTTGATGACACTTGGGGAAACCGGCGCCGCCAATGAGGTTGGTTCAGGCGTCGTCCAGCGAACGCCGCCATCCGAGGAAAAGCACTGATAGATGGACCCAAGATCGGTGCGGAAGTACATCAGAAGTCTGCCATCCTTCAACTCGACAATGCCCGGTTCGTCCGCTCCGTCATTGTTCGCGCGGATATCGACCAGTTCGCTTCCCTTCCAGGTTCTTCCATTGTCATCCGAGTAAAAGACTTGGGTTAACGAGTGTCGTACCATGGGCCAATTGTCGAGCTTCTGGCAAGGCGCCAAGAGACGTCCTGGGCGCAGCTGCATGAGCCGGTCATTGTTATGCACCCAGAAACTCCGCGTTGGAGTGATCTCGATCGGGTCTGAAAACGTTTGGGCTTCGTCGCGCGACACGCGGAAGAGTAAACGGCAATCCGGCGCGCTTCGCAGGCTTTCCGGACCCCGCTCGGCGGAATTCTTGAACATGTACGCCAGCGCGATGTCTCCTGACTGCAGCCGCAGCAGGCTCACGCTCATGACGTTCATTTTGGCCGTGTTTTCGATTAGGGTAAATCGCGCTCCCCAAGTTTTGCCGAGGTCGCTGGAGTATTTTGCGCTGATGCGAGCCGGCGCATCATCGTAAGGGGAAACCGTGTAGTAGTCCGTGTACGCCAGCAGCAAGCGGCCGTCTCTCAACTCCAGGATCGAAGCCTCCGATTTCCGGCTGCTGTAACTGCTCGATGGACAAATGATCTGGTCAATGATTTCTCCGGAATCGCTAGAAATGGCTGGAGACTGGCGGGCAAAAACCAGACTCAGAGTGAGTGTAGCTACACCCAGCCATACGCTACCGATCGATCTTTCGCAAAACATCATCGCGTCTCCGTATCGTTGCCGTCTTGAAGAACAGTCTGTCTGTTTCAGCACCATCGATCATTACTTGAAATCTTTCGGAGAAAAATACACGCCGTAAAGATGAGCCGTCGGCGAAGGGTCGCCGCGATTGGTGTAGTCCACCATGTAAATGCTCCCATCCGGCAACTCGACCCAAGACGAATATCCGTTGTCCGGTCGGTGGCTCTTTGAAGGAGGATTGCTGTGCAGCTCCAGCATGCGGTCCAACTGATACTGGTCCGGATACTGGCCGAGTTTCGCCTGCCAGCTCCAAAGGTGATCTGGTTCAGTCTGGTTGCGGACATAGTACGTGAAATCGCGCCACCAGATGTCACCGTTGTTTTCCGGAATGCGGCCGAACCAGGTCGGCTGAAGGCTGACCTCGTCCCGGATGATTCGGGACATGACCGTCTTGCCGTCTAGCTTCGCTGTTGCCAGCCCTTTCTGGACTTCCAATCGAACCCGGTGAAAAGAGGTCAGGTCGGCTTTGTGGGTAGCGTCAATGGGCAGAACTCCCTCGGAGCGACGCTGGTCGCGCAGCCAAATCGCATGGCTGCCAATTTCGAGGCTGACTCCCAAACGGCTGATTTCCATCTTGGCAATCGGGCGGTCCGAAGGCGCCGAGACGCGGAGTGTGGCCTCCATGACGGCATCACTGCGGAAGTTCTCAGGAGGCAGCAAGGCGTAGCGAGTAGTGGCCTCCGGCTTGTCGTGAATGTGCAGCGCATCGGATGTCAGCGTTAACTCATCTTCGTAATGAGTTCCGCTGATCTGATAGTGACACTCACGAACCAAATCTCCCAGCCAGGCGTGAGTTCCTCGATTTCCCCCACGATTTCGGTAGGTGACGAGCACCCGCCCGTCGGAAAGTTCCTTGACGTACGGGCGGTCTCCATCAAAGGGCATCGGCCTCGGACGAGACCAATTCCTTCCTTGATCGGTTGAGAAAGCGACGAAAGAGGGATATCCGTTGTGATTTTCATTGCGCATTACACAGGCGAGCAACCCGTTGGAGAGCCGAACCATCGCTCCTTCCGTATAGTTCTGCACCTGGTCTTTCGCAATCACGGTGAGATCTTTCCAGGTGGTTCCTCCATCGCCAGACCGCATCATGACCATGGCTTCCTTCTGTGTATCCTTGTGAACCACCGTTGCGCAAGTCACGAGGGTTCCGTCGGCCAATTCGACGATTCGATCGGGCTCAATTCCGGGGAGGGGTATGAGCCGTGGCTCAGTCCAGCTCCGTCCTCCGTCCGAACTGAACCAGACCCAATTCCCAGGAGTCTGATCCTCGTGGTAGTGGGCATAGTCGTCGTGATCGCAAATCACGACGAGGCGACCATCGCGAAGCAGGCTCAAACGAGGGGTCACCCAGCGCTCCTCTCCCTTTCTTCGGTCAGCCTCGGCGATCACTCGCGGATTTCCCCAAGTCTTGCCGTCGTCCAAGCTCTCGATCAGCGTAACCCTGCTCACCTCCTCAGTCCAATGCTTTTCGACGTCACAGAAGACCAGCATCATTTTTCCTGAGGGAAATCGGATGAGGTCAGGGTTCTTCGTAAACCGTCCTGGAATGCGCCATACCTCGATGTGCCGTCCCGGGATTCCCTCGAGAGAACGCATTCGAGAAGCTGGAGACATCGATGCCGGGCGTTGCAAGCTGTTTTGACTCGAGCTTGCTGGAATAGCAGACACCGATAAGGCCGCCAACGTGTTGAAGAAATCTCTTCGACGCAGCATGATTTTTTTCACCAAAAGAACACGAGTGTTGCAGGAGGCTGACCGCCAGGTGCTGCCGCCGGAATCAACGCATTTTCCGCTGTTGATTGCCTCTAAAGCGAGCCGTTTTGAGGGCCCACCCCGAAGAGAACGGAGTGGCCCGGCCTGGCGGGACCACTCCTCGTTCGGAGGGATACTAGAAGGTATACTTCAGAGCTAGCTGAATGTTGCGGCCGTCGCTACCCGACGTGATGCGGCCAAAATTGGGATTGGCGAGGCTATTGATGGGGTTGTCGAACCGCACGTGGTTCAACCAGTTGAACATCTCGAGCCGCAAGGTGAGCCGATGAGCCTCGTGGAGCTGGAACGACTTGTGAATTCCGACGTCCCAACTGAAGGCTCCCGGGCCACGGACAGCGTTATAACCGAGATTGCCGAAACGCCGTTGCTGAGTCGGGCCCGTGACGTCGAAGGCTGACCTGGCTAGCCAAAGCCGACGGTCAGGGCCGCCGACGAGAGCATCGATGCCAGGCACGGCGTCAGGTCGCTGGGGCCCGCCCTGTCCGTTGCCGACCACATCTCTTCCGATCACAACGTTCACCGGCGCACCGCTTCTGGCGTCCAGGATTCCTTGCAGGGTCCAACCGCCAAGCACTCCGCGTCCGACCATTGACTGGTTTGCAAAATCTGGTGTGGGAAGCTGGTAGGAATGAACCAAGGTAAAGCGATGATTGATCTCGCCCTGCTTGGGGCCGATCGATCCGCCGATGTTGCTGAAATCCTGCGTCTGACCATCGCGCGTGAATACGGCATCTGCGCCATGGAACTGCATTGCCCGAGCCCAAGTATAGTAAGCGTCAAAAGTGAGCCCTCGACTCAACCGCTTGTTGACGGAAAGCTGCATGGAGTGGTACCAGAGCCGGCCCGCATTATTCTGAAACCACGCCGGGCCGATCTCCGGACGAGGTCGCGTTCCCGTGGCGGGATTGATCGGATTCAGCAGTCGAGAAGTGTACAGTTTCAGTGCCCGATTTCCCACGTAAGCCGCCTGCACAGCTAGCGTATCGCTCAGAGCGTGCTGGAGACTGAAGTTCCACTGGGCGGAGTACTCGTCTCGACGATTGATGTCCGGTGCCAACATTCCAGGTGCAAGGCCTGGCGGTACCTTGGAAGGATCTTTTCGGACTGCTTCAAGAAAGGAATCGGGGAAAGGAAATGTGATGGGTTTCAGGCTGGCAGGCAGATCGACCACATTCAACACAGGGGCAAAGGGCACGCGTGCGTCGATCCAAGCTGCGTCGTAGTAATAAAAAGGGGGTCTTCAGGAAGTCGTGTGGGTGATTTATCAGCACAATTCGCCTGAGGGCCCTGTGGACATTGAGTGTGCAGCATTTTCAATGCTGTTGAAATCTGACATCATTTTGAGA
>Ga0194131_10004513_pt1 | contig 20923 bp, 17 predicted proteins | sample TA2KigO120mmetaG_FD_148631 | JGI IMG/M metagenome (GOLD analysis project Ga0194131, IMG submission 148631) | Freshwater microbial communities from Lake Tanganyika, Tanzania - TA2015053 Kigoma Offshore 120m | ecosystem: Environmental > Aquatic > Freshwater > Lake | place: Tanzania: Lake... | reverse complement strand
TCGATCTCCGTCACGACGCCGGCGCCCACGGTCCGTCCGCCCTCGCGGATGGCGAACCGCAGCTCCTTCTCCATCGCGATCGGCATGATCAGCTCGATCGACATCGTCACGTTGTCCCCCGGCATCACCATCTCCGTCCCCGCCGGCAGCGTGCACACCCCCGTCACGTCCGTCGTCCGGAAGTAGAACTGCGGCCGGTACCCGTTGAAGTACGGCGTGTGCCGCCCGCCCTCTTCCTTCGTCAGCACGTACACCTCGGCCTTGAACTTCTTGAACGGCTTGATCGACCCCGGCTTCGCCAGCACCTGCCCGCGCTCGACGTCGTCCTTGTCGATGCCGCGCAGGAGGGCGCCGATGTTGTCGCCCGCCCGCCCCTCGTCCAGCAGCTTGCGGAACATCTCGACGCCGGTGACGACCGACTTCTTCGTCTCCTGCATCCCGACGATCTCGATCTCCTCGCCCACCTTCACGATCCCGCGCTCCACGCGCCCGGTCACCACCGTGCCCCGGCCCGTGATCGAGAAGATGTCCTCGATCGGCATCAGGAACGGCTTGTCCACCGGCCGCGGCGGCGTCGGAATGTAGCTGTCCACCGCCTCCATCAGCTTGAAGATCGGCTCCGACGCCTTCGGATCGTCCGGCTTGTCGCTCGCCGCCAGCGCCGAGCCCCGGATCACCGGCACGTCGTCGCCCGGGAAGTTGTACTTCTTCAGCAGCTCCCGCACTTCCAGCTCGACCAGGTCCAGGATCTCCGGGTCGTCGACCATGTCGCACTTGTTCATGAACACGACCAGGAACGGCACGTTGACCTGCCGCGCGAGCAGCACGTGCTCCCGCGTCTGCGGCATCGGCCCGTCGTTCGCCGCCACCACCAGGATGGCGCCGTCCATCTGCGCCGCTCCCGTGATCATGTTCTTGATGTAGTCCGCGTGGCCCGGGCAGTCGATGTGCGCGTAGTGCCGGTTGTCCGTCTCGTACTCCACGTGCGCCACCGCGATCGTGATCCCGCGCTCCCGCTCTTCCGGCGCGTTGTCGATCGAGCCGTAGTCCCGCACCGCGATGTTCTTGTTCTTCGTGTGCAGCACCTTCGTGATCGCCGCCGTCAAGGTCGTCTTGCCGTGGTCGATGTGCCCGATCGTCCCGATGTTCACGTGCGGCTTGTTCCGCTCGAACTTCGCCTTGGCCATGGCCGCTCCTCCGCCTCTTCCTGATCTATCGAGTGTTGTCGCGCTTGGTGGGCTTGCCGGCCGCCTTCGCGGTGATCTCTTCCGCGATGGCCGGCGGCACTTCCTCGTACCGCGCGAACTGCATGGTGTAGGTGGCACGACCCTGGGTCATGGACCGCACGTCGGTCGCATAGCCGAACATCTGCCCGAGCGGCACGTTCGCCCGCACGACTTCCGAGGTGCCGCGGATCTCCTGCGACATGATCCGGCCGCGGCGGCTCGACAGGTTTCCGATCACGGCGCCGACGTAGTCACGCGGGGTCACCACCTCGACGTCCATCACCGGCTCCAGCAGCACGGGCTTCGCCCGGCGGCACGCCTCCTTGAAGGCCATCGAGCCCGCGATCTTGAACGCCATCTCCGAGGAGTCGACGTCGTGGTAGGAGCCGTCGGTGAGCCGTACCTTCACGTCGACGACCGGGTAGCCCGCGAGGACGCCGCTGTCGAGCTGCTCCTTGATGCCCTTCTCGACGGCGGGGATGAACTCCTTCGGGATCGTGCCGCCGACGATCTTGTTCTCGAAGCTGAAGCCTTCGCCGGGCGAGGGCTCGACCTCGAGGTACACGTCGCCGTACTGACCGCGGCCGCCCGACTGCCGCACGAACTTGCCCTGCGCTTCGGCGGGCTGGCGGATGGTTTCGCGATACGCCACCTGCGGCTTGCCGACGTTCGCCTCGACCTTGAACTCGCGCAGGAGGCGGTCGACGATGATCTCGAGATGCAGCTCGCCCATCCCGTGGATGAGCGTCTGCGAGGTCTCGACCTCGGTGGTGACCCGGAACGTCGGGTCTTCGAGCGCCAGCCGCGAGAGCGAGAGGCCGAGCTTCTCCTCGTCCGCCTTCGTCTTGGGCTCGATCGCCACCGCGATGACCGGCTCCGGGAACGTCATCGACTCGAGCACCACCGGACGGTCCGGGTCGCAGAGCGTGTCGCCGGTGATCGTCGACTTGAGGCCGATCGCGGCGGCGATGTCGCCCGCCTGGATCTCCTCGATCTCCTCGCGCTTGTTCGCGTGCATCCGCAGGAGGCGGCCGACGCGCTCCTTCCTGTCCTTGGTCGAGTTGAAGACCGCGGAGCCCGCCTTCAGCGTGCCGGAGTAGACGCGCAGGAACACGAGCTGGCCGACGTGCTGGTCGTTCATGATCTTGAACGCGAGCGCCGCGAACGGCTCGTCGTCCGAGGCCTTGCGCTCTTCCGTGGCGCCGGTCTCGGGATTGATGCCCTGCACCGGCGGGATGTCGAGCGGCGACGGCAGGTAGTCGATGATGCAGTCGAGCATCGACTGCACGCCCTTGTTCTTGAAGGACGACCCGCAGATGACGGGGAACACCTTCATCTGGGTGGTGCCCTTGCGGAGCGCCGCCTTGATCTCGTCCGGGGTCGGCATCTCGCCGCCCACGAACTTCTCCATGAGGTGGTCGTCCACCTCGGAGAGGCCCTCGATCATCTTGTCGCGGTACTCCTTGACGAGGTCCGTCATGCCCGCGGGCACCGGCGCCTTCTTGTAGTCCTTGCCGAGCGTCTCGTCGTTCTCGTCCCACACCAGCGCGACCTCGTCGATGAGGTCGACGAGCCCGACGTACTTGTCCTCGGCGCCGATCGGGAGGTGGATCGGCACCGCGTGCGCGCCGAGGCGGTCGCGGAGCATGTCGAGGCAGCGGAAGAAGTCCGCGCCGACGCGATCCATCTTGTTCACGTAGACGAGGCGCGGCACACGGTACTTGTCGGCCTGGCGCCACACGGTCTCGGTCTGGGGCTCGACACCCGAGACCGCGTCGAGAACGGCCACGGCGCCGTCGAGCACGCGCAGCGAGCGCTCCACCTCGACGGTGAAGTCGACGTGCCCCGGCGTGTCGATGATGTTCACCCGATGCTCGCGCCAGAAGCAGGTCGTCGCGGCGGACGTGATGGTGATGCCGCGCTCCTGCTCCTGAACCATCCAGTCCATCGTCGCGGTGCCTTCGTGCACCTCGCCGATCTTGTAGGACCGACCGGTGTAGTACAGCACCCGCTCGGTGGTGGTGGTCTTGCCCGCATCGATGTGGGCCATGATCCCGATATTTCGCGTGCGCTCTAGCGAGTACTGCCGCTCCACGTCCGTCCTCGTCTTTCTCTTGTCAGCCCGCCGGCCGGCTCATGCCGCCCGTACAGAAGCGAAGAGCGAGGCCAGGCAGCGCCCCGCTCGTCGATGAAGGTGACCGCTTACCAGCGGTAGTGCGCGAACGCCTTGTTGGCCTCCGCCATCTTGTGCGTGTCTTCCCGCTTCTTCACCGCGGTGCCGCGGTTGTTGGCCGCGTCCAGCAGCTCCGCGGACAGCTTGTCCGCCATGCTCCGCTCGGGGCGCCGGCGCGATGCCGCGATGACCCAGCGCATGGCCAGCGACGTGCGACGGTCCGGCCGCACCTCGACCGGCACCTGGTACGTCGAGCCGCCCACGCGCCGCGACTTGACCTCGACCGCCGGCTTCACGTTGTCGATGGCGGTCTTGAACATCTTCAGGGCTTCCTGCTTCGACCGGTCTTCCACGGTGGCGAGCGCGTCGTACATGATCCGCTCCGCGGTCGACTTCTTGCCGCGGATCATCATGATGTTCACGAATTTCGCCACGAGCCGGCTCCCGTACTTGGGATCCGGAAGCACCTCGCGCTTCGCCGCGCCTGCCCTGCGCATGGTCTAGCTCCCGCCCTTGGGCTGCTTCGCCCCGTACTTGGAGCGGCTCTGCTTGCGGCCGGTGACGCCGGCCGTGTCGAGGCTGCCCCGGATGATGTGATACCGGATGCCCGGAAGGTCCTTCACGCGGCCTCCGCGGATCATCACGATCGAGTGCTCCTGCAGGTTGTGACCGACACCCGGGATGTAGGACGTCACTTCCAGCCCGTTCGTCAGCCGCACGCGCGCGACTTTGCGGAGCGCGGAGTTCGGCTTCTTGGGTGTCGTCGTGTACACGCGGATGCAGACGCCCCGCTTCTGGGGACACGCCTGCATCGCGGGCGTCTTCGACTTCTTGCGCACCGCTTCACGACCCTGTCGCACGAGCTGGTTAATAGTCGGCATGTCTCTCCATCGCCGTGACCGGCGACAAAACTCTGACTTTATATCCGAGAGGCCCTTGTATGTCAACCACTTGGGGCACTACCCTCCCGCCACGGCGACCGAGCCGTCGCCTTCCGCCGCGTCCATCGGCGGCGGATCGAGGCTCAGGACCGCGTCGAGCGGCTTGATCGCCTCGCCGCCCGGGGTCAGGACCTCGACCCGGGTGTAGTTGTTGAGGCCCGTGCCGGCCGGGATCAGCCGGCCGACGATGACGTTCTCCTTCAGGCCGCGCAGGTCGTCCACCTTGCCGGAGATCGCCGCCTCGGTCAGCACGCGGGTCGTCTCCTGGAACGAGGCCGCCGAGATGAAGCTGTCCGTCGACAGCGACGCCTTCGTGATGCCGAGGAGGACGGGCTTGGCCGTGGCAGGGCGCTTGCCCTGGCCCAGCACGCGCTCGTTCTCCTCCTGGAACACGAACTTGTCGACGAGCTCGCCCACGACGAACTCGGTGTCGCCGACCTCCTCGATCCGTACGCGGCGCAGCATCTGCCGCACGATGATCTCGATGTGCTTGTCGTTGATCGTCACGCCCTGGAGGCGGTAGACCTCCTGGACCTCGTTCACCAGGTAGCGCTGCAGCTCGCGGTCGCCGAGGACCGCGAGGTAGTCGTGCGGGTTCGGGGAGCCGTCCATGAGCGCCTCGCCGGCGCGCACGCGGTCCCCCTCGTGCACGCTGATGTGCTTGCCGCGCGGAATCAGGTACTCCTTGGTCTCCGCGTTGTCGGCCCGAATGACGATCTTCCGCATGCCCTTGACGAAGCCGCCCATCTCCACGCGGCCGTCGATCTCCGTGATGACCGCCTGCTCCTTCGGCTTGCGCGCCTCGAAGAGCTCGGCCACGCGCGGCAGACCGCCCGTGATGTCCTTGGTCTTGGTGGTCTCGCGCGGGATCTTCGCGATGATGTCGGCCGCGAAGACCTCGGCGCCCTCGGCCACGTTGATGTTCGCGCCCACCGGCAGCGGGTAGCGGTGCCGGTCGCCGGTGTCCGCGTGGCCTTCGACCACGCGGATGATGATGCCCGGCTGCAGCCGGCCGTCGACGTCCTCGATGATGACCTTGCGCGCGAGGCCGGTGACCTCGTCGAACTCCTCGCGCACGGTCACGTTCTCGACGATGTCCTGGTACTCCACGCGGCCCGTGAACTCCGTGAGGATCGGGTTCGTGAACGGGTCCCACTCGACGAGGACCGTCCGCGGCTTGACCTTGGCGCCCTCTTTCGCCTTCAGCTTGGCGCCGTAGACGACGGGGTAGCGCTCCCGCTCACGGCCGCGGTCGTCGACCATGACGATCTCGCCGTTGCGGTTGGTCGCGACGAGGTCGCCGTCGCGGTTGACGACCGTCCGCAGGTTGTGGAACTTCACGGTGCCGCCCGTCTTCGCCTCGTGCTTGCTGGCCTCGACGACGCGGCTCGCGGTGCCGCCGATGTGGAACGTCCGCATCGTGAGCTGGGTGCCCGGCTCGCCGATGGACTGCGCCGCGATGATGCCGACCGCCTCGCCGAGCTCGGCCAGCCGGCCGTTCGCGAGGTTGCGGCCGTAGCAGAGCACGCAGATGCCACGCTTGGTGTCGCACGTGAGGCCGGAGCGGATCCGGACGCGCTCGATCCCCGCGTCCTCGATCTTCTGCGCGGCGTCCTCGGTGATCTCGGTGCTGGCCTGGATGATGATCTCGCCCGAGAGCGGATCGCGGACGTCCTCCGCCGTGACGCGGCCGAGGATGCGGTCGCGCAGCGACTGGATGATGTCGCCGCCCTCGACGAGCGGGATCGCGTCGATGTACTTCACGGTGCCGCAGTCGTACTCGGACACGATCACGTCCTGGGAGACGTCGACGAGCCGGCGCGTCAGGTAGCCGGAGTCGGCGGTCTTGAGCGCGGTGTCCGCGAGACCCTTGCGGGCGCCGTGCGTCGACGTGAAGTACTCGAGGACCGTGAGACCCTCGCGGAAGTTCGAGGTGATCGGCGTCTCGATGATCTCGCCCGACGGCTTGGCCATGAGGCCTCGCATGCCGGCGAGCTGGCGGATCTGCTGCTTGGAGCCTCGGGCGCCGGAGTCCGCCATCATGTAGATGGGGTTGAACTCGCCGCCCTGCTCGCCCTGCTCGAGCTCCTTGAACATCTGGTCCGCGATCACCTCGGTGACGTGCGCCCAGATGTCGACCACCTTGTTGTAGCGCTCGCCGTTCGTGATGACGCCGTCCTGGTACTGCTGCTCGACCTCGTTCACGTCCTCCCGCGCCTTCGCGAGGAGCTGGTCCTTCGAGGTCGGGATGTGCATGTCGTCGATGCCGATCGACAGCCCGGAGAGCGTCGCATACCGGAAGCCGAGCTCCTTCAGCTCGTCGAGGAACGCCACCGTCCGCTCGTTGCCGAGCGCGTTGTAGCAGCGGCCCACGAGCGCCGTGACTTCCTTCTTCTTGAGCTCGGCGTTCACGAAGCGGAGCTCTTCGGGGACGACCTCGTTGAAGAGCACGCGGCCGACGGTGGTCTCGATGACCGCGCCGCCGAAGCGCACCTTGATGCGCGCCTGGAGGTCGACGTCCTCGTTGTCGTAGGCGATGCGCACTTCCTCGGAGTCCGAGAAGAGCCGGCCCTCACCGCGCACGGGGTGGTCGGGCGTCCCCAGCTTCTCCTTCGTGAGGTAGTAGATGCCGAGGACCATGTCCTGCGTCGGCACGGCCAGCGGCGCGCCGTTCGACGGGGACAGGATGTTGTTGGCGCTGAGCATCAGCACCTGCGCCTCGAGCTGCGCCTCCATCGACAGCGGCACGTGGACCGCCATCTGGTCACCGTCGAAGTCCGCGTTGAACGCGGTGCAGACGAGCGGGTGGATCTCGATCGCCTTGCCCTCGACCAGGATCGGCTCGAACGCCTGGATCCCGAGCCGGTGCAGCGTGGGCGCGCGGTTGAGGAGGATCGGGTGCTCTTTGATGACATCCTCGAGGATGTCCCACACCTCGGGCCGCTCCTTCTCCACGTACTTCTTGGCGGCCTTGATCGACGACGCGATGCCGCGGTCCTCCAGCTTGCGGAGGATGAACGGCTTGAACAGCTCGAGCGCCATCTTCTTGGGGAGGCCGCACTGGTGGAGCTTGAGGTACGGGCCGACGACGATGACCGACCGGCCCGAGTAGTCCACGCGCTTGCCGAGGAGGTTCTGGCGGAAGCGGCCCTGCTTGCCCTTCAGGGTGTCGGAGAGCGACTTCAGCGGCCGGTTGTTCGGGCCCGTGATCACGCGCCCGCGGCGGCCGTTGTCGAACAGCGCGTCGACGGCCTCCTGCAGCATCCGCTTCTCGTTGCGGATGATGATCTCCGGCGCCTTGAGGTCCATCAGGCGCTTCAGCCGGTTGTTCCGGTTGATCACGCGGCGATACAGGTCGTTCAGGTCCGACGTCGCGAAGCGGCCGCCGTCGAGGGGCACCAGCGGGCGCAGCTCCGGCGGGATGACCGGGACCACCTCGAGGATCATCCAGTCGGGCTGGTTCCCGGACTTGAGGAAGGCCTCGATGACCTTGAGGCGCTTGACGATCTTCTTCCGCTTCTGCACGGAGGTCTCGCCGAGCATCTGCGCGCGGAGGTCGCGCGCGAGCGCGTCGAGGTCCATGTCGCGGAGCAGCTCGCGGATCGCCTCCGCGCCCATGCCCACCTTGAGCGCGTCGGGGCCGTGCTCCTCCTGGAGCTTGCGGGCCTTGTCGACGCTCATCAGGTCCTTCTTCTTGATGCCCTGCAGCTTCGCCTCGAGGACCACGTACTCCTCGAAGTAGAGGATCTTCTCCAGCTCGCGCAGCGACATGTCGAGGAGCTGCCCGATGCGGCTCGGCAGGCCCTTGAAGAACCACACGTGCGAGACCGGCGAGGCCAGCTCGATGTGGCCCATGCGCTCGCGGCGCACGCGCGCGCGCGTGACTTCCACGCCGCACTTGTCGCAGACCACGCCCGCGAACTTCATGCGCTTGTACTTGCCGCACGCGCACTCGTAGTCCTTGGTGGGCCCGAAGATGCGCGCGCAGAAGAGGCCGTCGCGCTCCGGCTTGAACGTCCGGTAGTTGATGGTCTCCGGCTTCTTCACCTCACCGTGCGACCAGTCGCGGATCTTCTGGGGCGCGGCGAGCTTGATGCGGATCGCGTCGAACGTGATGGGCTTCGCATGCCGATCGAGGATCCCCCACAGGTCCTTGGTGGGCTTCTCCTCCCTGATCAGGCTTCCGAAAGGCCGATCCGTCAGCATTCAGTTGTTCTCCTTGTCGTAGGGGGCCACTAGGAAGCCTTCTTTCCGTCTTTGGTGATCAGTTCGACGTCGAGCGCGAGCGACTGCAGCTCCTTGACGAGCACGTTGAACGACTCCGGCGTGCCCGGCTCGAGGAAGTTCTCGCCCTTGACGATGGCTTCGTAGATACGGTTCCGGCCCTCCACGTCATCGGACTTCACGGTGAGCATCTCCTGCAGCGTGTGCGCGGCGCCGTACGCCTCGAGCGCCCACACCTCCATCTCGCCGAACCGCTGCCCGCCGAACTGCGCCTTGCCGCCGAGCGGCTGCTGCGTGACGAGCGAGTAGGGCCCGATGGAGCGCGCGTGCATCTTGTCGTCGACGAGATGCGCGAGCTTCAGGATGTAGATCTGGCCGACCGTCACTTCCTGGTGGAAGCGCTTGCCGGTGCGGCCGTCGTGCAGGATCGTCTTGCCCGAGGTCGGCATGCCCGCCTCGGTGAGGTGCGCCTTGATCTCCTGCTCGGTGGCGCCGTCGAAGACGGGGCTCGCCATCCAGAGGCCGAGCGCCCGCGCGGCCCACCCGAGGTGGGTCTCGAGGATCTGCCCGACGTTCATGCGGGACGGCACGCCGAGGGGGTTCAGCACGATCTCGACGGGCGTGCCGTCGGGGAGGAACGGCATGTCCTCCTCGGGGAGCACCTTCGAGACGACGCCCTTGTTGCCGTGGCGGCCGGCCATCTTGTCGCCGACCGAGAGCTTGCGCTTCACGGCGACGTAGACCTTCACCATCTTGATGACGCCCGGCGGCAGGTCGTCGCCGCGGCGGAGACGGCCGATGCGCTCCTCCAGCATCGAGTCGTAGAGGGCGATCTGCTCCTCCGCGAGCTCCTCGATGCGGCGGACCATCGACGAGAGGCCGTCGTCCTCCTTGACCTTGATCTTCTTCAGCTCGTTCCACGACAGGTTGTCGAGGTCCGCGCGGTCGATCCGCTCACCCTTCTTGGTGAGGCGGTTGTTCTTGTCCGTCGGGTCGGCGATGTCGGCCACCGCCGTCTTGCCGACGAGGAGGTTCTTGAGCTTCTGGTCGCGCTCCATCTCGACCATCGCGATCTCGTCCTGGTAGTCCTTCTCGAGGCGGGCGATCTCCTCCTCTTCGATGGACTTGGCGCGCTCGTCCTTGTCGACGCCGCGCCGCGAGAACACCTTCACGTCGACGACCGTGCCCTCGATGCCCGGAGGCACCGTGAGCGAGGTGTCGCGCACGTCGCCGGCCTTCTCGCCGAAGATCGCGCGCAGGAGCTTCTCCTCCGGCGTGAGCTGCGTCTCGCCCTTCGGCGTGATCTTGCCGACGAGGATGTCGCCCGGCTTGACCTTCGCCCCGATGCGCACGATGCCGGAGTCGTCGAGGTCCTTGAGCGCCTCTTCCGAGACGTTCGGAATGTCGCGCGTCACCTCTTCCTTGCCGAGCTTGGTGTCGCGCGCCTGGATCTCGAACTCCTCGATGTGGATCGAGGTGAAGCGGTCTTCCTTGACGAGCTTCTCGGACACGAGGATCGCGTCCTCGAAGTTGTAGCCGCCCCACGGCATGAACGCGACCAGCACGTTGCGGCCGAGCGCGAGCTCGCCCTGGTCGGTGCCCGGGCCGTCCGCGATGACCTCGCCCTGCGCCACCCGCTGGCCCTTACGGATGAGCGGCTTCTGGTTGATGCAGGTGTTCTGGTTCGAGCGGCGGTACTTCGTCAGGTTGAAGATGTCGAGCGGCAGGTCCTGGACCGGGTCGGCCTTCTTCGACCGGCTCTCCGCCCGGATCACGATCCGGTCGGCCGACACGTACTCCACCACGCCCGCGCGCTTGGCGACGAGCACCGCGCCGGAGTCCCGCGCGACCACGTGCTCCATGCCGGTGCCGACGAGCGGCGCCTCCGGCTGCAGGAGCGGCACCGCCTGGCGCTGCATGTTCGAGCCCATGAGCGCCCGGTTGGCGTCGTCGTTCTCGAGGAACGGAATGAGCGAGGCGGCCACCGACACGAGCTGCTTCGGCGACACGTCCATGTAGTGCAGCTCTTCCGGCGGCACCATCCGGTACTCACCGCCGCGCCGGGCCGACACGCGGTCCGAGGAAAACTTGCCCTGCTTGTCGATCCCCGCGTTGGCCTGCGCGATGACGACCTGCTCCTCCTCGAGGGCGGTGAGGAAGATGATCTCGTCGAGCACGCGCCCGCCCGTGACCTTGCGGTACGGGGTCTCGATGAAGCCGAACTCGTTCGTGCGCGCGTACGTCGACAGCGAGCTGATCAGGCCGATGTTCGGGCCTTCCGGCGTCTCGATCGGACAGATGCGCCCGTAGTGCGTCGGGTGCACGTCGCGCACCTCGAAGCCGGCGCGCTCGCGGCTCAGGCCGCGGGGGCCGAGGGCCGAGAGGCGGCGCTTGTGCGTGAGCTCCGCGAGCGGGTTGGTCTGGTCCATGAATTGCGAGAGCTGCGAGGAGCCGAAGAACTCCTTGACCACGGCGGAGACCGGCTTCGCGTTGATGAGGTCGTGCGGCATGAGGTTCGCCGTGTCGGAGATCGACATGCGCTCCTTGACCGCGCGCTCCATGCGCGTGAGGCCCACGCGGAACTGGTTCTCGAGCAGCTCGCCGACCGAGCGCACGCGGCGGTTGCCGAGGTGGTCGATGTCGTCCGTCTGCCGCGTGCCGAGCTTCACCATGAGCAGGTGCCGCACGACGGACACGATGTCCTCCGAGCGGAGCGTCTTGATGTGCAGCGGCGCGTCGATGATGAGCTTCTTGTTGATCATGAAGCGGCCCACGCGCGCCAGGTCGTAGCGCCGCGGGTCCATGAACATCCCGCGGAACAGCGCGCGCGCGGAGTCGACCGTGGGCGGATCGCCCGGACGCAGGCGCCGGTAGATCTCGACGAGCGCCTCGTCGGGGTTCTTGAACCCGTCCTTGGCGAGCGTCTCGTAGATCGAAGCGTCCACGCGGTCCTTGTCGACCACGAGGAGCTTGAAGGGGGCCACCCGCTTGCCCATGATCTGCGTGAGCAGCTGCGAGGTGATCTCGGCGTTCGTGTTGACGAGGACCTCGCCGCTCTCGGTGTCGATGATGCGCGAGCCCGTGCGCCGCCCCACGAGGGACTCCGCGCGGACGGCGAGCTTCTCGACGCCGGCCTCGGTCATCTTCTCGGCGAGCTTGGCGTTGATCACCTTGCCGGCCTGCACGATCGGCTCGCGGTGCCGCGGCGGCTTCACGTCCTCCGCCGCCTTCGCGCCGACGTGCGCGGTCTGGCTGAACTTCACCCACGCGTTGCCGTCCTCGAAGCTCTGGACCTCTTCCATCTCGTAGAACTGGCCGAGGATCTCCTCGTCCGAGAGGATGTTGCCCTTCTCGAGGAACCAGAACGCGCGCAGGTAGGCCGTGGCGAGCATCTTCCGCCGGCGGTCGACGCGCACGTGGAGGATGTCGTTGGCGTCGAAGTCGAACTCGACCCACGAGCCGCGGTACGGGATCACGCGGGCGGAGAAGAGCGGCTTGCCGGAAGCGAGCGTCTTGCCCTTGTCGTCGTCGAAGAACACGCCCGCGGAGCGCTGCAGCTGACTGACGACCACGCGCTCGGTCCCGTTGATGATGAACGTGCCCTTCTCGGTCATGAGCGGCAGCTCGCCCAGGTAGACCTCCTGGCCGCGCTGCTCGCGGATCGTCCGCGTCTTCGCCTCCTTGTCGTGGTCGAAGATGACCAGGCGCAGCGTCACCTTGAGCGGGATGGCGAACGTCATCCCACGGTCGTGACACTCCTCGACCGTGTATTTCGGATCGCCGAAGTGATACGAGTCGAACTCCAGCAGCGCGTTGTCGTTGTAGTCCGCGATCGGGAACACGGACTTGAACACCGCCTGCAGCCCGACCTCCTCACGACGGTCGGGTGCCGTGTCCTTCTGGAGGAACGCTTCGTAGGAGCGCTTCTGCACTTCGATGAGATTCGGAATCTCGACGATCGACGGGATCTTGCCGAAGTCGCGACGACTCCGCCGCCCGCACTGAATGACACCAGCCATCTATTGAACTCTCCTGAGGACGGCCGCCCCTGCCGTCCTCGGCAAAACTTCATGCGCGCCAAAAGGTCCCCGCGTCAGCGCTCCGCGCGCGGGGGGCGTGCGCCCCCCGTCGCCGCGGCTTACTTGACCTGAACCTGCGCGCCCTGCTCCTCGAGCTTCTTCTTCATGTCCTCGGCCTCGGCCTTGGTGACCTTCTCCTTCACCGCCTTCGGCGCGCCGTCCACGAGGTCCTTGGCTTCCTTCAGCCCGAGGCCCGTGAGCTCGCGCACGACCTTGATGACCTGGATCTTCTTGTCACCGGCGGCGGAGAGGACCACGTCGAACTCGGTCTTCTCCTCGGCCGCGGCGCCCGCACCCGCGCCCGCGGCGGCACCCGGCGCGGCGGCCGCGGCGACCGGCGCGGCGGCGGACACGCCCCACTTCTCCTGGAGGAGCTTGGAGAGCTGGGCGGCCTGCAGCAGCGGCAGCTGGTCCAGCTCCTCGGCGATCTGCTCGATGGTCATGGCCATGACGGTGTCTCCTTTACCTGGTGTCGGTTACTTGGTGTCAGTCGTATTTCCGGTCATTTCACTGCTCGCCTCGCCGGAGTCACCGGCTCGGCTCGCACCACCACGTTCGGACAGGACGAAGGCGATCTCGCGCGGCGCGGCCTGCAGCAGGCTCGCGAGCTGCACGAGGGGGCCCTGGATCGCGCCGATGATCTGGGCGCGGATGGCTTCCTTGCTCGGGAGCTCGGAGAGCGCCTTCAGCTCGCCGGCCGGCAGCACCTGACCGTCGATGAACCCGGCCTTGATCGCGAGCGCCTGGTTCGTCCGGGCGAAGGTGTGGACCGCCTTCGCGACCGCGACGGGATCCTCTTTCGAGATCACCATCCCGGTGGGGCCCTTGAGGTGCGGGCCGAGCTTGGACAGATCGGAGTCCGTCATCGCGAGCTTCGCGAGGCGGTTCTTCACGATCTTGTACTTCGCCGACACCGCGCGGAGCTGCTTGCGCAGGTCGCTGAGCTGCTGGACGGTGAGCCCGCGGTACTCGGTCACGAGCACCGTCTTCACCCCGTCCAGGGCGCCCTTGAACTCCTCGATCGTCTCGACCTTCTCTTGCGTGGGCACAGTCGGCTCCTAACCTACGGCCTTCTTGAACAGGTTCTGGATCGCGGCGGCGTCCAGCGTCACGGCCGGGCCCATCGTGGTCGACAGCGAGACGGTCCGCAGGTACGTCCCCTTCGCGGCCGACGGCTTCGCGCGCACGACCGCTTCGATCACGGCCATCGCGTTCGCCTGGATGTTCTCCGGCGTGAACGACTTCTTGCCAACGGGCGTGTGGATGTTCCCCGCCTTGTCCACGCGGAACTCGACCTTGCCCGCCTTCGCCTCGCGCACGGCCTTGGCGACGTCGAACGTCACGGTGCCGAGCTTGGGGTTCGGCATCAGCCCGCGCGGCCCGAGCACCTTGCCGAGCCGGCCGACCTGGCCCATGAGGTCCGGGGTCGAGATCGCGGTGTCGAAGTCCGTCCAGCCCCCCTGGACCCGCTCGACGAGGTCCTCGGCGCCCACGGTGTCGGCGCCCGCGTCGCGCGCCTCGCGCTCCTTCTCGCCCTTGGCGAAGACGGCCACGCGGACCGTCTTGCCGATGCCGTGCGGGAGCACGACCGCGCCGCGCACCATCTGGTCCGCGTGCTTGGGGTCGACGCCGAGGCGGAAGGAGAGGTCGACGGATTCGTCGAACTTCGCCGCGGGCATGCCCTTGATCAGCCGCACCGCCTCGTCGAGGCTGTAGTGCTTGTCCGCTTCGAGCGCGCTGGTCGCCTTGGCGTAGCGCTTGCCGGCCGTCGTCGTCGCCATCAGACCACCTCGATGCCCATGCTGCGGGCGGTGCCCTCGATGATCCGCATCGCGGCGTCCACCGAGTCCGTGTTGAGGTCCACCAGCTTCGTCTGCGCGATCTCGCGCACCTGCTGGGACGTGACCTTGCCGATCTTGTCCTTGTGCGGGATGGCCGAGGCCTTCGCGATGCCCGCGGCGCGCTTGAGGAGCACGGCCGCCGGGGGCGTCTTCACGATGAAGCTGAACGACCGGTCCTGGTAGATCGTCACCACGACCGGGAGGATGAGGCCCTCCTGGTTGCCGGTCTGGGCATTGAAGCCCTTGCAGAACTCCATGATGTTGACGCCGTGCTGGCCGAGCGCGGGGCCTACCGGCGGCGACGGGTTCGCCTTGCCCGCGGGGATCTGCAGCTTCACCATCGCCTGGACTTTCTTCGCCACGCCGAAACTCCTTAGAGAGGCCGCACCTGGCCGTAGGCCAGCTCGAGCCGGGTATGTCGTCCCTGCATCGCGACGAGGACCTGCAGCCGCCGGTCGGCCGCCGTCGTTTCGTCGATCACGCCCTCGAGGCCGCGATAGGGCCCCTCGAGGATCCGCACCTTGTCACCGCGCTCGAACGACCAGCGACTGTCCACCTAGATGCGCTCCACCTGGTAGTACTCGAGCTCGACGGGCGTCGGCCGGCCGAAGACGGGCACGATCACCTTCATACGCCCGCGCTCGGGGTTCGTGTCCTCGACCGTGCCCTGGAAGTTCTGGAACGGGCCCTCGATCACGCGGATCTTGTCGCCCTGCTGGAAGACCGACTTCGGCTTGGGCTTCTCGGCGCCGGTCGCCATCTGGCGCTGGATGTCGTCGACCTGGTCCTGCGAGAGCGCCACGGGCTTCTGACCGGAGCCCACGAAGCCCGTCACCTTCGGCGTCGAGCGCACGAGGTGCCAGGTGTCGTCGGTGAGGTCCATCTGCACGAGCACGTACCCGGGGAAGAACTTCTGCTCGGTCTCGCGCTTCTGCTTGTTGCGGACCTCGACCACCTTCTCGGTCGGGACGAGGACCTGGCTGATCTTGTCGCCCATGCCGAAGATCTTGGCGCGCGACTGGATCGCCTCCGCCACCTTGTTCTCGAAGCCCGAGTACGTGTGGACGACGAACCACTGCTTCGTCGTCGTCGTGCCCTCACTCATCGAAGGATCCTTTCCACCACGCGCGCCAGCACGATGTCCACGCCGCCCAGGAAGAACGCGAGCACCACGGTCACCGTGAGGACCACCACGGTGGAGTTGACGAGCTCGGAGCGGCTCGGCCAGGTCACCTTGCGGAACTCGGCCAGCACCTCGCTCACGAACTCTCGAATCTTCGCCACCGCGCCCATCGCCGTCTCGTGCCTCGCGTCCTCGTCGGCCTCACGGCCGCCGATGTCTGTCGTTAATGGCAGGGGTGGAGGGATTCGAACCCCCATCCCCCGGATTTGGAGTCCGGTGCTCTAGCCGTTAGAGCTACACCCCTGTGTCCACTGTGAGGGGGCTGCGCCCCCTCCCAAACCTCCCCAGGATTGCGGCGGCAAAGCCGCCGCTCGAACCAGCTACTTCGTCTCCTTATGGGGTTGGTGCTTCCGACACCAGCGGCAGTACTTCTTCAGCTCCATCCGGTCCGGGTGCGTGCGCTTGTTCTTGGTGGTCGAGTAGTTGCGCCGCTGGCACGTCCCGCACGCGAGCGAGATGATTTCGCGCATCCGTTAGCCCTCGATCTCCGTCACGACGCCGGCGCCCACGGTCCGTCCGCCCTCGCGGATGGCGAACCGCAGCTCCTTCTCCATCGCGATCGGCATGATCAGCTCGATCGACATCGTCACGTTGTCCCCCGGCATCACCATCTCCGTCCCCGCCGGCAGCGTGCACACCCCCGTCACGTCCGTCGTCCGGAAGTAGAACTGCGGCCGGTACCCGTTGAAGTACGGCGTGTGCCGCCCGCCCTCTTCCTTCGTCAGCACGTACACCTCGGCCTTGAACTTCTTGAACGGCTTGATCGACCCCGGCTTCGCCAGCACCTGCCCGCGCTCGACGTCGTCCTTGTCGATGCCGCGCAGGAGGGCGCCGATGTTGTCGCCCGCCCGCCCCTCGTCCAGCAGCTTGCGGAACATCTCGACGCCGGTGACGACCGACTTCTTCGTCTCCTGCATCCCGACGATCTCGATCTCCTCGCCCACCTTCACGATCCCGCGCTCCACGCGCCCGGTCACCACCGTGCCCCGGCCCGTGATCGAGAAGATGTCCTCGATCGGCATCAGGAACGGCTTGTCCACCGGCCGCGGCGGCGTCGGAATGTAGCTGTCCACCGCCTCCATCAGCTTGAAGATCGGCTCCGACGCCTTCGGATCGTCCGGCTTGTCGCTCGCCGCCAGCGCCGAGCCCCGGATCACCGGCACGTCGTCGCCCGGGAAGTTGTACTTCTTCAGCAGCTCCCGCACTTCCAGCTCGACCAGGTCCAGGATCTCCGGGTCGTCGACCATGTCGCACTTGTTCATGAACACGACCAGGAACGGCACGTTGACCTGCCGCGCGAGCAGCACGTGCTCCCGCGTCTGCGGCATCGGCCCGTCGTTCGCCGCCACCACCAGGATGGCGCCGTCCATCTGCGCCGCTCCCGTGATCATGTTCTTGATGTAGTCCGCGTGGCCCGGGCAGTCGATGTGCGCGTAGTGCCGGTTGTCCGTCTCGTACTCCACGTGCGCCACCGCGATCGTGATCCCGCGCTCCCGCTCTTCCGGCGCGTTGTCGATCGAGCCGTAGTCCCGCACCGCGATGTTCTTGTTCTTCGTGTGCAGCACCTTCGTGATCGCCGCCGTCAAGGTCGTCTTGCCGTGGTCGATGTGCCCGATCGTCCCGATGTTCACGTGCGGCTTGTTCCGCTCGAACTTCGCCTTGGCCATTCGCCCTTACCTCCGACTCGAAGAAAAAGTGGAGCCCATGTCCGGGATTGAACCGGAGACCTCGCCCTTACCAAGGGCGTGCTCTGCCAACTGAGCTACATGGGCCCATGTCCTCACGTTGGTGGAGCGGGAAACGGGATTCGAACCCGCGACCCCCAGCTTGGAAGGCTGGCGCTCTACCGCTGAGCTATTCCCGCGCGCCGTAATGGTGGGGAGGAGAGGATTTGAACCTCTGAAGGCGTACACCAGCAGATTTACAGTCTGCCCCCTTTGGCCACTTGGGTACCTCCCCGAAAACTGCGGCATGCGCTCGAAAACCCTCGCTGATCTGGTCGAGAAAAAAGCTGGCGCTGGCGGGAGGAATCGAACCCCCGACCCACTGCTTACAAGGCAGTTGCTCTGCCCCTGAGCTACGCCAGCACAGACGAAACTCCAATCTAGTGTCCAAGTGGGTGTCCGTCAAGGAGTTTATGTGCCGGATCGGGAGGTGCGGCGCTGACGGGCGGCTTCGTAGCACAAGGCGGCGACGGCGGCGCCCACGTTCAGCGACCCGATGGCGCCGACCATCGGGATCGTCAGGAGCCCGTCGCAGGTCCGGGCGACCAGCGGCCGGACGCCCTCGCCTTCGCCCCCGACGACCAGACAGAGCGGTCCGGTAAGATCGATTTGCCACGGTGGCACTCCGCCTTCGACAGCCGACCCATAGACCCATATCCCTGATTGTTTTAGCCTTTCCAGCGCCGACACCAGGTTCGTCTCACGGGCGACCGGCAGGTGCTCCATCGCCCCCATCGCCGCGTGCGCGGCGACGTCCGTGAGCCCCACCTGGTGGTGCTTGGGCACGACGACCCCGTGGACCCCGAAGACCTCTCCGGTCCGCAGGATCGCGCCGAAGTTCCGAGGGTCCTGAACCCGGTCGAGGACCAGGAAGAACGGGGCCGCGCCCCGGGCGGCCGGGATGGCCAGGAGGTCGTCCAGGTCGTGGTAGGCCGCGGCCGCGACCCGGGCCACCACCCCCTGATGTCCGTCCGTCCCCGCGATCGCCGTGAGCTGCTCGCGCGTCCGGAAGGAGACCTTCACGCCGGCCTGGCGCGCGAGCGCCACCACCTCGCCCAGCGGCCCGTGGGCGCCGGCCAGCACCGCGATCTCGTCGGCGCGCCGCCCGCCGCTCCGGAGGAGCGCGAGCACGGGGTTACGGCCGTAGACGCGGTCGTCGGTCATGCGCGCTCGGTCGACCGGACGCCTTTCCATTCCCAGTCCGTGCCGTGCGCGGTGTCCTTGACGGTGACGTCGAGCGCCGCGAGCTCCGCCCGCAGCTCGTCGGCGCGCTTCCAGTCCTTCGCGGTGCGCGCGTCCGCGCGCGCGCGGATCAGCGACGCCACCTTTTCCTTCAGGTCCGCGGGCACGGCGTCGACGGCGGGCGTCGGCTCGGAGAATCCGAGCGCGCCCAGCAGGCGGGTGAGCTCCCGCGTCCCCCGCACGAACTCCTCGACGCTTCGCGCTTCGAGGCGGTTCAGCGCATTCGCGAGCTCGAACAGCGCGCCCAGCGCCTGCGGGGTGTTGAAGTCGTCCTCCATCGCCGCGATGAACGCCTGCCGATGGACCGCCAGCTCCGCGGGCACCTCGCCGCCGGCCTCGCCGACCGTGTGCGACTCGGCGTACTTCCGCGCGCGCACCACCGGGCCCCACAGGCGCTCGAGCGCGCGCGCCGCTTCGGCCAGCCGCTCCTCCGCGAACTCGAGGGGGTTGCGATAGTGCGTGCCGAGCACCCAGAACCGTAGCGCGTCGGGCGCGTGGCGCTTCACCATCTCCCGGATCAGCAGCGTGTTGCCGAGCGACTTCGACATCTTCTCGCTGCCGAGGTTCACCATCCCGTTGTGCAGCCAGTACCGCGCGAACGGCTGGCGGGTGACGGCTTCCGTCTGCGCGATCTCGCACTCGTGGTGCGGGAAGATCAGGTCCTCGCCGCCACCGTGGATGTCGAACGACTCGCCGAGATACCGCGCGGCCATCGCGGAGCACTCGATGTGCCAGCCCGGACGCCCGGGGCCCCACGGGCTCTCCCACGAGGGCTCGCCCGGCTTCGCGCTCTTCCACAGGGCGAAGTCGCGCGGGTCGCGCTTGCGCTCGTCGACGTCGACGCGCGCGCCGGAGAGGAGGTCCTCGAGGTTCTTGCCCGAGAGGCGCCCGTACGGCGGAAAGCGCCGGATCTCGAAGTACACGTCGCCGTCGACGACGTACGCGAAGCCGCCGGCGACGAGCCGCTCGATCAGCACGATCATCTCGGGGACGTGGTCGGTCGCCCTGGGCTCCACCTCGGGCGGCTCGACGCCGAGCGCGGTGATGTCCTCGCGGAACGCCTGGATGTAGCGCTCGGAGATCTCCCGGGCGGGCACGCCCTCCTGGCTCGCGCGGCGGATGATCTTGTCGTCGATGTCCGTGAAGTTGCGCACGAACGTCACGCGATAGCCCGCGAAGCGCAGGTAGCGCGCCACGACGTCGAAGACCACCATCATCCGCGCGTGCCCGATGTGCGAGAGGTCGTAGACCGTGACGCCGCAGGAGTACATGCGGATCTCGCCGGCCGTCAGCGGGACGAGCGCTTCCTTGCTGCGCGTGAGCGTGTTGTAGACCTTCATGCCGTTCTCACCGGGGGCGCCACCTCCACGCTGACCACCGCCATCGCTGCCATGCCTTCCTTGCGTCCGAGCAGGCCGAGGCCCTCGGGGCTCTTCGCTTTGACGCTCGTCGCGTCCAGGGGGATTCCCAGCGTGTCGGCCAGCCGCTTCGCCATCTCCGGCAGGAGGGGCGAGAGCTTCGGCGCCTGCGCGATCACGGTCGCGTCCACGTTGACGAGCTGCCCGCCGCGCGCGCGCACCAGCGTCATCACGTCGCGGAGGAGCGCCAGGCTCGAGATCCCGCGATAGCGCGGGTCGGTGTCGGGGAAGTGGCGGCCGAGATCGCCGAGCGCCAGCGCGCCCAGCAACGCCTCGCCGATCGCGTGCGACAGCACGTCGGCGTCGGAATGACCGCCCAGCCCGAGCTCGGAAGGGACCGTCACACCGCCCAGCACGAGCGGACGGCCGGCCACGAGCGGATGGAGATCGAAGCCGAAGCCGACCCGCGTCATGCGTCGTTCCGCGCTCGTCGCAGATCGTCCGCGGTCGTGATCTTCACGTTCGCGCGCAGGCCCGGCACCACCGCCACCGCGTGCCCCAGCCGCTCCACCAGCATCGACTCGTCGGTGCCGAGAAACGCGTCGCGCCGCGCCTTCTCGTGCGCCTCGCGCAGGAGCGCCGTGTGGAAGACCTGCGGAGTCTGCACCGCCCACAGCGCGCGACGATCCACGGTGGCTTCCACCACGCCGTCGCGCACGCGCTTCACGGTCTCCGCGATCGGCAGCGCGCAGATCGCGGCGCCGTTCGCGCGTGCGGCGGCGATGACCGCGTCGATCAGCGCGCGCGTGACGAACGGGCGGACGGCGTCGTGGACGGCGACGACCACGGCCGTGGACGGCACCGCCTGCAGCCCGCGCCACACCGAGTCCTGGCGCTCGGCGCCGCCCGCCACCACCTGCACGCGCGCGCCG
>Ga0194131_10004511_pt1 | contig 20927 bp, 21 predicted proteins | sample TA2KigO120mmetaG_FD_148631 | JGI IMG/M metagenome (GOLD analysis project Ga0194131, IMG submission 148631) | Freshwater microbial communities from Lake Tanganyika, Tanzania - TA2015053 Kigoma Offshore 120m | ecosystem: Environmental > Aquatic > Freshwater > Lake | place: Tanzania: Lake... | reverse complement strand
CGGCATCCCGTACCTGAGGGGTGGTGATACGCTGGCTGGCCTGGACTGCAGCGCGTACCTCAGCCGCGTCTGGGGCGTCAGCCGTCAGACCACCGACACGCTCCCTGGGATCGCGGTGCCAGTCGCAAAGGAAGACCTGCTGCCGGGAGATGCGCTCAACCTGCCCACCTGGAAGGATGCCGATCGCTTCGGGCACGTGCGGCTGTTCGATCGCTGGGCCGATCCGGAGAGGACGCGAATGTGGGTCTATGAGGAGACGGCGGTCACGAGATACGCGGTCCACCGCGTGATCGACTACGACCCGGCGTACCAGCCGCTGCGCCTGAAGAGGCTTGCAGCGTGATGCACGCGGGGGGCGACTCCAGCCGGTCGACCCTCGAAGGCATCGTGGGAGCGCTCGCCGGTCAGATCATCGTCCTGCTGGCGCAGAACCGCGCGCTGCAGGAGATCCTTGCCCGACGCGGCATCGCCGACCTCCCCGAGGTCCGGGATCTGACCCTGACGATTCTGGAGACCGATCTGGACTCCCTGGCCGACGACCTCCTCCCCGAGGAACTGAGCGTCTCGGTAAAGGCGACCCTCCGCGAGGCGCTGCGGTCCGCGCGAGGGGGAGGCTGATCGCCCTACACTGAGGTCGTGCGAGACCCGCGGTCAGTCTACCCCGAGATCGGCGAGGAGGCGTTCCACGATCTCACCCGGACGTTCTACGCCGGTGTGGCGAACGATCCCCTTCTCCGTCCGCTCTATCCCGAGGAGGACCTCGAGGGAGCTCGACAGCGGCTGACCTCGTTCCTCATCCAGTTCTTCGGTGGCCCGCCCACCTACTCGATGGAGCGTGGACACCCCCGCCTCCGGATGCGCCATTTGCCGTTCCGCATCGATGGGGCCGCACGGGACGCGTGGGTGACGCACATGCGGACCGGTCTGGATCGCCTCGATCTCGCTGCGGACGTACGCGAGACGATGGACCGGTACTTCGAGGATGCCGCGACGTTTCTCATCAACACAGATCGCGCGGCGCACCCGTTGGGGGTCGTTCGCGCCGAGGAGTTGCGCCATGGTTGAGGTTCGCCAGCCGCCCGCCGACTTTTTGGCCCGCGCCGAGTCGGAGCCGGTGCCCCACGGGCAAGTTGCGCTCTGGTATACCGGCGGCGCCGGGTACATCTACCGAACGCCGACAACGACGCTGCAGATCGACCCCTTCTGCGGGAAATCGATCGACGCGAACTGGAGCCGTCTGATCGCGCCGCCTTTTGACCCCGCGCGAGTCACGAGGTGCGATGCGATCCTCTCGACCCACGAGCACCTCGATCACTGCGACCCGGAGACGCTCAAAGCCATGGCGGGAGTGACGACCTGCCCGCTCATCGGACCGGCGAGTTCGACGGACGTCGCGCGGGAGTTCGGCTGGCCGGCAGCGCGGCTCGCCCCGCTCGCCTGGGGCGAACGCACCATCGTCGGCGATGTGACGATCACAGCGATCCAGTCGAACGATCCGATGGCGAAGGGATGCAACGGCTACGTCCTAGAGGCGCAGGGACTGGTCGTGGTCAACATGGGCGATAGCCTCTGGTACAACGATATTGGCAAGCAACTCGCGCCCTGGTCGGTGGATGCCATCTGCGTCTCGGTCGCCCAGAATCCGCCCGGCGAGACGTACTACATGAGCGAAGTGGACGCCGCGCGCATCGCCCGGGACGTCAACGCCCGGGCGCTAATCCCCCACCATTGGGACCTCTGGCGCTGGGTCGCACTCGATCCCCGCCGCATCGCCGCGGTCGCGCCGTGGTACGCGCCGGCGACGGTCGTCTGCCCGGCGCGGTACTGCGAGCGAATCAGCCTCATTCGGGCTGGATCGGACGGTCTCGCAGTCGTGTGACGCCGTCGCGCTACCACTCCTGGGGTCAGGAGAGGGCCGGGGTGAGGTTGCCCGAGATCTCTACGGATCGCTGAGGGTTACCGCCTTCCCGGTCCGACCCGACTCGTAGATACCCTGGATGATCGCGACGACGCGGCGCCCATCGAGGCCGGTGACGGCGGGCTCACGCTTCTCGCGCGCCGCATCGATGATGTCGCGCAGCTGGTGCGCGTGGAAGTTTGGCAGATCGCCCGCGCCATAGTCGAGCGCGTGCTCGCGGGACACGCCGACGATGTTCTCCTCGCCCGGAATCGTCCAGATATCGTTCGTGCCAATATCGCTCGGGCCCGTGCGCGTCCTGCGCTGCTCGGGCGGGATCTCCCAGCAATCGAGACTGACCGTGGCGCCGGAGTCGCCCACGATCGTCACGCCGTGGATGCGTCGGGCCGGGTTCATGCTCACGGTGCCTTTGATGATGCCAAGTCCGCCCGACTTGAACTTGAGGACGCAGACCGCGTTGTCCTCGATCTCGACGTAGGGGTGGTTCACGTTCGCCCAGTACGCCTTCAACTCGACCGCCGGTCCGGCGTACCAGAGAAGGAAGTCGATGTTGTGAGGCGACTGGTTGGTCATCACGCCACCACCCTCGGTGTCCCATCGGCCGCGCCATGCATCGCGTTTGTAGTACGCCTCGTCCCGCCACATCTCGCAATACGACTCGCCCATGACGATACGTTCGCCGAGTTTGCCGTCATCCTGGGCTTTCTTGATGCGCTGCGCAGCGGGGAACCACCGCCGTTGCGACATGACCGAGACGAACGTTCCCGCCTTCGCAGCGGCCTCGAGCACCTGATCCGCCTCGGCGAGCGTGTTTGTAAACGGCTTCTCACAGACCCCGTGGATGCCGCGCTCGGCGGCGAGGACGAGCGGGTGGGCGTGGTGCGGGTGGGGGGTACAAACGCAGACGACATCGATCCCACCAGCGTCGAGCATCTGCTTGGCATCGGTGAAATGCCGCTTCGCCCCGAACTGGCGCGCGAATTCATCGGCCCGGCCGGCCTGAACGTCGCAACAGGAGATGAGTTCTGCGTCGCCATCCATCACCGCGAGCCCAGCGGCGTGGGCGCGCGCGATTCCTCCTGTACCGACGATGCCGAATCGGACCTTCGATGCCACCTGTGTGCCCCCGGCGAAAGTGTCGCGGCGATCCTATCACTTCACCGTGGTGCGTCCCGCCAGATGCGGACGCGGTCGGATCAGGCCGTTGGCGCGTCTGGCTCCACACGGAGCGCGACGATACGGTCCCGGCGCAGGGCATCCTCGGCCGCGTCGGCGGCTTCACCGTCACCCGGAACATCGATGACCGGTTCGGCGACACGGAGCAGTTGAAGGATCACCGCGTCCTGCCAGCGGTCGCGGTTGGGGCTCCCGGCTGGAGCGACGAGCGCCTCCTCGACGTAGAAGCCGGCCATGTCGATCTCAATCGCCTCGAACGCTCGGTCGACGGTGGCCCGATGGAACCGCTCCCGACGTTGCGCCGCGTCGAACGCGTCCGAGGCGCGGGGCGTGAAGACGATCTTGGGGCCTCTGCCCACGAGGCGAAGGATGATCGGTGCGCCGAACCGCTCGGTCGCACAGATGAGACGAATCTCCTTACCCGCAAGCCCGAGCCGCTCCCCCCAGGCATGGGCGAAGGCCTCCCATCGGGCAGGAATAGCCGGCTTCTCGTAGTCCATGCGTCGGAACGATCCTCCTGAGGAGCGGCGCCGATTGTAGCCACCGTGTGGGGTGCCACCGCGAGCGTCGTGCCCCGCGTGGACACACGGCATCCGCCCGACTCGGGTATTGTGTGCCCGGTGCGAGGGGGTGAGGAGTGTTCAGGCTGAAGATCACCGAGATCGCGTTCCACCGGTATGCCTGGGAGGTGCGCGACCTGGGTGTTGACTACAACGGATTCAATCAGGTCTACGAGCCAGGTGCACGGCGCACGATGACGGGTAACATCGTGACCATCCAGACCGACGCCGGTATTCGAGGCGAGTTCGCGGGCGGCGATGACGCGTCGATGACACAGATCGCGGGGTTCGCGCGCTATCTCCTCGGGCGTGACCCTCTCCAGCGCGAACTCATTCACGCCGACATCAAGCGCGCCAACCGCAAGAACGACCGATTCGGGATGGGGCCGGTCGACTGCGCGCTCTGGGACATCGCCGGGAAGACCTACGGAGCATCGGTCGTGCACCTGCTCGGCGGGTGGAAGACCCGCCTACCGGGTTATGCCTCGACCTACCACGGAGACCATCAACCGGATGGCCTCAACAGCCCGGAGGCGTTCGCGTCGTTCGGCATCCAGTGCCGGGACATGGGCTACCCGGGCATGAAGATCCACCCGTGGGGGAATCCGGACATCCGCCGCGAGGTGCAGACGGTCCTAGCGGCGCGCCGCGCGGCGGGCGATGAGTTCGATCTGATGCTCGATCCCGCGTGCGAGTACTCGACCTTCATCGACACGCTCCGTGTCGGCCGGGCCTGCGACGAAGCACGCTTCCTCTGGTATGAGGACCCGATGAAGGATGGGGGTATCTCCATTCAGGCCTACCGGAAACTGCGCGAGTTGATTCGCACGCCCATCCTCATCGGCGAGCACACGCGCGGACTCGAGACGCATACTGACCTGCTCGTGCACGGGGCAACCGATCTCCTGCATACCGACCCGCTCTACGACATGGGCATCACCGGATGCATGAAGATCGCCCACGCGGCGGAGGGGTTCGGCCTCGACGTACAGTCGCACGCGCCGGGGCCGGCGCAACGCGCCCTCATGGCGTCGATCCGGAACACCAGTTACTACGAGATGGGCCTGGTCCACCCCAGATTAGGTCAGGCGATCCGGGCGCCGATCTACGCCGATGACTATCGCGATGGTCTGGACGCGGTCGATCACAACGGGACTGTCCCGGTCCCGACCGGACCGGGCCTCGGCGTCACCTACGACTGGGAATGGATCGCCCGTCATAGGGTCGACGGGGCGACCTACCAATAGCTCAAGGGGAGGGGTTCGTATGAGGATCACGCTGGACATCCCAGACGCGATGTTCCATCGACTGCTGGACGACGTTCCTCTACCACAAATGGCGCTCGTCGAGTATCGGATGGAGACCCCCGCGCCGATCGACGACGTGGCCGAGGCGGTCCATGCCACGGTGCGTCGCGCCGAGATCGCCGGGGCGGTGCGTCCGGGCGCGCGGATCGCTATCGGCGTCGGGAGTCGCGGGGTCGCCCGACTCGGCGAGATGGTGCGTGCGCTGGTTGCGGCGCTGCGCGATCTGGGCGCCGATCCTTTTGTGATCCCGGCGATGGGTAGCCACGGCGGCGCCACGGCGGATGGCCAGCGGGAGGTCATCGCGCGGCTCGGCGTGGATGAGACGAGTGTGGGTGCCCCGGTGATCGCCTCCATGGAGACGGAGGAGATCGGGCGAACAACCGATGGAATCGCGGTGCGTCTCGATCGCGCCGCGCTCGGCGCCGATGGGATCGTCTTCGTGGCCAGGGTGAAGCCGCATACCGCGTTTCGCGGCTCGTATGAGAGCGGCCTGGCGAAGATGATCGCGATTGGCCTCGGCAAGCAGTCGGGCGCGGCGGCCTGTCACGCGGCAGGTTTCGGCGACATGGCTCGACGCGTTCCGCTACTCGCCGAGGTCGCGCTGGCGACGGCGCCAATCCTCTTCGGCCTGGCAACTATCGAGAATGCGTACGATCGGCCCTTCCACGTCGAGGCGATCCCCGCCGGCGCGATCCTGGCGAGGGAGCCGGAATTGCTGGACCGAGCCCGGGCAGCGATGGCCCGGGTACCGTTCGAGCAACTGGACGTGATGGTGATCGACCGGATTGGCAAGAACATATCCGGCGATGGCGCCGATCCGAACATCACCGGAAAGTACCCGACCCCATTCGCGACCGGTGGACCGCGCGTCACCAAGCAGCTCGCGCTGGACCTGACTGATGAGACTGAAGGGAACGCCAACGGCATCGGCACGGCCGATCTCACGACAGCACGGGCGGTTGCGAAGATGAGCCTGGCGCAGACTTATCCGAACGGCCTCACCTCGACCGTGGTGGGACCCACGGCCATCCCGATGATTCTTCCCGACGATCGGCTGGCCCTGCAGGCGGCGATCCTGACCTGTAATCCGGTCGGTCCCGAGCCGCGGGTGATGCGCATTGCCGATACGCTCACACTGGGCGAGTTCATGGTTTCCGGATCACTGCTCGAGGATGTAGCGCGGGATCGCGCTCTGACGATCATTGAAGTCCCACGCCCTCTCGTCTTCGATACGAACGGCGCCCTGCTGGACCTCGGAACTCCAGGGCGAATCGCTGTGGGAGCGCGTGCAGGCTGAGTCCCGTTTCTTGCCGGTACCGAGCCGGTGGCCATGAGAAGCGTGTCACACCACACTACCGCGTCGTAACCCATGGGCAGGCGGTGCAACGGGCCGCACCGCTCGAGTCGCGCGCCGGAGGCGGGCGAACTGGGTACACCCGCTCCGGCAGCGCGACCTCAGTACGCGCGGGCGAACAGCACGCGGTGGGGCCCGGGTCGGCCGCAGACCAGGCAGGCTCCCGTCTGACCCTGGGAGTCAAAGGGAAGGCATCGGATCGTGGCGCCGGTCCGCTCCTTCACCGTCTGCTCGCAAGCCGCATCACCGCACCAGGACGCCATCTTGAACCCCGGCTGCTCGCGGATCGTGGCGGCCAGTTCCGCGACAGTGGCGACGGAGGAGGTTCGCTCCTCCCGGAGAGCGCGGGCGCGGGCGAACAGCCCTGCGTGGACATCGGCCAGCCGTGCCTCCACGGCGGCGACAAGACCATCGAGCGGCGCGGAACTCTTCTCCCGGCTGTCGCGACGCACCAGCACCGCCTGACCGCTGCGCACGTCGCGCGGGCCGATCTCGATCCGCAGCGGGACGCCCCGCATTTCCCACTCGTTGAACTTCCAGCCCGGGCTGCGATCGGACCGATCGACCTCGACCCGGAATTGGCGTCGGAGCGCTCGTTCAGCGGCGTTGACCGCCTCGGCTACGCCGCCATCCTCGCCGCCCCGGCCGGGGATCGGCACGATGACCGCCTGGACTGGCGCCACGTTCGGCGGGAGGATCAGGCCGGCGTCGTCACCGTGGACCATGATCAGCGCGCCGATGATGCGCCAGGAGAGCCCCCAACTGGTCGTATGGACGTGCTTGCGCACGCCATCCATATCCTGGAATGTGATGTTGAATGCTTTCGCGAACCGGTCGCCGAAGTAGTGTGACGTGGCCGATTGGAGCGCCTGCCCGTCTGGCATGAGCGATTCGATGGTGTAGGTCTCGGCCGCTCCGGCGAACTTCTCCGCCTCTGACTTCCGCCCCGGCACGACCGGGATGGCCAACTCGCCCTCGACAAAGTCGCGGTAGATCTCGAGCATCCGCATTGTCTCTTCGCGGGCTTCCTCGGCCGAGCGATGTGCGGTATGCCCCTCCTGCCACATGAACTCCGAGGTGCGCAGGAAGAACCGAGTCGTCTTCTCCCAGCGGAGCACGCTGCACCACTGGTTGAGGAGCATCGGCAGGTCGCGCCAGGAGTCGATCCAACGCGAGTACATCGTCATGATGATCGCCTCGGAGGTCGGGCGAATCGCGAGGCGCTCGTTCAGTTCCTCTTTGCCCGCCTGGGTCACCCACGCGACCTCGGGCGCGAACCCCTCGACGTGCTCGGCCTCTCTGGTGAGGAGGCTCTCCGGCAACAGCAGGGGGAACTGCGCGTTCTTGTGGCCTGTCGCTTTGAACCGCGCGTCGAGGCCGGCCTGGATGTTCTCCCAGAGGGCGAAGCCGTACGGGCGGACCACCTGGAAACCATGGATCTGCCAGTAGTCGGCCAGTTGGCCCTTGAGGATGACCTCGGTATACCAGCGCGAGAGGTCAACGCTCTTCTTCGTGAGTTCGGCCACGAACTCAGGTCGGGTCTGGGTCTCCACGGGGCGGGCGCCTCCCGATGATGGAGGGCGATTCTAGCGAGCGACCGGGCGCACACCCGCGGCATTCATCGGCCCGGCGATCCCTCCAGAGCCGCACGATCACCCGTGCATCCTCCGCAAATGAACCTGGCTCCGTGCCGCCACGGGCCTCCATCCCCGGAATCACCCGATTCCGGATGCCCCTGCCCCGAGCCTCGACGTACCCGTAGTCACGCCGCTGAACGGGACGACCCGCTGCGGCGCGACGCCGCGATATGCCTCACCGCATCAGCATGACACCGGGGCAAGGCCCCGCACATCGAGGACGTCGCCACAGGCCGCCCGGAAATGGTTGACATCCGCCCCGTGGGCGAGCATTCTGCGACGCAGATGGCCGCGCCGGTCCGCTGGTTCACCCCGTACATCACGACCGTCCTCGTTCCGGCCATGGCGGAGTCGTCCTCGGGCCGCTGAGCGAGCAAAGGAGCATCGCGCAGGCTCCGGGGACCGAGAAGCCCCGGGGCCTTTCTCATTCCCGTGAGGAGGAAGGTCCCATGCGCGCGATCGAGGTCGAGAACCTGCGTCGCGACTTCAGGCTCCGGGTACCCAGAACCGGCGGGCTTGGCCCCTTCGCCGACGTCGTGCGTCCCCGCATCCGTGCGGTCACCGCGGTCGACGGCGTCTCGCTCGCGATCGACCCGGGCGAACTCGTCGCCTTCCTCGGTCCGAACGGCGCGGGCAAGAGCACCACGATCAAGATCCTGACCGGCATCCTCCACCCGACGTCCGGTCGGGCGGAGGTACTCGGACTCACGCCCTGGCGCGATCGCGGAAGACTCGCCTACCGGATCGCCGCGGTCTTCGGCCAGCGATCGCAACTGTGGTACCACCTGCCGCCGCGGGATACCTTCGACCTCCTTGCGCGCATCTACGAACTAGATCCGGCGCGCTACCGCCCGCGGATCTCCGATCTCATCGCCCGATTCGAAATCGGCCCTTACCTGGATACACCGGTGCGGCGCCTCTCTCTCGGCGAACGGATGCGCTGCGAGGTTGCGGCCGCGTTCCTCCATCGACCCGAGGTGATCTTCCTCGACGAACCGACCATCGGCCTCGATGTGATCGCACGGCAGCGGATCCGCAATCTGATCCGCGAGGTCAACCGCGACGAGGGCACCACCGTGTTCCTCACCTCGCACGATACCGGTGACGTGGAGCACGTCTGCCGTCGGGCGATCATCGTCAACCACGGGCGGATCGTTGTCGACGCACCGATCGCCCGACTGAAGCGCGACGCACTCCAGAATCGAGTGATCCGCCTCACCTTCGCCACGCCGGTCGACGATCTCACCGTGCTCCATGGGGAGGTGCGCCGCCCCGACTCGTACTCCGCATCCATCGAACTGGACGTAGCTCGCTCTCCGATCGATCGCACGATCGCGGACGTCGTCACGCGGTACCCAGTCCAGGACATTGCGATCGAAGAGCCCCCGCTGGAGCGCGTGATCGCCGCGATCTACCAGCGATCGCGGGATGCAGCATGAGAGCGTTCGATCTCGTGGGAGCGGGAACCCTGGTTCGATCTCTCGCGCGATGGTCGCGCGGCGTCGGCAAGTACGGGGCAATCGCGCGCGCGTCGCTCGCCACCCAGGCCGTGTACCTCGGTGAGGTGGCCGCCCGCACGCTGTTCCTGGCGATGATCCTCTTCATCTTCCTGAGTCTGTGGCAGGTGACCTACGCCGCGCTCGGCGCGACGGCGATCGCCGGACTCTCACTGGGGCAAATGGTCTGGTACCTCCTCATGACCGAGGTCATCGTCATCTCGCGACCGCGATTCACTCGGGAAATCGACGCGGAGGTGCGCTCGGGCGACATCGCGTATCAGTTGACGCGACCCTATTCCTACGTCGGATACCGGCTCGGCCATCATCTCGGCGATCGCCTGCTCCGACTCGGTCTGGGATTCGCAACGGGTGTTCCGCTGGCTCTCCTTTACGTGGGTCCGATCGCGATCGATCCCGTCGCCGCCGCCATCGCGCTGGCCGTACTCGCTTGCGGCTTGCTGATCGACTTCGCTATCTCGATGGCGATCGGCCTCTGCGCATTCTGGGTCGAGGACACCGCACCGTTCTCCCTCCTCTACGACAGGCTACTCATGCTCTTGGGGGGGTTGATCCTGCCGATCGACCTATTCCCGGAACTGGTCGCCCGCGTCGTTGCGTATCTGCCGTTCCCGCTCTTGCTCTACGCGCCGGCGCGCCTCATCGTTACCGGCGATCTCGGCTCGATCGGCACGATGTCGGTGCAGTTGGTCGTGACCGCGACGGTCGCGCTGTGGGTGCTCGGCGTCCTGTTTGCGGTCGCGACACGGCGCCTGGTAGCGAACGGAGGGTGATCGGGATGGGCCGTCTGAGGGTCGAGGCGGAGTTCCTGTGGGCCTATTTCCGGGCGAATCTGAAGATCGCTCTGGAGTACCGCGTCGCCTTCTGGGCGAATGTGTTCGCCATGCTTCTGAACGACCTGATATGGGTGACGTTCTGGATCTTCTTCTTCACCCGGTTTCCTGTCGTACAGGGTTACGACGTGCGGGACATCCTGACGATCTGGGCGGTGGCCGCATTTGGGTTCGGCATCGGCGTGGCCATATTCGGCAACTGCCACCGGTTCGCGCCGATCATCGCTGAGGGACGGCTCGACTACTACCTGACACTCCCGCGACCGGTGCTCCTCCATCTTCTGGTAAGCCAGATGTCGGTAAGCGCGTGGGGCGACGCGCTCTTCGGTCTCGGCCTTTATCTCATCGTCGTGCAGCCGAGTCCGCCTGCGTTGGCGGGATTCATCGCCGTCTCACTCTGCGCGGGCGCCATCATTGTCGCCCACGCGACGATCGCGTGTTCTCTCGCATTCTGGCTTGGTCAGGCCGAAGGCGTCGCCGGGGCGATCCACGACGCGATGATCTTGTTCTCGACCTACCCGACCTCGCTATTTGGTGGGATCGTGCGGGTGGTCCTGTTCACGGCCGTCCCGGCCGGGTTCGTCGCCTACATTCCGGTGCGGTACCTGCGTGAGTTCGCCCCGTGGCAACTCGGCGTGATGATCGCGGCGGCCGCGTTCTACATCGCACTGGCGATCATCGTTTTCCGTCAAGGTCTGCGCCGCTACGAATCGGGTAATCTCGTCTCGGTGCGCGTCTGATGCTCACTCTCGAGCCGTTTTGGACTAGGCTATGACCGTGATCGAGACAAGCGCTGCGCCTCGGACCAGTACGCTCGAAGACCGAGAGTCCCTGCTCATCGGAGTCCTTCGCGACCTTGGCAGCGTCATCGTCGCCTACTCAGGCGGGATCGATTCGACGCTGCTCGCCGCGGTCGCGCACGAAACGCTGGGTTCACGAGCGCTCGCCGTGACAGCGATCTCGCCGAGCATTAGCCCGACGGAGGTCGATGAATCGGGCAATCTGGCACGGCAGGTCGGCTTCGCCCACCGCTATGTCCATACCGACGAAGTCGAGAAGGAGGCGTATGCGGTCAACAATACCGATCGCTGCTTCCACTGCAAGGACACGCTGTTCGCAACGCTGGGCCCGCTCGCGGCGGCTGAGGGTTTCGGGGCGGTCGTCGACGGCTTCAATGTGGACGATCGCGGCGATTTTCGGCCAGGACGGGTGGCGGCGAAGCGCCACGGCGTGCGCTCCCCACTGGACGAGGCGGGGCTGACGAAGGCGGATATCCGCGAGCTGGCTCGGCGCCGGGGCCTCCCCACGTGGGACAAGCCCGCCGCGGCATGCCTCTCCTCCCGCATCCCCTACGGCGAGCGTGTGACAGTGGAGAAACTGCGCCAGATCGACGCCGCCGAACAGGTTCTCAAGGGCGTGGGGTTCCGTCAGGTTCGCGTGCGCCATCACGACCGGATCGCTCGCATCGAACTGCCGCGCGAGGATCTACCGCGCATCTTCTCGCAGGGTCTGCACGAGGCGATCGTCCTGCGCCTCAAGGAGATCGGCTACGCCTATGTGACCGTCGACCTTCAGGGTTTCCGGAGCGGCAGCCTCAATGAGACGATCGCGGCCGGCCAGCGGCAGCCGATCCGGCTCAGCCTCGACTGAGTAGCGCTTGACTCCGCAGGGCGGCGGACGATTCGCGCTGACGCGAGAGATAGCCCTTCACCCGATCTGAATCACCGCGCGACGCTTTCGGCCCGTTCCAGTCTCGCCCGCTCTCGGTGTGCATGCCACCGCTGCGGTGACACCCGCGGCACCGCCTCTCGACCCAGCTGAGCCATCGTGGGCGATGGATGGTGACCGTCGCCAGCACTTCGCTCGCACGCACCGTCGCTCGCCCTTCGCGGCAGAAGGGGGGTCTGAGTGGGATCCTCCCGACGCTCGCGCGCAGAGGGGAACACGTCATCGCGAGCCGCTACCCAACTCCAGCCGATAGAAGCGGTTCGCATTCTCGCGCCAGAGCTTGCGGCGCGCCGAGGAGCTCAAACCCCCCGTCAGCCCATCAAGCGTTTCGACCCAGCGCGCGTAGGTGGAGGCCTGGAACGCGACCGGCCAATCGCCGCCGTAGACGATCCGATCCTCGCCGAAGCACGCGATCACGTGATCAACGTACGGTCGGAGGTCGGCGGTCGTCCAGTTACGGAAGTCGGCTTCCGTCACCATGCCGCTGATCTTGCAGATGACGTTGGGGAACGACGCCAGCGTCCGGATTTCCGATCGCCAGGGGTCGAGCAGACCGGCCTGTATATCCGGCTTGCCGATGTGATCGAGGATGAACGAGGTCTCGGGACACTGGCGAACGAGCTCGAGTGTGTTCTTCAGTTGCGGATGTTTGAGGCAGATGTCGAAGGTTAGGCCGTACTCCGGGAGAATCTGGACGCCACGCACGAAACGGGGTTGGACCGCGAACTCGAGCGACTCACCCTGGATGAGCCGACGCACGCCGCGCACGAGCGGACTCGCCTTGACGAGCGCCTCCAGATAAGCCCGCGACTGCTCGCCGAACTCGCACGGAGCCCAGGCGACGATCGCGCGTATGCGGGGGTCTTCGTTCGCGCGGGCGGCGACCCAGTCGACCTCGAGCAATCCGTAGGCGGGCTCGACCTCCACCTGCAGGTACACCATCGCCTCTATCGGGATGCCGGCCGTGTGCTCGCGATACTCGGTCAAACCGTAAGGACGGTCGAGCACCGCGTTGCCGTCCATCCAGGACATCCGAAAGTGCGTCGGATCCCACAGATGCAGGTGCGCATCGACAACGGGGAAGTCAATCACGGCGTTATCCTCTGTCCCGTGGCGGGAGCGCGGCTATTATGCCGCCTGCTGTGCGCCGCCGCTGAACCCCGGAAGGATCGTGACCTGGTCGCCGGCGGCTATCGGAGCCGCCACGCCGCCGAACCCCTCCGCGGCGCGCCCGTTCACCAGGATTGTGCAATGCTCGTGCACTCTGCCCTCCGGCCGATCGTACACCCACTCGACGAAGCCCGGCAGGCGATCGGCGAGCCGCTCGAGCAGGGCCCCGAGCGTGTCCGGCTCTACCACCGACTCAGTGAGGATCGCCCGGCCCGGACCCAGACCCAGCTTGCCAGAGGTCCAGGGAAGGATCGTCACCGTGACGAGATCGTCCGCCATGCTGCGCCAGCCGCGGTCAGAAGGTCCCCACCAGGTGGCCCAGACCGACCTCGCGCAGAGTCGCCTCGGTCGGGCGGCCGTCCTCGGAGCGCCATCCCATCCCCTCACGGTACGTCCGGACCATCGCCTCCCAGTGTGATCCAATCCCGATCCCGGCGTTAGGTCCGTCAATGGGGGTGGAGCCGTACCGCGCCGAGGGTCGCTCCAGCGAGGGGTCCAGACCGTGCTGGAAACCGAACACACGCAACTGGTTGACGATGCGCCGGCCGATCGTCATCGCCTCGTCCAGGGTCATCTCCCAGCCCGTGATCGCGTTGAGGACCTGGAGCGCCAGATCCGCATGGGTGTTGCAGAACCGGCAGATGCCGAGGCAGTCGTCGAACTGGTGCCAGCCGTTGAACTGCGCCGCGAGTGCGGCTACTTCGTGGGGATCGAACCGGTTACGCTGGGGCGGCAGGCCGATGCGCTGTGTCTGGATGCCGCCGAACGTCGCTTCGATCGTGCTGGTGTTTGACAGACAGGTGTCGAACATCTCCGCCCAGCGACCCCGGTGATCGTGGCTGCGTGGCGTGTTCCCCTTCAGGGTGTAGACGGCCATCGCCAGGGCCTCGCCGCCGATGAACTCTGCGGCGCGCTTCGCCCCCTCGGCGAGCACGTCGCCGAAGTCCTCCCGCAGCGCGATCTTCCGGAGCAGCGCGCGGATCGCCTCGGCGTCGCCCCAGCGCAGTTCGAGACCGCCCAGGCTCTCCCGCGAGATCAGGCCGCGCTGGTAGGCCTCGATCGCGAAGCCCACGACCCAGCCGGCTTCGTTGATGTCGTAGCCGTGGGCGTCGACCTCGTTGGCGAGCATCACTACCGCGCCGGCCTCAGTGACCCCCACCTGGGGACCGAATGACGCGATGCCCTCGTACTCTGGTTCCTCCCCCTTGAATCCGCTGTACGGCCCCTCGGTCACCTCGACGAGTTTGCAGCACCCCATCCGACACGCCCAGCACGGGTTGTTCTTGATCTTGAACTTGGTCCGGATGTACTGACCGTTGATCTGCTCGTGCTCCGGAAAGACGCCGGTCTGGTAGTTATGGATCGGCAGCCAACCGCCGACCGCCGCGCCGGAGACGCCGCCGCCGGTGCCCCACTGGAAGAGAGAACTGGTCCGGTTCTCGCTCGCGGCGACGAAGTACGGCTCAATGAGCGAGTTGACCTTCGCCGGATCGCGGATCGGGATGGGCGTCTTTCCGCGGGCAACCGCGATGGCCTTCAGGTTCTTCGCGCCGAGCACCGCACCAATGCCGTTATGCGCCATCACGTGGCCACGATCGCCGACAAGGGCGGCGAAGCGCACCATCTTCTCGCCGGCGGGACCGATGGAGAACACGGACATCCCGCGTTCATTCGTGCCGTGGGCGGCGCGCAGGCGATCCTCGAGGGTCCAGGTATCGACGCCTCGATAGTCCACCGCGTCTCGCAGTTCGGCGACACCATCATGCACATGGAGATAGACCAGTCCCTCGGCCCGCCCGGTGATGATCATCCCGTCGTAGCCGTTCTGGCGCAGGAACACCCCCATGTACCCATTCGCCTGAGTCGCGCCGGCCTGTCCGGTCATGGGGCCTTTGAAGACCGCGGAGACGAGTCCGGTGCCAGAGACCTTGGTGCCCGCCATCGGACCGCTGGCGATGACGACCGGGTTCTCCGGTGCGTCCCACGCCGTGCCCGCCGGGCATAGTTGCGTGAGGTAGTGGACGCCGAGGCCGGTGCCGCCGACCCATCGTCGGATCGTCCCCTCGTCCAGATCGTCGTGGCCAATGGTCCCGCGCGTGAGATCGACGCGCAGGATTCGACCCATGTAGCCGCCGGGGAGTGCCATGACCGAGCCTCCAGAGGATGTTGGGTGCCTGGTGCTCGGCCCATTCTACTGGCGTCACGCCGCGTCAATGCAGTCGAGGGGTGCGGTATAGACTGCGCGCACGGTCCACCGCCGGTCCTCCGGGGCCGAGAGGAGCAGGGGCAATGGGGAAGCAGCTGGGCATCGTCGTGGTCGGATGCGGCGGCATCAGCAACTGTCACACTGCGGCGCTTGCGCGGATTCCCGAAGTCAAGCTCATCGCCTCGGTCGATATTGACGAGGCAAGGGCGAAGGACTTCGTCCATCGCTATGGCTTCGAGACGCACGCGGCGGATCTCGGGGCGGTACTCGGTCGGGATGATGTCGACGCGGTGGTGGTGACGACGGCGAACGACACGCACGCGCCGCTCTCCGTCAAGGCTCTCGAGGCCGGCAAACACGTCCTGGTACAGAAGCCGATGGCGCTGACCCTGGCCGAGGCGGACGTGATGATCGCGACCGCGAATCGGGCGAACCGTAAGCTGATGGTCTCGTTCTTTGAGTTCTTCCATCCTGCCTTCCGCCGCGCCAAAGAGATCGTGGATCAGGGCCTGATCGGGGATGTCTTCTTCTTCAAAGCGATCATGGCGTGGTACATGCCCAGCATGACGGCGTGGCGGTTCGACCCGAAGATCTCCGGCGGCGGCATTCTGATGGACGGCCATGTCCACCACATCGCGTACTTCCAGTGGCTCCTGGGCGATCCGCCGGTGGAGAGCGTCTACTCCGAGTTCGGAGCGCTGAACTCCAACGCGGCGGTCGAAGATACCGGAGTCACGCTCATCCGCACCGCGAAGGCGATCGCAGAGATCTCTGGATCGAACCGGCTCCTGGAGCCGAACGCTCAGTCTGGCCGCTATTTCAAGGAGTGGATTGAGATTTTTGGATCGAGGGGCACGATCCACATCGACCCGACCGAGCGACCATCGCTGCGCGTCTACATCGAGGGGAACGAGTTGCGGGAGAGTCTGGGCGGCGGATGGATCGCACCACGGCTCGAGCCTTCTCCTCCCCTGGAACGGGCCTACTCGAATCACTTCAATCCGGACGAGAACCCGTGGGTCGACGAACATCGCCACTTCGTCGATTGCTGCATCAACGACAAACCGGTCGTGAGCGACGGCTATTTCGGTCGAAAGGTTCTGGAGATTCTGATGGCAGGGTATCGATCGCACGCTGAGGGTCGAAAGATCCGGTTGCCCCTGGTGGCGGCGGGAGCGCCACGATGAAGCTTGGCGTCCTCGGGGCACTGCCTCGCACCTTCGGTGAGCTAACGGAAGAGGCTATCCGCGGCGTGCGGGCGATGGGGTTCGTCGGCACGGGCCTTCCAGCGGGAGACGACCCCGCCGGGGTCACCACCGACCGCGCCCGTCAGATCGGCCGGATGTTCGCCGACGGCGGGGTCGAGCTCGTGGAATACGGTCGATACGGGACCAACCTGGTAACCCTCGATGGCGCGGCGCGTCGCGCGCACATCGCCAGCCTGGGGCAAGCCTGTCGCGTCTCGCGCGCGGCGGGGTGCCCAGCGGTGATCACCGGTGCGGGAAGCATGAACCCGCGTGGAGCGTGGTTCCCGCATCGTGATAATTCTGCACCGGCTACGCGGGACCGTCTGGTGGCTTCACTGAAGGAGGCGGTGAAGTACGCCGAGGATGAAGGTGTCCTGCTCGGCCTGGAGTGCCATACCGTGACCCCGCTGAGCGACGCGGCGACGACGAAGAGCATTCTCGAAGAGGTGGGCTCGAAGGCGCTCAAGGTTCACCTCGACCCCATCAACTGGATGACGTGGGAGACGATCTACAACCAGGCCCCGGCGATTCAGCGGATGTTCGATACGCTGGGCGCGGATCGACTGCTCGGCGCCCACGATAAGGGTGCGGCAGTCGAGGATCGACTCATCATCCATATCAGTGAGGCCGTGACCGGTCAGGCTGACGACATCTTCGATCACGCCGCCCTTCTGCGGGCCGCGTCGACGATGCCGCCCGGATTCTTCGTCGTTATCGAGCATCTGAAAATCGAGGAGATGGCAGCGGCGCGCGCCCATCTCCTCGAAGTCGCGCGATCGATCGGCGTCCCGTTCGAGAACTGAGGAGGTGCAGCCTTGAGCCCGATGATTCGACCCCAGCCCGGCACACTGTGCCACACGTGCATTCGCGTCAAGGACATCGATGCCTCCGTGGCCTTCTACCACGGTCTCCTGGGCATGCCCATCGTCGAACGGCGTGATCCGCCGCCTCCCGGCGTCCGGATGGCCGCGCTCGGTCTGCAGCAGGATTACCTGGAGATCTTCCAGAACCGGCCCGACGCGGCGGTGGATTCGGCCGATCCGCAGTCGCTGCGCCTGAACCACATCTGCCTCTGGGCGGAGGATCTCGCCGGTCTGGAGGGCCGGGCTGCCGCGGCAGGCCATCCGTTCACACAGCCGATTCGCAGCAACCCCGGCTGGGTCGGCGCGGCGATCAACGTCTCCTGGATCGTTGATCCGGACGGCAACCGGGTCGAACTGCTTGAGTGGACGGGACCGGCGGCGTGAACGTGCGGTATGGGCATACGCTTCTCACCTGGGACGTCTTCCGCGAGCCGGCGAACATCGAGCAGGGCATTCGCGATATCGCCGCCCTCGGCTTCGAGGGGACCGAGACGGGCGGCGGTCTCTACGATTGGTGGGAGGCCAACCGTCCGGGGAGATTGAAGGCGATCCTGCGCGAGGCCGGGATCCCCATGGTCACGCTGTTCCACTCCGGGGAGTGGACAAATCCGGCCGCCGCGCCGGACCTGCTGGAGAGAGCGCGTCGCTGGTCCGACGCGATCGGCGACATGGGCGGCGAGATGCTCATGCTCGTGCCCGGGCGGCGGGGCGGGCAGGACATCGATGCTTCGCGCGGCGAGCCTGTCGAGCCGTTCGGCCTGGACGACTTCAAGGTAATGGCCGAGGCGATGAACCGGGCCGGCGAGATCGCGCAGCGCGCCGGAATCGACGCGACGATGCACCCCCACTGGGGCACGGCCGCGGAGAGCCGCCTCGAGATTGAGGTTCTGCTGGACAGCCTCGACCCGAAACTGATTGGCTTCGCGCCGGATACCGGGCAGATCGCCAAGGGAGGCGCGGATCCCTTCCCGATCATGGATCGCTGGAAGTCGATGATCCGCTACGTCCACATGAAGGATCTGGCGAAGGACTGGGAGGAGAAGCGTCGCGCGGGCGTGCCTCTGCGCAGCCCTGAGGGGTACTGCGAGATGGGACAGGGCGTCATTGACTTCCGGCGGATGATTTCGGCGCTGGAGTCGGTCAACTTCACCGGCTGGTTGATGGCGGAACTGGATGAGGCGAAGCGACCGGGCGGCGAGGCCGCGCGCCTGAGCAAGGAGTACATCGACCGGATTCTGCGCTAGGGAGCGCGCGCCCGGCGTTGAACGAGGACTCCCGCAGGGCGAGCCTCCAGCATTCGTGGCCCACGGCAGGCGTCCGCGCGCAGGACGGTTGCACGCCGGCCGGTGCCCTCATGGCTGAGCGATCAACATGTGACCTCCCGCGGCGCTCCCGAGCGGTCCAACCGAAACCGGTCACCGAGTGTGTACGGCAGCCGTGGCGGTCGTCGGCGCCTATCCTGGCGCCTAACGTTGACCGAGCGAGGATGGGCGGCGGCAACCCACGCCTCGCCGCTATCCCGCTTGTGCCGACAGTAACGGCAGAAAGGGCGTTGTCCCGACCTAGGTGCTGGAACGGTACCTGCGGATCCGTGTGCGGGACGCGCTCACGTCGCGTTTCATGCAAAGTCACGGCGTGGACAGAAACATCAGCGGCGGCCGCCACTTCGACGATCTACCGGGCATCGTCCGGATCGACCCGCTCGCGCTCTGTTACCGGGCAGAAGGTCACCCCGATCTGATCCGGGGAGCTCTCGGCATCCGGAGAGAACGAGTCCGGACGGCGACACTACCGGCGACCTCCCGCCGGCCGGCGAGCTCAGTCGAGATACTCGGCCAGATTCTCCTTCGCCCATCGCACTGAGGCAGCGAGGAACTCGCGGGGTGACTGATCGTCGTCCAGATAGAACGGCTCGATGAGCAGCGGGATGCTCCGCCCGTTCGGCGTCTCTCGGACGATGATGTCGCAGATAGTCCGGTTATCTGTACTGCCCTGACCCAGCGGCACGCTCGTCACGCGCGATCCGCGCGCCGGGCCGGTCGCGAACGGCGTGCACAGCACGTCCTTGAAGTGGCTGCTAACGATGTACGGCGCGAGCGCACGCGCACACTCGACCGGTTCCTCGAAGACGGAGAAGGCGTTGCCCGTGTCGATCTGAACGCCCAGGTTCGCCTGCCCGGCCCGGACGATGATGTCCGCGACCTCGTGGCCCCGCCAGTCGCAGTGGTTCTCCAGCGCCAGAGTGACACCGGACGACTGCACGGCCGCGCCGAGGCGGCGGAGGTTCGCCGCAACACGCGCCTTCCGCTCGCCCAGGGGCGGCCCAGGCGCCCAGCGCTGCATCGACATCGGACCTGGCGGCGTGCCCACGATCGTCAGGCCGAGATGCTTTCGCGCGCGGAGGATCAGTTCGGTAAGCCGTTCGTGCTGGGCATCGGCCTCCGCGCCGGTGAGGTAGAAATTCGCGCCCGTCCCGAAACCGACGAGCATCACGTCCTTCTTCGCAGCGTAGGCTGCGGCGTTTTCCAGATACGCGTTGTCAGTGCTCAGGTCGCGCAGGCGCACGTTCAGCGCGTTCAGGCCCGCCGCGACAGCAGCGTCGATCTGCGACGGGAGGTCGTCCTTCCCATTCGGGGTGACGATCAGGTTCGGCGTGGCTCCCAGTCTCATCGCCCTCTCCTTCGATGGGTCAATTCAAGAACTCGGCGAGGTGCACCTTGCCCCACGCCACGCTCTCTTCGAGGAACTTCAGTGGGTCGACACCCTCGGGAACGTAGAACGGCTCGATCAGCAAGGTGAGCGAAGCCGGGTCCGGCGACTCGCGCTCGAGGATCCGGCAAATCTCGACATTGTCGACGTGCCCCTGTCCGAGGGGCACGCTGACTGCTCGAGAGCCCCTCATGTCACCGGTCGCGAAGGGTGTCACGTGGACGTCCTTCAGGTGAGAACTGACCACCCACGGTCCCATCGCCCGCGCGCAGTCGACGGGCTCTTCGAAGACCGAGAACGCGTTGCCGGTATCGATCTGCATCATCAGGTTAGTCCGGTTCGCTCCACGGACGATCTCAACGACCTCGTGGCCGCGCCAGTCGCAGTGGTTCTCCAGGCCGAGGGTGATGCCCTCGCCGCGCACCGCGTCGGCGAGCGTGCCGAGGTTCTCGGAGAGCCTCGCCTTTCGCTCCGACAGTGGCGGCCCGGCGGCGAACCGATGGTGCGTGAGCATCGGTCCGGGGGCGAGGCTGGAGAACGTCGTTCCGAGGTGCCGGCGGGCATGGATGACCTGTTCGGCCACGCGGTCGATCTCCGCACGCGCCTGGGCACCGTGCAGGTAGAAGTTACCGCCGGTGCCCAACCGCAATTCCACACCTTTGCGCGCGGCGTGCTCGGCGACCTTGCGCAGGTAGTCGGGCG
>Ga0194131_10004509_pt1 | contig 20938 bp, 17 predicted proteins | sample TA2KigO120mmetaG_FD_148631 | JGI IMG/M metagenome (GOLD analysis project Ga0194131, IMG submission 148631) | Freshwater microbial communities from Lake Tanganyika, Tanzania - TA2015053 Kigoma Offshore 120m | ecosystem: Environmental > Aquatic > Freshwater > Lake | place: Tanzania: Lake... | reverse complement strand
GCCTGCTTCGGCAGACCCATCATAGGCTCGACCGGCGCCTTTTATATTGACCTGCATCGGGGCACGCCTCGTCGGTCTGAGGCGAAGCCTCGCTAGCTGAATGCCCGGTTCAGCGGCTAACCAGATGGCATGCTTTCTTCGGGCTGCAGCGTCGCTACAATGTTAGCACCCGTTCATTCCCGGAGTCTCGATGATGGTTGTTATTACCTTTCCGGACAAGGAAACGCAAACGAAGGCTCGCGGCTTTCTGCTCCGAAGATTCTCCGGCAAAGTCTTCAAGTCCGGGGAGCACGTCTTTCCCGAGGCGGCCATGGCTGCGCTTGCCGAGGCCAACATCCCGTTCATGGTCCATGGAAAGGCATCCTATGAGAAGCAAGTCGCGGCGCTACGAAGTGCTGCTACCGGCAAGGTTCAATGATGGGCAAGATGTTCCCGACGAGCTCATCGGCAAAGCAATCGATGAGGTCATCGAGCAATTCCAAGCGGCCAGTTTCTACAAGGATGCTGCCGAAGGTTACTGGCGATACGAGGATAAAGTCTACCAGGACAGCCTCGGACTATTGATGGTCGATGTTCCCGACACCGTTGCGAACCGAAAATGGATGAGAGCGTTCAAGGCGCGTTGGAAACAACGGCTCGGTCAGATCGAGATCTGGATGGTAAGCTATCGTATTGACATCGAATAGTCACCGGGGCGTCAGGGTCGCGTGCGCCGCTGTTCCAACGCAACTGATGCGTCCGCGGCGATGTAGCCGCGATCGTTCCGCCGCCATGTGTCATATGTCTCGCAGGGAGTACAGAATCACATGTTCGGCGGCGGAGGGCGCGGAGTATGCTTAAGCGCGTTCGGACCTGGCTTCGCCGGCGCTGGTATCGGGAGGGGAGAAACCTCTCGCGATTCATCGCCTGCGATGTCCGCAGGGAGATACTGATCGTCTCCGCTGCGAAGGTCGAAGAGGGGATCATCACCGGCCGCGTCCGAACGACGAACCTGCTCTACGTCTCCGGCGGCATGGTTGCGGAGCCCGAGTTCCGGCCGCCGCAAGAGCTCCTCAGCAAGGAGATGTGGCACTGGACCGGGCAGTCTTGGGGCGGCCTGCCGGACGGGACATCACTCGCGGCTCGGCTCATTGCCGAGTCCGCAGACGCGGCGTATGAAAGAGCCGCGCACGGAGTAGGCGGCGGCCGTGGCGCCACGTGCAATTCCTTGTCGCCGGCAGGCCCGACCGACCGTAACGAAAAAATGCTTGCCAGCCACCGCGCCGCACCGTTACACTCCACTCATACCGGCACGCAGGCAAGCTGCTCCCCCATTGTATCCCCATAGACAAGTGGCTCCAGGGTACGCGGTTCAGTCCAACAGGAATCTATCCTGAACGTTCGACAACAATACAAGGAGCCGTATGGGACTTTTCTCGAAGAAATCGTCGTCGGCTTCGAGTCGACTTGCGGATGCCGTCGCCGCAGACGCTGCCGAAGCGTTTGCTCGGTTCGTTGCCGATCGTGGTGATCATTCGATCGTCGCACTTGCTCTGTGCTCCGTGGATGATGCAGTGGCGCCGTACATTATGGGCGCGACGCTGGACGACATTGGGCCGATTGAAGGCACGGACGAGACTAGTTGGCGAACTGATCCTGCCGATTGGTCCTGGAACGACGAAGGCCACGAATACCGTTGTGCTGCAATTATCGACGAAATGCTCGAACATCAACCCGAATCATTCGAGAAACACGGCCGCGATATTTTCGAAGGCATCGTGGAAGGTTTGAAGAAGTTCGACGCGAGCGGAAAATTCAAGGGCAAGCTTCCGCGCGAGCAAATGTTGCTGGTTCTGTGGATCAATGATCCGGCGGAAAATAACTCAAAAGGCGTGATGAAGTGGGTCGGGCAAATGAACCCCAAGCCGGTCGCCACGTGGTTCAACGCCGTCTACTCGTATCGCTAGCAGGCATTGGCGAATCAATGGTTGAATAAAACCGCTGCGGCGGGGTGGCATTCTTCATGGCGGGTGCCATGCTTTCGCAGGACCCTTGCCGCGGCGTGGGACGATCAGCGACGCCGCGAAAGCATGCGAACCAGCAGCGCCTCCGCCGTTATTTCTTCTTCATTCCATTGCAAGTGGTCGAGTTGTCAAAGAAGGCCATAATTGACCGATTCGATGACGGTAGAATAATGCACGTTGACAAGTTCGCTTTTGCCCAACGGTCGGTGGCGCGAAGCCACTTCTTTTCGGCTCGCGGTGACAAAGCACCATACCAGGGGACAGGACCTCTGGCTGTCGCTGAATTGCGTCGTTCTTGGGGCGTTTGTAGAGGTCCTGTCCCCTTTCTTTTAGGGCCTTTTAATTTTTCAAGCGCGACCGAGTCAGCGACTCTGGATCATGATTCCACCCGGACGTGCTTCTTCATTGCACCAGCGCCAGCAACTCCCCTGCCCCCTTGAGCTTGTCCAGTTCCCAGCACGCCTTCAGCATCTTGTCCGCCTTGTCCTTGCCGTAGCGAGGCTCGACCATGGTGCGGAACTTCTTCTCGACCTCGGCGTCGGTCATGGGGTTGCGGGCGTGGCCGCGGGGAAACTCGACCTCCTTGACGATCTGCTTGCCGCCTTCGAGCGTGATGGTGATGCGGTTGGGGATGCCTGCCGGATAGCGGGCGCTCAGGCCGGCGTCGCGATGGACCTTGACCTTGGCGACGAGATCCAGCAGTGCCTTTTCGGTGAAGCGTTCCTGCTCGAACTGGGCTAGGGTGACGTCGCCGTCGGCGAGGGCGACGGCGGTGCAGTACGGCAAACTATGATCGGCCGTCTCGCGCGTCCTGGGCCGCCACTTCTCCGGGTCCTTGCCGATGATGTCCACCGCGGCGTCGAACGTGTGAATATCGATGGCTTTGACCGCGCGGATGTCCGGCACCTGCGGCCGAAGTTGCAAGGCGGCGTCGATGGCGCTCTGCGAATGGTACTCGGCCGGCCAGAACTTGATGTACGTCTCGTTGATCATGAACGGGCGATCCTTGCTCCCCATCTCAGCCACGGTGAACGGGCCCGTGAGCAGCTTCATGAAGCCCACGTCCCCCTCGAAGATCGGCGCCGGCCCGGTCATGCCCTCGGCCGCCAGCAGCGCGGCGAACACTCCGTTGCGGGCGGCGTTGGCGAAGGCGCAGCCCTTCCACATGCTCAGCTCGCCCGATCGTGTTTGCCGCAGCGCCGTATTGGCGACACCCGCCAGGCCGATGGCATGGGTACACTTCGTCGCATCCAGCTTCAGCAGCTTGCAGGCGGCCAGCGCCGACGAGATGGCCCCGTAGGTGACGTGATCGAAGCCGTTCTTGCGCAGGCTGGATGCGTCGCACAATCTGCATTGGATCTCGTAGGCCAGCACCGCCGCCGTGATCATGTCCTGTCCCGTGGCGCCGGCCATCTCGCCCACGCACAGGACGGCGGCCAGGTTGTCGCTCGGATGCGCCGGCTCCAGCGACAGGTAGGTGTCGTTGTAATCAAGGTAACGGATGAGCAAGCCGTTCACGAACGTCGCCCACTCGACGGAACTGCGGCCGCCGCCCAGCAACGTCGCCCCTGGTTCGCTGGAAACGCGCAGGGCGCAGCGGCGGGCGATGGCGAAGGCGTCCGCGTCCATGGCGCCGACCGCCGTGGCAAATGAATCGATGAACCGCCGCTTGGTCTCATGCACCGCCGCCGCCGGCAGGTCGGCAAAGCGAAGACCGCACGCATATTCGGCGAAGCGATTGGCCAGGGGTTGGCTCATGGCTGAGTCCTTTCTTGAGCGACGTTAACATATCGATTGGTTACGGAAAACCCGCTATGCTGTCGAGATTCAACCCGGAAGGCTCGACCCGATGACTCGACATGCGAGGCAAACCGTGGACGCTGGAGACCTGCTGACGCGCTGGACCGTCCGGCTGGCAATGGGGCTGTATGTGACGGCGCTGTCGCTGCGCTGGACCGCAAAGGGCCGGGCAACACGGCTGACGACGGCGCGCTGGGCCTGGACCGGCGGCTGCCTGCTGTTGCTGGGTCACGTCATGTGTGCGTTCGCGTACTTTCATGATTGGAGCAACGCCGCCGCCTACCAGGAGACGGCTCGCCGCACCGCGGAGATGGTCGGCGTCGCCTGGGGAGGCGGGCTTTATCTCAACTACGCGTTCACCGCGGTCTGGCTGGCGGATGTCGCCTGGTGGTGGCTCTGGCCGGCAAGTTACCAGCAGCGCGGCCCGGCCGTGGAATGGCCGATCCAGGCATTCATGGGCTTCATCGCCTTCAACGGCGTTGTCGTGTTCGCCGACTGGCCGATCCGCGTCGCCGGGCTTGTGGCCTGCGCGGTCTTGCTCATCGCCTGGGCGACGAGTCGAACGAGGAACTGACGGTCCACCACGTCACGAAGGCCGCCCGATCGCACCCATCTTGCCTTGCTTGCGATGGTTCAGCGGCTCGCGTCGGTTGTGCAAGTCACGGGGGCTGCCAGGCTTGCAGGCATAATTGCTTGAAACACAAGGACTTCGGATGAAGGTTCCCTTCGGACCGGCCGATACCAACTATGCTCTTTTTCGTCTCTTGGCACGCACGGAGGCATTCGGCATGGTCGGCGAAGAGATCATGGCTCCTCAGACCGAGGCGGAGCAGCTGCGCGAGCAGCTTTTGCGAGCCCAGCGGCTCAGCAGCGTCGGCACCCTGGCCTCCAGCGTGGCCCATGAATTCAACAACATCCTCACCACCATCATCAACTACGCCAAGCTTGGCCTGCGCCCCGACGCCAGCGAGGCGTCGCGCGTCCAGGCTCTCGAGAAGGTGCTCAAGGGCGGGCAGCGCGCCGCCACCATCGTCAACAGCATGCTCGGCTTCGCGCGCAACCAGAGTGCCCAGCGCGAGCTGACCGATATCGCCAGCCTGGTCGAGGAAGTGCTCATCCTGACGGAAAAAGACCTGAGCAAGCACCAGGTGCGCGTGGAGACGAAGTTCCACGGCCGGCCCAAGGCCCTGGTGGTCCGCGGTCAGATCGAGCAGATCCTGCTCAATCTCATCATCAACGCAAGGCAAGCGATGCAGCGCGGCGGGCAGCTGCGCATCGATGTCCGGGAGAACACCATCGCCCAGATGGCCGAGGTCAAGATCGCCGATACCGGCGTGGGAATTCCGCCCGAGCAGCTGCGCCTCATCTTCGAGCCGTTCTACACGACCAAGGAGCCGGACGAGACCGGCCGCGGCGGTAGCGGCCTGGGCCTCAGCGTCTGCCGGCAGATCATCGAACAGCACCACGGCCGCATTCGCGTCGAAAGCCTGCCCGGCAAGGGCTCGCGTTTCACCGTCAAGTTGCCGCTGCAACCCGGCGAGTAACTCCCTCGCACCTGCTATGGCCGCGGCGCCGGCTGAATGAAGTGCGTTTATTTCGGCGGCGCGAACACGCCCCCCTGCTTCGCCTCCAGCTTGCTGAGGCGCTCCTGCTCCTGTGACAGCTCGTAACGCCAGCGCGCGAACTCTTCCACGGAAACGATCGTCTTCACCCGGGTTTCGGAGCGGGCAAAGGGACGGGTCTTGCCGTCGCGGCCGGCATACACCTCGACGCAGTACTCGATCTGGTCCCCTTCCTTGAGCTTCAGCCGCTGGCCCTTGGCATCGATGAGTCCGCTGGTCTGGAAGTTGAACCGGCCTCCGCCGAGCCTGCGGCCCAGGACGTGCTCCGGGTCCGGCGACGGCACGGCATGAAACGGCACCTGATCACGCGGGCCGCTCTTCTGGAAGACGCCGAACTGCGGCAGGAACGGACCGGCGTCCTCCGGCGCCTTGACCTCCACCAGCGGCAGCGTTTGCCATTTCTCCTCCGGCTCGTCGCCGCTTTCGCTCTTCTGCAGCAAGCGATAGAGCAGCTGGGCATGGTCGAGGCCGTAGGGCCCGGTGCAGTTGAAGCCGATTCGGATCGGCCGGCCAATGGGCACCGGCATGCCCTCCAGGTCAACCTCCTCGGTCGATGTGTCGCCTGTCAGTTGTAGCTTCGGTGGAAACAATGCCTGCTCGCGCAGCAACGCGATCTGCGGTGGATCTTCGGGAATGATCTTGAGCCCGCGCCGCGGCGGCGGCACGTTGGCAAAGCCATGCTCGTCCGTCACGATCACGCGATATACGGCCTCGTCCGGGTGGAGGTCGAATTCGCCATGAGCATGCAGGCCGGCCCGGTCGAGTGCCAGCGCGATGCGGCGGCGGATCGGCTCGTCCTTCTTGTCCGCGTCATCGGCCGGCCCGAGCAACTCGAGCGCGGCCGTTATCACCGGCTTTTGCACCTGGATGAGCAGCCTGGCCGTTGAGCCGGAAATTCCAGTGATCTCGCCGCGCGGCTGGACGCGTTCATAGCGGCCGCCGTCCGGCTTGACCCCGCAATACGCCGGCAGCATGGACCAGCCTTCGATGTTCAGCACCACGGGTCGCGGCACGAAACGCACGCGCTGTGTCCGCGGCAGCCGGCCATCCCCAAGCCAGGCGCGGTACGCGAAGTCCGACGACATGGCCGGCATGTCCGTCTCGAAGATCGCCTCGTCGCCATCGTGCTGGCGGAGCACGAGAGCATAGCGGTCCGAGGGGGCGCCGGCCGGCTGAATGAGCACGTCGCCGATGGCCTTGTCGAGATCCTTTCCCTTGGCCTGGAAGCGCAGGACCACCTTCTCGCCGTTGGGCCATACCTCTTGCGTGAGGCTGGCGATCGTGACCGAACGCGGAATCTGCACGTCGGCAAGAAGTTGCCTCGCCAGCAACGACAACGCCAGCGCCGGCCACAGCAGCAGGCACGCGAGCGCGACCAGCAATATCGGGCCGGCGACCAGGCCGCTCCACTTGACGCGGCGGTGGTCGGCCAGGCTCGCGAACGGAATCCGGTTCGCCTCCTGCTCGGCCTCCGCCGTCACGCGGTCGATCAGCTCACGCGACATGCCGGCAGTGTCGGCGTCGGGCTGATTGAGTTGCACCGCCGAGATGAGCCGATGCCCCAGCCGCGGATTCTGGTCCTCGACCCACAGTGCCAGGTCGCTGTCGTTAGGTCGACGCAGCAGCGGCTTGATGAGGAAGCGCCAGGCAGCGGCCAGCATCACGACTGCCTGAACGGCCGTGAGCGCCACGCGCACCGCCCAGGGTGTATCCTCGTCCCGATCCAGCGACCAGTCGATGAGGCAGGCAAGCAGCAGCAAGCCCAGGACTAGGGCAAACCAGCGTGCTGCCCCCCAGATGAGGCGCAGCAGCGTCTCGCGGCGGCGCAGCTGACTCAGCTTCCTGGACAATGTCGCGGGGACCACGTGAACGCTCCAGCTTTCGGTTGTTCACGTTTCGCGTTCGCCAGGCCTGGCGAACGCGAAACGTAAACCGCTTATACCAGATCGGAAAACTTCCGCAGCAACCATTCGGCGCTGACCAGCAATACGAACAAGATCATCGCCAGCGAATTCCAGAGAACAATCTCCTGATGGCGCTGGAAGCGGACCTTCTGGGTCTGCACACTGTCGGCGAGCCGGCTCAGATCCTCCTCGCGGTAAAAGCCGCCGCCGCTCAGGGCCGCCGCCTCGCGCAGTGCCGCCTCGGCCATGCCGGCTTCCTCAAGCTCATGCCGCGGCGGCAGGTCGACGCGATAGGAAAACTTCTCTGGGTCCGGGTTGTTGACCGTGAGCGTGAAACGTCCCGGACGGTCGTGGGCCAGGAGAGCGCGATACTCGCCCTCGCGACCCGGCACGGCTTGTAACGCCACCTTGCGCTTCTTCTCCTGCCCGGCCGGCGCGTCCAGCCACTCCAGCACCGCCTCCACCGTCTTGTCCTTGCGCGGGTTGAACTCGCGGTCCAGCAGACGCACGAACACCGAGCCGGGCCGATCAACCAGCGCCTGCGAGCGCTCCAGCGCCATCTGGGCCCGCTGCGCGTGGTTGCCGAGCAAATGCGGCAACCCCGTTTGATAGATGATCTGACCCCAGAAACGCGCGAAGTGCTTGTCCTGCGTGTTGTAGCGCCATCGCCAGCTTTCGTCGCTGGACATGAACAGCACCTGTCCCTTGCCGTAATGCTGCGACGCCAGCACGGGCATCGGCTGGTTGTCAGCCTTGGCCATCTTCGATTTTGGGTTGACGAGCAGCGAGGTGGCCCCCGGGCGCAGCCTGATGGCGGGACTGTTCCAGTAGAAGCCGGGCAGGTCGCGCCAGACTTTGAGACTGTCCTCCGGCGTGTCTGCCAGGGCGAGCATCCCGGCACGCTTGCCCGCCTCGGTGAGTGCCGGCTGATACTCCTGCGGCCGTTCCTCCAGTGCCGGCTTGCCGGCCTCGAACTCGATGGGCAGCATCTCGGCCAGCGTCGTTCCCGCATAGCCCCCCGGCAAGTTTTGCCGGCCCGCGATGACAATCAGGCCGCCGCGATCCTTGACGAAGTCGCGAATCCACTCCTGCCGCTCCTTGGTGAGGAACTCGGCCGGCACGTCGCCCAGGATGATGAGGTTGTACTTGGCCTCGAAGAACTTGTCGCGCGTCGCCGGGAACGACGGCAAGAACGGCGGCCCCGAGTCCAGCACCTGGGGATCGGCGCTGGTGAGCAGGAAGCTCACATCCACGCGCCGGTCGCGCAGCAGCATCGGCTGCAAGAACTTGTACTCGAAACGCGGCGTGCCCTCGACATAGAGCACCTTGATCCGGCTATCGATGAGCCGCACCTTCTGCGTGATCTTGTCCTTGAACGTGTCGTTGCCCTTGAGCTGAATGGTCGTGACCAGTTCGAGGTCCTGCTCGGCGTCCTTGCCCTTCTCCGGGATGAAGGCCAGGGCATCGCGCAGGTCTTCCCCGGTCTGGACCGGGATGTTTTTCTTGGCGACGAGGCGGCCCCCGAGGGTCACGGTCATCTCCAGTTCGCCCTTCTTGAAGCCATGGGCCCGCCAGCGCAGCGGCACAACGATGGTGTCGTCGTAGAAGATGGTCGGCGGCGCCCCGACTTCGCGAAGCTGCAGGCTGCCCCCCTCCGCCGTGCCAACTCCGTAAATGTGCAGCGGGATCTTGTCCCGGCCGACCTCGCGCGCCGCCTCGGCAAGCGTGTACTTGCTCGCGTTGTCTTGCCCATCGGTGAGCATGACGATCGCGGCGGGCGGATCACCCTCCCTGCCCTGCAGGACTTCGCGAATCGCATCGGCAGCGGCGGTGCGGGACTCGTCGGCCTTGAAGGCAGCGAGCAACCGGTCGATCTCCGCTTTCTCGGTTTTCTCAGTTTTTTCAATTCTTTCTGGTTCCACCGGGAGACCCACGCCCTTTTCGCGCCGGTCGGCGTCGTCGCCGCGCAGTCTTTGACCAAACAGATAGGCGCGGACCGGGCCGCGCTTTTGCAAGCCGTCGATCAGTTTCAGCTCCGGATGGGTCAATACGGCGCGGGCCAGGTCGGCGCGCGTCGGGTCCTTCGGCGTATCAGCCGGGAGCGGGACCCGGCTTTTCTCGTCCTTGAAGGATGTCGTGACCGGGATCAGCCCCTTGGCAATGGCGACGCGTAGCTTGTCGTCATCCGTCAGACGGCGATCCTGCAGCTGCATGCTCTGGCTATTGTCGACCAGCACAACGATGGGCCGCAGTCGTTCACCGACGTATTCCGCCAGCAGCACCGGGCGAAAGAGCAGCAACAGCAGCAATGCCAGCGCTGCCGTTCGCAGAGCCGTCAACACGGCCCGGCGCCATGGCGACACCTTGTCCGACTCGCGGCGATAGAGCCAGAAGACGCCGGCGCCCAGCACCGCGACGATCGGCACCATCAGCCACCAGGGGAACGCGGAGCGCATGCCGATCTCGGCCGATTGCAGCACCGTGTTGTCGGGCGCCTCGATTCCCAGAATCTCGATGAGCCAGTTCATCAACGCGCCCTCCCGCACCACCAGGCCAGGAGCGATTCGCCGAGCGCGAGGCCGAGCACGCCCAGCAGCAACCACAGCGTCCACTCGCGGTTGAGCCGTTCGATTTCCGAGAATGTGACCGGGCTATCGCCGGCAGTGACATGAATCGGTCGAAAGCCGAGCCGTTCATCGATCTGCTCATCCGAAAGTGCTTCCAGGTCCTCACTCTCCCGGAGGTCGGGGACGACGGCAAGGGGAATCTCGTCTGGCGGAGTGCCGTTCGGCGACCCTTCCCCTTGCGACGACTGTTCGCTGGTCGGTTCTGCGCTCGAGCCGGTGGGCGGCACTGCAGCAACTAGGCGATAGACGCCGGCTTGCCGCAGATCCTTCGCCGTCACGACTTTCTTGCCGTCAACATCAACCGGCACGCCCAGACGCTCGGCCCGGCCATCGGGATGAACCAGCGTGTACGCCTTCGTGTCCTTCTCCTGCGGATGCCAGCTCAGCTTCGTGCCGGCGACAAGATTGTGGTTTTGCGTCTGACCGTGAAGGAGATAGCTGACCGCCATGTCCATGAAAGGCAAGTACATCAGCTCCGGCGCCAGCGGCCAGTCGTTCCAGGTAGGATTCGGGTCTTTCGGTTTCCAGCCGGGGTCGGCAGAGGTCGCGAACTGCATCACCTCGCCCGACCCGACCTTGCGCGTTGCCACCATCGGCATGGCTGTGTTGTAGCGCAGCACGACCTTGGCCTGTTCGTCCTTTTTCTTGAGGACGACGGGCTTTTCAGAATCGTCCTTCTTCTCCCAGCGCGTGCCGCGTTCATCCAGTTCGAGAGATCGCGAGATGCTGACGAAGCCGATGCCCTTGAAGCGATCGTCCTCCTTGAACTTGGCGAAGGCGGGCAGGCTGACGCTCTCGCGGTCAATGGCCAGCGGTTGCTTGGCCGGCTGAGACTTCACGCCCTTGATGGCGAGCGGCAAGAGCTTGTGCTTCTCGCCGAGCAGCCGGTTGTAAGCGTCCGGCGTTACGTTATCTCCCGCAAAGATCATCAGTCCGCGCCCCTGGCGGACAAAGCGCGCCAGTTCCTCGAGGAACTCGGCGGAAACTGTCTCGCCGCGCTTGGCGTCCTCGAGCGGGACGTTGACCAGGATGCACAGGTCCTGCTTGGCGAGCCGGCCCGGAACCGCCAGCCGCGGCGACACGTTATGCACCTGCAAGTAATACTTGAGCCGTTCGCTCTCGTCCTTGACGGGAACCAGCGCATGTTCGAGGAAGAAACTTGCCGACTTGGCGGGATCGCGCGGCTGGGCCGCCCCATCAACGATCAGCACATTCACGTGCTCGCGAACGTTGATCACCTGGTCGAAGCGATTGTCCGCGTCGAGATCATCGATCTCCACCTGGGCGGTGAGCACGCGCAGGCCCGGCTTTTCCAGCTTGCCGGTGAGAGTGATGGCACGCATCTCCCCCGCGCCGATCGAGTCAAGCGCCTGCGTCTCCCGGCTCTTGGCGTCGCCATCGATCATCAGGGAGACCTTCAGGTCCTTGACGGTCTCGCTGCCGCTGTTTCGCACCAGGACGGCAAAGCCGACGCGCTCGCCTGGCCGGGGAACGCCGGACTGCGGCGCGATGCCGACGACGGCGACGTTCTTCGCCTTGCTGCGGCCGCAACGCACCATGTAGATGGTCGCCTTTTCCTTGAGATCCTTCAGCGACTGCACGACCGCGCCCCCCTGCTGTTCCCAGCCGAGCTTTTGCATGTCGCTCAACAGATAAAACTCACGGTTCGATGCCTGGCCACGCTGCAGGGCGGCCGCCGATTCCTGAAGACCGGGCAACAGGTCGGAGGCGACATGATCGAAGCGTGTTTCCTCGGCGATGCCACGCGCCTGATCGAGGGCGGACGGCGAGCGCGGACCGGCAAGCGTTGCGCGATCGGAACAGGTAACGATCTGCACGGTCGAGTGAGGCGGAAGCTGATCGATGACATTGACAGCGGCCTTGCGTGCCCGCTCGAGCCGAGTGGCGGCGCCGTCCTGGGCCGCCATGCTGTACGAAGTGTCGATGAGCAGGACGGCGTCCACCGCCTCGCCGCGGCCGGCGCCGCCGCCCACGGCGGTGATGGGCCGCGCCAGTGCCAGCGCCAGCAACGCCAGCATCGCCACGCGTGCCAGCAGCAGCAGCAACTCCTGAAACCGCAGCCGGCGGCTGGTCTGCTCGATGCTCATGAGCAGAAACTTCATCGCCGCCCAGGGAATGGTGCGATACCGGCTGCGGAAGAAGAAATGCAGCGCGATCGGTATGCCCGCCGCCGCCGCCCCCCACAGCATGTATGGCGCCAGTAAGTTCATGTCATTCCTCTCGTTTAGCGGGGAGCCGATAGGCGACCTGCCATTGCAACCACCGGTCGCCTATCGGCTCCCCGCTAAACCAATCACATCATGCGCACGCGCAGCCGCCGCGCCAGGTACTCGGTGAGCGCCGGTCCCAGCGGACGCGACGTGTTCATGAGCACGTAATCGACGCGGTGCTTCTCGCAGCCGGTCTGCATGTCCTTCAAGAATCGTTTGAGCGCTTTCATGTACGCCGGGCGGATCATCTGCGGCCGCGTGAGAACTTGCCCCTTCTCCTCCATGGCCTCGAACTTCACCATGCCCCCGAAGGGGAAATCGACCTCGTCGGGATGCAGCACGTGAAAGAGCGTGACCTCGTGGCCGTCGAAGCGCAGGTGCCGCAAGCCGTCCAGGATGCCCGCCGGTTCGTCGAAGCAATCCGAGATCAAGAACACCAGTCCACGACGGCTGACCTGCTGCGCGAGATCGTGCAGCAGCGGCCCGATGGACGTCTTTTCTTCCGGCCTCGTGTTTTCCAGGGCTCGCAAGATGGTCTGCATGTGTCCAGGCTGGCCGCTGGCCGGCAACCGTTGCCGCCAGCCGGCGTCGAAGATCGACAGGCTCGCGCTATCGCGCTGGTGAATCACCAGGTATGCCAGCGACGCCGCCAGCAACTTCGCATATTCCAGCTTGTTCGTCGCCCCTTCGCCGTAGAGCATCGACCGGCTGGCATCCACGAGGATGTGCCCGGCGAAGTTCGTCTCCTGCTCGTATTGCTTGATAGTGTAGCGCTCGGACCGACCGTAACTTTTCCAGTCGATGTGCCGGACATCATCCCCCGGCACGTATTCGCGATGCTGCACGAACTCGACGGAGAAGCCGCGGTACGGACTGCGATGCTCGCCGACGCGCAACCCTTCCACGATGGCGCGGGCCTTGACGCCAAGGACCTGCGCTCGGGAAATCACGTCGGGATGTAGGTATTCCGCCATGCGATAATCCCGTTTAGCGGGGAGCCGATAGGCGACCATGCCCTTGCAACGACCGGTCGCCTATCGGCTCCCCGCTAAACAAATCCAGCAAATGGGGTGACGAAGCTCCAGCGCTGCGGTCGCTTGCCTTCCTTGACGTCTTTGCCTCCAATCGCCAGGCACGGTCGTGCCGCGCCGCGGCCACGGACCGTCTCGTCGTTACCTTCGTTGCCTCGCCAAAACGTCGCAGTTCCCAGGCTCGGACGAAATCGGACCATGAGCTGCGCGGGTCGTTCGGCAACCAGAAGCCGTACGCGCTGAAGATCACGTGGTATCCGAGAACCATGGGGCCACTCCCGGTCGCCTATCGGCTCCCCGCTAAACAATCACGCGGCCTGGTTCTTCGGAATTGCCGCCAGCAGCTTCTTGACAACGTCATCGACCGAGACGCCTTCGCTCTGGGCCGTGAAGTTCGGGATGAGGCGGTGGCGGAGGATGGGCAACGCCACGGCGGCGACATCGTCGGCCGACACGTGGTGCTGGCCCTTGAGAATGGCGTGGGCCTTGGCCGCCATGATGAGGTTCATGCTGGCACGTGGACCGGCGCCCCACGTCAGCCACTGGTTCACGAAATCGACAGCTTCCGGCGTCCCCGGCCGGGTCATCCGCGCCAGCCGCTTGGCATAGGCAAACACGTGGTCCGCCACCGGCACGCGCCGCACGATGTGTTGCAGCCGCAGGATGTCCTCGCCGTGCAGCACCTTGCTCACGGTCGTCTGCGTGTCCGACGTGCCCTGCCTCATGATCAACTCTTCCTCCTGATCGGTGGGATAGTTGACCTTGATCATGAACAGGAAGCGGTCGAGCTGGGCTTCCGGAAGCGGATAAGTTCCTTCTTGCTCGATCGGGTTCTGCGTGGCCAGCACGAAGAAGGGATCCTGCATCGGATAATCGACGCCGCCGATCGAGCACTTGCGTTCCTGCATTGCCTCCAGCAGGGCCGCCTGCGTCTTGGGAGGTGTGCGGTTGATCTCGTCGGCCAGAACGATATTGGCGAAGATTGGCCCCGGCAGGAACTTGAACATGCGCTGCCGCGTGGCCGGGTCGTCTTGAATGACTTCCGTCCCGGTGATGTCGGTCGGCATCAGGTCGGGCGTGAACTGAATGCGCTTGAAGCTCAGGTCGAGAGCCTGGGCGAGCGTGCTCACCATGAGAGTCTTGGCCAGCCCGGGAACGCCGACCAGGAGCGCATGTCCCCGGCAAAAGATGGCCATCAGGAGTTGATCGAGCACCTCCTCCTGGCCGATGATGATCTTGCCAATCTCGCTGCGCAGCTGCTTGTGCGCGCCCCGCAGAACTTCCAGCATCTGCACATCCGAAGGCGTTTGCGTGAGTGAAGCCATGGTGCATTCCTGTGAGGGGGGAGGTTTGGCAGGCGTGTGAGGACAGTATCATCGTATCCGATCGTTGCCGGATAGCAAGTGGCCGTTCCACGGCATGCTACTTATCTCTCGGCGGGGCGCGGGGCGTTTATCGAGGCCCTGTCCCATTTCTTTCACCCTTGCTTTCAAGGCAGCTGCACCGGCCGCGAGGCCGCCAGCGTCGACAGTTGCGGCATGTCGAACCACTCCAGCAGGCCGAAGCAAAACAGCTCGGCCGCCTGGTCCACCGACATGTTGCTGGTGATGACTTCCTTGAGCGAGATCATGCCGCCCTCGAGCTGAAGGTTGGCGATGGTCTTGTCGTCCAGGGCGGCGGCGACAAGGGCAGCCAGGCAGGCACGTTTGCCCTTGGCGACCAGCGTGATAGGCTCGGCGTGCTGGGAGCGGACCCAGCGGGCGACGGCGGCGATCTGACCGGCCTGGATGCCCAGCGGCCGTTCGCCCACCGTGCTCACCATCAACTCGAAGAGATACTCGCGCGGCAAGACCTTCGACTCGCCGAAAAACAGCGGATCGACCACGAAGACACGATAGTTCTCCTTCAGCAGGCGCTCGACGACATCGGCAGACTTGGCCCGTCCATCGTCGTGTACCACGAGCGCCGTTCCCTTGACCCCGCCGCGCGACAGTTCCACGACCGGCAGGTTCCAGACATCGTCGAGGTTGAGCGCCCAGCGGAAGTTGCGACCCTGCTTGTCGCCGTCGCCGAAGCCGAGCTGCACCTGATACTGCTTGGCCCGGACGATGTCGGCAAGCTTGGCGCGCCGCGACTTCTTCCAGGCCGCCAGCTCGTCGGCATCGTCCGGAATCTCCGGCTCACGCGGCAGGTTGGCGACGAGCGCGCGGGCCAGGCTGTTGAAGTCGGCGTTCTTCTCGGGCAGCGGCACGGACACGTCGGCCAGCTTCTTCAGCTCGCCCTTGCAATCGATTTCTTCCGTCCTGAAGTCGCGCTGGTTCGGGAAGAAGGCGGCGGCCACGCTCTTGTAGAATGCCTCGCGATTCTCCTTCTCGTAGTTGTGGGTGCCCGGAACGTGATTGACGTGGCTCCGCAGCGACTTCTCCCTGTCGAAGAGCCTGTAGACCGGTCGAGCGACTTCCAGCAACGGCGGCAGCGCGTAGCCGGCCTGGAAACAGCAATCGTCCTTGGCGTTGTAGGTCAGCAGCAGGTGGCGCGGCGCCAGCATGGCGGTGAAGTGGTCATAATCGGCCACGGTGGCCATGTCAGTTGGCGTCTGCTCGGAATCGCCCAGGTCTCGGAAATCCTTGAGCCGTGTGCGAAACCCGGAATAGCCGGCCACCGGGTTCGACAGCGTCACCCGCGGATCGAGCGCGCTGATGTAGATCGTCTGCCAGCCGCCGCCCGAAAGACCGCTGACGGCCACGCGCGACGGGTCGGCGTTCGGATGGCTCAGCAGCACATCCAGCCCGCGCTTCAGCGACAGATAGAACGGCGCCAGCCCGCTCGTGCCGCACAGGTCGAGCTGGTTCATCCGGCCATGCGCGTAGTTCTTGTCGCGAAGCTGGCCGAATGCAAACCATTCGACATTGAGCACCAGCATGCCGCGCTTGACGAGGTTGATGCTGCGAATCTGCTGATAATCCGCCTCCTTGCCGTTGCGGTCGTGCCCCATGACGTTCATGGCGCAGGCAACCTTGCCGCTGCGCTTCTCCGGTTCATACAGGAGCGCGGGAATCCACAGGCCGGGGACGGCCTCGTAACGGACCTTCTTGAGGCGGTAGCCAGGCCCGCCGGCGATGGTGTCGAGCCATTCGACGTTGGTTTCGAGATCGCGCCACTCGGCGGCCGCGCCGCGATAGACGACCTTGTCCAGCACCTCGCCGCGCATCTTGTCGGCGTATTTCGTCCACGCCGCGGCCGAATCCAGCTTGGGCACGCTGGCAATCTTCGGCTCGAGGAACTTCCGGAGGTCCGACAGCGCCCGCTTGGAGCCGACGATCGATTTGCCAAGCAGGTCGGCGACGTCCGACTTGTCGTCGGCGCCAAGAGCTGGACCAAGGGCAAGAAACGCGAGGATAACGGCGAGGCTGCGCATGGTTGTTCCTTCCATTCTGATGGGACGTTGCTAACTTATCCCGTGCGATCAGCGAAGCAACCGTAGGCGACGCTGCCAGCGTCGCCCGCGAGAGGACACCATGACCACGACCTTCTCCGGCATCTGGCCGGCCATGCTCACGCCGCTGGACAAGGACGGCAAGCCCGCCTTCGACATCCTGGATGAGCTCATCGAACTGTTCGTGCAGCAGGGGCTGGACGGCATCTACCTGACGGGCTCGACGGGGCAATGGCCGTTGCTGTCGTTCAGCGAGCGTTGCGCCATCACGGAGCGGGTACTGCGCGCGGCGCAGGGCCGGCTGCCGGTGATGGTCCACGTGGGGGCGGTCGCCACTGATGAAGCCGTGGAGCTAGCTCGCCATGCGGCCCGCGCCGGCGCCCAGGCGGTCTCGTCGGTCACGCCGATCTACTATGCTCATTCCAGCGATGTGAACTTCGAGCATTATCGGCGCATCGGCGCCGCCAGCGACCTGCCGCTGTACGTCTACCACCTCAGCATCGTCGCGCAGCCGAAGCTGGCGGGGGACGAATACGTCGAACGGCTGCTGGCGGTGCCGAACATCGCCGGCATGAAGATCACCGACGGCGACCTCTTTCTCTTCGGCCTGATTCACGCCAAGGCCGGCCAGCGGCTGCGACTCTTCAGCGGCGCGGATGAGGTGATGTGCCAGGCCGCCGTCGCCGGCGCGATCGGTGCGATCGGCACGTTCTACAACGTCTGGGGCCCCACGTGCCGCAAGGTCCGCCAGGCCTTCGTCGCCGGTGACTTCGAAGCGGGCAAGTCGTTCATGTCGCGCTTCCAAGCGGCCATCGCCAGTGTGCTGGCATCCGGTTCCGTGTGGACATTCCTGCGTGCGGCGATGCGGCTCAAGTACGGCATCGACGTCGGCATGCCGCGAGCACCGCTGGGAATCAAGGACCGCCCCTGGGATGACGGCGAGGTGCGGCGGGTGATTGATCTGGTGGATCGAAATGATGAATGATGAACGGCAGCAAGTTGGGCTGGAGCTGGCGCGCGAAACCATCGCGGGGAGCGATGGTCCGCATGTGCTCATCACGGCAGGCGTGCATGGCGACGAGCATGAGCCGATGGCGGCGGTGCGCGCCTTGATCGCCATCCTGCGCGGCCGCAACCTCCGCGGGCGCGTGACGCTGGTACCGGTGGTCAACGAGACAGCGTACCGTCTCGGGCAGCGGACCGGCGACGATGGCCGCGACCTGGCCCGCACCTGTCCCGGCCGGGCCGATGGCACGAGCACCGAGCGGGCAGCGGATGCGCTTTCTGCGTTGATCCGCACGGCGGATTACTATATCGACCTGCACACCGGCGGCACGCGGCTACGCGTGTTCCCGCTGGTCGGCTACGGCCTGGTCGCTGATGCCGCCGTGCTGAACCAGCAACGTCGCATGGCGCGGGCGTTCGGCTTGCCCGTCATCTGGGGGACCGATCCGAACCTGGAAGGCCGCTCGCTGTCGGTGGCCCGCGACGCCAGGGTGCCGGCCATCTACGCCGAGTACCATGGCGGCGGCACGTGGGATTCAACGGGTGTCGAGGCCTACATTCACGGCTGCCTGAATGTGCTCGCGGATCTCGAAATGCTCGAGCGGCGACGGAGTCTGCCGATCTCGCCGCCGCTCATCGTGGAAGATCCGCGCCCGGGAGCCGGCCATATGCAGGTGAATCACCCCGCACCGGTCGAGGGTTTCTTCACGCCGTCCGTCGATCTCGGGTCGAAGGTGCAGGCCGGCCAACCGCTCGGCGTCATCAGCGATTTGCTCGGCAAGAGCGCTCAACCAGTGCCGGCGCAGCATGGAGGCATGGTGCTGGTCATCCACGCACGCTGTTACATCGCCGCCGGCGAATGCGCGGGCGTGGTGCTGGAAACGTGACATCTCGTCGCTTGCGACGTCGCGAGCGCGAAACGACAAGTGGCGGAGGACATTGGGACAATCATGCGAACCAGTCGAGTCAAATCCAAGCTGCGCAACAATGAGCCGGCTCTGGTCACCTGCCTGCACCTCACCGATCCATCGCTCTTCGAGATGACGAGCCTGCTGGGCTTCGACGGCATCTGGATGGACCTGGAGCATCACGGCTACAGCGTCGAGACGGCGACGACGCTCATGCGTGCGGCCCGGGTCGGCGTCTCGGACATCATGGCCCGGCCGGCGAAGGGCGAGTTCATGCGTCTGGGCCGGTTGCTCGAGGCCGGCGCCACGGGGATCATGTACCCGCGCTGCCGCGACGCCGCCGAGGCACGCGAGGTCGTGGCCTGGTCGAAGTTCGCACCCCTCGGCACGCGCGGCTTCGACGGCGGCAACGCCGACATGCCCTACTGCGCCATGCCCGTGGGCGAGTACATCCGCAAGGCCAACGACGAGACCTTCATCGTCATCCAGATCGAGGATGAACACGCCGTCGGCCAGGCCGAGGACATCGCCCGCGTCGAGGGAGTAGACATCCTCTTCTTCGGACCGTCGGACTTCACGATCCTGGCGGGCATTCCGGGGCAGTTCGACCATCCATCGGTGGATAAGGCGCTGGTCACGGTGGCGGAGGCGGCCCGCAAGGCCGGCAAGCACTGGGGCATGCCCGCCTGGAACATGGAGCTGGCCCAGAAGCTCATGGGCATGGGCGCCCGCTTTCTCGCCAGCGGCGCCGACATCGTCATGGTCAAGACCGCGCTGGAAGACATCCAGCGCCGTTTCAAACCGCTCGGCTTTACCTTCGATAACCGGCTGGGGAAGTGACATCGATGCGTCATCGCGTGCTCATCGTCGGCGCCGGCTCGATCGGCGAGCGGCACCTGCGTTGCTTCCAGGCGACTGGCCGAGCCGACATCGTCCTGGTCGAGAAGCATCCCGAGCGTTGCCGCCGCGTCGCCGAGCGTCATGGCGTCCGTCGGGCCTTCACCGACGTCGCCGATTCGCTGGCGGAGCCGATCGACGCCGCTGTCATTGCCACGCCGGCCCCCTTCCATGTGAGCCAGGCAACGGAGCTGGCGCGACGCGGCATCCATCTGCTGATCGAGAAACCGCTGTCCACAAGCATGCTGGGCATCGCGGCGCTTCAAGAGGCCGTGCAGACACGTGGATTGACGGCGGCCGTCGCATATGTCTATCGTTGCCACCCGTTGCTGGCAGCAATGCGGCAAGCACTGCTCGACGGGCGCTTCGGCAAGCCCCTGGAGCTCATCGTCGTCGCCGGGCAGCATTTCCCGACGTATCGGCCGGCGTATCGCGACATCTATTACATCGACCGTGCCATGGGCGGCGGCGCCATCCAGGACGCGCTCACCCACCTGGTCAACGCCGGCGAATGGCTGGTCGGACCCGTCGATCGCCTCGTCGTCGATGCCGCTCATCAAAGTCTCGAGGGCGTCACCGTCGAGGACACGGTACACCTGCTCGCCCGCCACGGCGCCGTCATGGGCAGTTACAGCCTCAATCAGTATCAAGCGCCCAACGAGACGACGCTCACGGTCATCTGTGAGCGCGGCGCCGCCCGCTTCGAGTTGCATGAGAGCCGCTGGCGCTGGCTGACCGAAATATCAGGAACCTGGAACAACGAGGGCGGTGAAACGATGGAACGCGATACGATGTTCATTGCCCAGGCGCACGCATTCCTCGACGCCGTGGAAAGCAACCGGCCCGTACCGTGTACGCTGCAAGAAGGCGTGCAGACGTTGCGCGTCAATCTTGCCGCTCTGACGAGCATGGACCAGGGCAACTGGCAAACAATCACGAGGTGACAACATGGCCGCTCACGAGCCAACGATCGCCGAGCTTTTCAGTCTCGCGGGCAAGACGGTGCTGATCACCGGTGGGACCGGGCATCTTGGCTCGGCGATGTCGCGGGCACTGGCGGAGGCCGGCGCCTCCGTCGTCCTGTCCAGCCGGTTCGAGGACCATGCGAAAGACGCGGTCGCCAGATTGCCGGTCGTTGGCACGGCCCGGCATCATGCGCTTGCGCTCAACCACATGGAGCCGGACACCCTCGACGCAAGCTTCGGCCGCGCGGTGTCGCTTGCCGGGCAGGTCGATGTTCTGGTCAACAACGGCCACGAGGCCGACGGCCACGACTGGACCAACGTCACCGCCGAGCAGTTCACGCGCCAGCTTGCCAATGCCACCGGCTATTTCGTTCTCGGCCGGCTGCTGCGTGATCACCTGGTCGAGCGCCAGGCCGGCGGCAGCATCATTCTGCTGGGCTCGATGTACGGACAGGTGGCGTCGTATCCGGATGCGTACGCCGGCGTGTGCCCGGCCAGCCCGGTCGCCT
>Ga0194131_10004508_pt1 | contig 20939 bp, 27 predicted proteins | sample TA2KigO120mmetaG_FD_148631 | JGI IMG/M metagenome (GOLD analysis project Ga0194131, IMG submission 148631) | Freshwater microbial communities from Lake Tanganyika, Tanzania - TA2015053 Kigoma Offshore 120m | ecosystem: Environmental > Aquatic > Freshwater > Lake | place: Tanzania: Lake... | reverse complement strand
CAACGGCTCGGAAATCCACATCAACGGCGGCCAGCACGTCTAGCGGCCGATCACCGCCGTCGATCTCGTCGTGCCGCCGGAACCGTCCCCCATATGAGGGGGCGCGACGACCAATGGCGGTGCGGGTCGGGTCTCGTAGCGGTGGGCGTCGCCCGACTCAGGATCGTGACCGGGACCGCGACTCGACTTGCAGTTCTTCGTAGTGGACGAGGGCGGGTTCGCCGACGAGCGGGCACGGCGCGCCGGCGCGGAACGCCCATTCGCCGCGGTCGCAGTTGGCGGCGACCACGTAGCCGTTGATATAGAACCGCCGGTCGATCGGCGAGCGGTTGGGTCCGGAGCCATGCAGCAGGTGGACGTGCCACAGCGCGACGTCGCCGGGTGCGAGTGAGAGCACGACGGTCTTCGTCGCATCGACGCCGAGGCGCTCGAGGTCGGCCGGATCGAGCGCGACGTCCATCGACCGGCGCTTGGGGTCGAACGGCAGCTCGCCCAAACGGTGGCTTTCGGGGCAGACCACCATTGCGCCGTTCTCGGCCGCGTGCGGGTCGATGGCGATGCCGGTCTGCACATAGGAGGTGGCGAGGTCGCGAAACGCCTCGCGCGGGCGGCGCGAGCGCGAATCCTGGTGAAAACCGAACTCGGCCATCGCCGCGCCGGGCGGCTTCCAGTGCATCTGGTTGATGATCTGCTTGAGGTCGCGGCCGATCAGGGGCGCGAGGATTTCGAGCAGGCGCGGATCGCGACGCGTCCGCTCCAGCGTCGCGTCGATCCAGCCGGGCCATTGCACGTAACGGACGATACGCCCGGCCGCGGCATCATCCGCGAGACAGAAGAACGTGTTGCGGTCGCGCCAGTTACGCCCGCGCCGGATCGCCTCGGCGTAAATGCGGTCGAACGCTTGGGCGAGGGCCGCGACTTCGCTCGCGTCGAAGACGCCGCGCACGACCGCGTATCCGTAGGTGCGGAAATGCGAAACATGGTCCTCGGTCACGGGCGTGCTCGCGTGGCGACGGCTGTCAAGCGGAGCACTCTAGACCACCGCGCCCTGAACGTCTGCCGCCGCGCTTTTTTTGGTCGCGTCCGGTGCGAGCGCTGCGCCGGCGCGTCAGCGCAGCCGCTCGACCAGCCAGTCCGCCATGAACGGTACCACCTGCGACCAGTTGTCGATGTTGATGTGGGTGTCGCCGCCGTCTTCGGGGCGATAGAGTTCGAGCGTCTTGTCGGCCGAGCCCAGCTCGGCGAAGGTCCGCTCGGCCGAAGCGACCGGCACCATTTCGTCGTTGACGCCGTGGGTGATGAGGGCCGGGCAGCGCACGCGATCGAGGATTCCGGCGAGCGTGAAGGCGCGGAGCCTCGCTTCGGCCTCGGCCTCGGAGGCCGCGCCGGTGATCCAGACGAGCTGACGCCGGAGCGGCGGGTAGTGGACCCAGAGGTCCTCATAGACCGAATACATCGCGCCCCACGCGACCACCGCCTCGAGCCGGGGCTCGAACGCGGCCGCGCGCATCGCGTAGTAGCCGCCCATGCTGACGCCGAGGAGGCCGATCCGATCGGGGTCGACGTCGGTGCGCCGCTCGAGGCAATCGATGGCGGCGGCGACCGGCCGCTCGAAATCGGGAATCGTCGGCAGCTTGTGAAGACGGATCGAGCCGCCTTGGCCGGGACCGTTGAAGATCAGGCAGCCCAAGCCCCGCGCGGTCAGCCACTGCACGCCGCGGAAGAAGTTCTGCTCGGGCAGCGCGTCGGCGCCGGAAAGAAAGATCACGCATGGCGCCCGTTCGCGCACCGGCCCGCGCGGCTTGAAGTAGGTGCCGGCCAAGGTGCGGCCGTCGAACGGAATCGCGACCGGCTCGGCCGCGTGCGGCGACAGCGCGAGGCCGCGCTCGAAGCACCCGATCGCGCGGCGGTAGAGCGGGAGCTTGCGCGGGTCGTCGTGGGGCCGCATGAGTTCGGCGGCGCGAAAATAAGTGAAGGCGCGGAAACAGGACTCGGACGCGGTCGGGCGATGGCCGCGGCGTTCGGCATCCTCGGCGATCGCGGCGATGCGCTCGGCCATCGCCTGGAAGGACCGGGTCCAGTCCTCGCGGTTGCCGGCGCGGATGTCGCGGGCGATCCGCAGGAGTTCGTTGGGATCGGCCGCGCCCTGGGTCGCTTCAGAGAAAAGTCCGACCAGAATGGTCGAGAAATCGCGCGCCTCGGCCGAGCCGTCCGACCAGTAGTGGAACATCGTTGCCGGTCTCGCTCGATCCTATCGACTCGTCAGTCCCGCCACGGGTCGACGATCGCTATTCCACAATCCACGAAATCCGCGACATTGTGCGTGGCGAGGGTCGCACCGGTGGAGCGAGCGATGGCGGCAATCTGTGCATCGAACTGGGCGATCGGCCGCCCCGCTCGCTTTCGAGCTACGGTAATTTCGGCGAACGCGCGAGCCGCCGGTGTATCGAACGCAAGGACGCGGCCACGAAAGTCCTCTTCGAACATGGTATCAGCGGCGCTGGCCAATGCTTCGCGGCGTCGCCCGTCAGGAAGCAACGCCACGCCGTAAAGAACTTCGGCCTGACTGATCGCCGTCGTAAAGAGCCGGGCTGCCGGCCGCGCCGACACCCATGCCTGCACACGTCGCTCCGGTTCGTTCTTTATCAGCTCCGAGAGGACATCCGTGTCGAGGATGATCATCGATCGAGATCAGGCACTCGCCGCATCGGACCCCGCGGTGTCTTCGGCAGTTCGACGCCCCCGAGCGGTGCGAAACGCCGGTGAATGGCTGCGGCGAGGTCATCGGGCGCCGTTCGCTCGTTCGCGAGGGCCGCACGCAAGATCGAGCGCGCCTCTTCTTCCATCGAGTGCCCGTGACTCGCCGCGCGCACGCGGAGCCGCGTTTTCAAACGGTCATCCAGATTGCGGATCGTGATGCTGGCCATGCGGAACCTCGAGTTGATCGCATTGTAATCGTTGATTGCAACGCAATCAACAAGGGAAGTCGCTCATGCAGCATCGCGCAAGCGCTCCTTGGCGACCCACGCCTCGGTGGCATCGAGCGAGCGCGTCAGGCGCTCGAACATGGCGTCGATCTCGGCTTCGGTGATGATGAGCGGCGGGCACAGCGCGATGCTGTCGACCAGGGCGCGGACGATCATGCCGTTGGCCTCGGCGTGCTTGGCGGCGTAGGTGCCGATCCGGCCGGGCGGAGCGAACGCGCGCTTGGTGGTCTTGTCGGCCACGAGTTCGAGCGCGCCGATCAGGCCGACGCCGCGCACTTCGCCGACCAGCGGGTGGTCGGCCAGCGCCCGCAGCCGGCGCTGGAAGTGCGGCGCGATCCGGCGGACATGACCCAAAATGTCGCGCCGCTCGTAGATCTCGAGCGTTTTCAGCGCCACCGCCGCCGGCACCGGGTGGCCCGAATAGGTGAAGCCGTGCGCGAACACGCCGATCTTGTTGCTCTCCTCGATGACGGCGCCGGCGATCCGCTCGTTGATCAACGCGGCCGAGATCGGCAGATACGCCGCGGACAGCGCCTTGGCGAGGGTCATGGTGTCGGGCGCGAGGCCGAAGGTCTCGGCGCCGAACATGTTGCCGGTGCGGCCGAAGCCGCAGATGACTTCGTCGTCGAGGAACAGGATGTCGTGGCGGGCGAGGATCTCCTGCACCCGCGCGAAGTAGCCCGCCGGCGGCACCACGACGCCGCCCCCGCCCATCACCGGCTCGGCGATGAAAGCGGCAACGGTCTCGGGGTCTTCCTTGACGATCAGCGCCTCGAGACTCTTGGCTAGGCGATCGACGAATTCGGCCTCGGTCTCGCCCTGGCGCCCGCCGCGATAATAGTGCGGGCAGTCGGTGTGGAGGACCCCTGCGAGCGGCAGGTCGAACGAGCGATGGTTGTTGGGAAGCCCGGTCAGGCTCGCGGTCACCAGGGTGACGCCGTGGTAGGCGCGCAGCCGCGAGATGATCTTCTTCTTCTTGGGCTTGCCGCGGGCGTTGTTGTAGTACCACACCAGCTTGACCAGCGAATCGTTGGCCTCGGAGCCGGAGTTGGCGAAAAGCACCTTGGCCATCGGCACCGGTACCATCCGCTTCAGCTTGTCGGCCAACTCGATCACCGGCGCCGCCGCCTTGTGATTGAACGAATGGTAGAACGGAAGCTCGCGCATCTGCTTGGCGGCGGCATCGGCCAGCTCCTCCTCGCCGAACCCGAGCGAGGCGCACCACAAGCCCGACATCGCCTCGATGTATTCGCGCCCGTGCTCGTCATAGACGTAGATGCCCTTGCCGCGGACGATGACGAGCGGCCCCTGTTCGCCGTGGACCTTGAGGTTGGTGTAGGGGTGAAGCACCGACTCGACGTCGCGGCGGGCGAGGGCGGACAGGGGGGCGGCCATGCGGCGCTCCTAAAATTTCGTTGCGGTGACCCTCAGTCTATGCGGGCCGGCGCCGCGGCCCAAGCGCGGATCGTTCCTCTATGGCGGTGCGACCGACGCTTTACGGCGGCAAGGGGCGAGGCTTTAATTGGGCCGCACGGCGCGCCTGACGCAGCGCCGGTGGGAGGCGTTCAATGCTGCGCGGGTTGATGCAAGGGCGGCCGCTGCTGATCTCGTCGTTGATCGAGTATGCCGACGCTTATCACGGCGACACCGAGATCGTGACGCGAACGGTCGAGGGGCCGATCCATCGCACCACCTACCGCGCGGCGCACCACCGCGCGCGCCAGCTCGCCAACGCGCTCGGGCGGCTCGGCGTCAAGCCGGGCGATCGCGTCGCGACGCTGGCGTGGAATACCTACCGCCATTTCGAGATCTACTACGCCGTCTCCGGCATGGGCGCGGTCTGCCACACCGTCAACCCGCGCCTGTTTCCACCCCAGATCGACTACATCGTCAATCACGCCGCCGATCGCATCCTGTTTCTCGACCTCACCTTCGTCGACCTGGTCGAGAAACTGGCCCCGGCGTTGGCGTCGGTCGAGCGCTTCGTGATCATGACCGATCGTGCGCACATGCCGAAGACCGCGCTCGAAGGCGCGCTGTGCTACGAGGACCTGATCGCCGGCGAATCGGATGCTTTCGCGTGGCCGCTGTTCGATGAGATGACGGCGTCCTCGCTCTGTTACACCTCGGGTACGACCGGAAACCCGAAGGGCGTGCTCTACGCGCACCGCTCGACGCTGCTTCATTCCTATGCCGCGTGCATGACCGACGTGCTGGGACTGTCGGCGCGCGACTCGGTGCTGGTGATCGTGCCGCTCTTTCACGCCAACGCGTGGGGGTTGCCCTACGCGGCGCCGCTCGCCGGCGCCAAGCTCGTCTTCCCCGGCTACAAGCTCGACGGCCAGAGCGTCCACGAACTGCTCGAAGCCGAGAAGGTCACGTTCACGGCCGGCGTGCCGACGGTGTGGTTGATGCTGCTCGAGCATCTGGCCAAGACCGGCGCGGCCTTGCCGCATCTCGAGCGGCTGGTCTGCGGCGGCTCGGCGATGCCGCGGGCGATGATCGAGACGTTCGAGACGAAGTACGACGTGCGCTCGATCCACGCCTGGGGCATGACCGAGATGAGCCCGTTGGGCACGCTCGGCACGCTCAAGGCCAAGCACGCGGGGCTCGCCAAGGACCGCCAGATCGACATTCAGGTCAAGCAGGGCCGCGGCGTGTTCGGAGTCGAGATGAAGATCGTCGGCGACGACAAGAACGAGCTGCCGCACGACGGCAAGGCCTTCGGCGATCTGTTGGTGCGCGGCCCCTGGATCTGCAGCGCCTACTTCAGGGAGAACAAGCCGGCGGTCGATGCCGACGGCTGGTTCGCGACCGGCGACGTCGCCACCCTCGATGCCGACGGCTACATGCAGATCACCGACCGTTCGAAGGACGTGATCAAGTCGGGCGGCGAGTGGATCAGCTCGATCGATCTCGAAAACGCCGCCGTCGGCCACCCCAAGGTCAAGGAGGCGTGCGTGATCGGCGTGCGCCACCCGAAGTGGGACGAACGGCCGCTCCTCCTGGTGGTGCCGGTCGAAGGCGCGGCGCCGACCAGGGACGAACTGGTCGACTATTTGCGCGACAAGGTCGTCAAATGGTGGCTCCCGGACGACGTGGTCCTCGTCAAGGAGCTGCCGCATACGGCGACCGGCAAACTGCTCAAAGCCAAGCTCCGCGAGGAATACAAAGACTACGTGCTGCCGACGGCCGGTTGAATGATTTAGTACATCCGTGTATACGAGAGGTAATATTATCGTATCCACGACGAGGTGAGGTCCATGTCCGTCCAACTCAAGCTGCGACGCACCGGCAATTCGCTGAGCACGACGTGGCCGAAAGACCTGCTCGCGCGCCTCAACGTCAAGGAGGGCGATCGCCTGTACGCGGTCGAGACCAAGCATGGCGTTTTGGTGACGCCCTACGACCCGCAGTTCGAGCAAACCATGGACAACGCCGACCGGGTCCTGTCGCGCTTCAAGAACGCCTACAAGGAACTCGCGAACCGGTGAGCGAGCCGGCCTGGATTTCCGACCGCGCCGCCGCGGCGATCAACGAGCGACTGGTCGCTTTGTTCGGCGGCCTCGAGGGCGGAGTCCGCGACGAGAATTTGTTTCAAGCGGCGCTCGCGCGTCCCTTGAACAAGTGGTTCTACGAGGAGACGCGGCCGGACTTGTGCGCACTCGCCGCGGCGTACTGTTTCGGGATCGTCAAAGGCCACGTTTTCCTCGACGGCAACAAACGCGCCGGCCATGCGATCGCCGCGGTGTTCCTCGAGAACAACGGCATGATCCACGAACCTCCCGAACCCGACGTGGTGACCATGATGGTGGCGCTCGCGTCCGGGTCGCTTTCCGAGACCGAGCTCGCCCAGTGGTTCCGCGAGACGTCTCACCCTGTTTGATCGGGCGGTAGCGCCCCAAGTGTCCTATCGCCGCCGGTAAACCGTTGCCTCGCCGGGCGGGCCGTCGCAGGCGGCGCGGCCGGTCTCGACCATGTGGACGAGGTGCGCGAGCACCGAACGCGCCGCGGCCGGATGCAGCACGGCCGGAATGTCGGCGTACATCCGCGCGACCATCGCCGGAATCGTTCCGATGCCTTCGGCCAAGCAGCGCGCGATTTCGGCCTCGCGATCCTCGCGGTGCGCGATCAACGCGGCAACGTAACGCCTGGGGTCGGCGATCGGCGCGCCGTGGGTCGGGTAGTAGGTGCGATCGGCGGTGCCGGCGCGCGCGAGACACGAGCGCAGGCTTCGGAAATACGCCTGCATGTCGCCATCGGGCGGCGAGATCACGGTCGTCGACCAGCCCATGACGTGATCGCCCGAGAACAGCGCCGCCTCCTCTTTCAGCGCGTAGCAGATGTGGTTCGAGGTGTGGCCGGGGGTGTGGAGCGCGGTGAAGGTCCAGCCCTTGCCCTTGATGGTCGTGCCGCTCCGCACCTTGCGCTGCGGCACGAACGCATGGTCGCCGCCTTCCTCGACTTCGCCGCCGGCCTCGGGCCGGCCCGAGCCGTGCGGTCCGAAGCCGTAGGTCGGCGCGCCGGTCGCGTCGTGCAGAAGCGCGGCCGCCGGCGAATGATCGCGGTGGGTGTGGGTCACCAGAATGTGGGTCACGGTCTCGTCGGCGATCGCATCGAGGATCGCTTCGACGTGGGCCGCGATCGCTGGCCCGGGGTCGATCACCGCGACCTTGCCGCGGCCGACGATATAGGTGCCGGTGCCGTGGAACGTGAACGGGCTCGGGTTCTCCGCGATCACGCGGCGGACGAGCGGCGTCAGCCGGTCGACCCGCCCGTAGACGAAGTCGAGCGCGCGATTGACGGGGACCGGTGTCGCCATCGCCGGATCGTGCCCGAGCGGGCCGCGAAGGCAACAGGTTTCTCCCATTTTCCCCCAGCCCGAGGTTGCTTGCCGCGAGGGCTTCGGCGATGATCGGCGAGCTTCCCGAAAATTGAGACGGAGAGTTTCGTCATGACGACCGCCCCTGCCGCCACCGGACACGCGACCTTGATCGACACGATTTGGCCGGCCGCCGGCAATCGGGTCGTTCGTCTCGTGGTCTTGGCCCTGATCGGGACCGCGCTCCTGACGCTCGCCGCCAAGATCAAGGTGCCGTACTACCCGGTACCGATCACCATGCAGACCTTGGTCGTGCTGATTCTCGGCATGGCCTACGGCGCGCGGCTCGGCGCCGCGACCGTGCTGCTCTATTTGGTCGAGGGCGCGGCCGGCCTGCCGGTGTTCACCGGCACGCCCGAGCGCGGCATCGGCCTTCCCTACATGCTGGGGCCGACCGGCGGCTACCTCGTCGGCTTCGTCCTCGCCGCCGGGGTCGGCGGCTATCTCGCCGAGCGCGGCTGGGATCGCAGCGCCTTCCGGACCGCGGTCGCGATGATGATCGGCAACATCGTCATCTACATCCCCGGCGCCGTTTGGCTGGGGACGGTCCTCGACAGTGCCGACAAGGCGATCACCCTGGGCGTCCTGCCGTTCCTCTACGGCGATGCGCTCAAGCTCGCGATCGCCGTTATCGCGCTGCCGCTCGCCTGGCGGCTGGTCCAGCGCGTGCGCGGGTAAGCCCGAGCCGGCGGCGCATGCGTAGCCGCCGTCTCGTCGTCGCGATCGGCGAGATCGGCGACGATGTCCGCGTGACCGGCGGCCAGATCGAGATCGAGGCCATCGTCGGCGACGACTTGTTCGCCGCAGGCGGTACGGTCGAGTTGCTGCCGACCGCTCGGATCGGCGGGTCGGCGATGGTGGGCGGCGGCCGTGTCGTCGTCGCGGGCGATATCGCCGGGGACCTGGCCGTTGCCGGCGAGAATGTCGATATCGCGAGCCGGATCGGCGGCAGCGTCGAGGCCGCCGGGCGCCGGATTCGCCTGTTTCCGGGTACGGTGATCGGCGGCGACTTCACCTATGTCAGCGCCGCCCCGGCCGAGATCGCGCCCGGGGTCGTGATTCGCGGCCGGACCGTCCACCGGGTGGCGCGCTCGCCGCTCGAGACGGAAGCGGTCCGCTCGCTGGCGGGAGCGGTCTGGTACGGCCTCGGGGTCGCCTGGCTCGCCGGACTGGCGCTGGTGGGAGGATTCATCCTCGTGATCGTTCCGTCGGCGCTGACGCGCGCGACCGGCGCCTTTCACCGCGCTTTCGGCCCCGCGCTCGGCTTCGGCGCGCTCGCCCTGTTCGCGACGCCGCCGGCGATCCTGTTCCTGTTCGTCACGGTGATTGGTATTCCGTTGGCGCTGTTCGCCGGCGCTGCCTTCGCCGCCGCGCTGTTTCTCGGCTACCTCACCGCCGCGTTCTGGCTCGGCGATCGCTGTCTCTGGCTGGTCGGGAAGAGCGGCACCGCGCACCGCGGCCTCCGCCTGCTTGGCCTGATCGTCGTGCTGATCGTCCTCAAAGCCGCGGGCGCGGTCCCGTTCTTCGGCTGGGTCGCGATTCTGGTCGCGGTCATGGCGGGCGTGGGCGCGTGGATCTACGCGGCGACCGAGCGTCGTGCGACGCCGGTCGCGTAACGTCGCCGTCGCGCTCGCCGGCGTGGCGGCGCTGCTCGGCGCCGGTGCCTGCGCGCCGGTCGTGATGCGGGCCGGGCCGGCGACCGATGCCCCGCGGCTTGCCGCGGACCACCTCCGCGTCCGCGACGGCGCCACGCTTCCGCTCGCGGCGTGGCGGCCGGCCGGGACCGCGCGCGCGAGCGTGATCGCGCTCCACTCGTTCGGCGACTTCCGGCTCGCGTTCGACGAGCTCGGGCCGTGGCTCGCCCAGCGCGGCGTCGCCACCTACGCCTTCGATCAGCGCGGGTTCGGCGAAGGCCCGCACCCGAGCCTGTGGGCGGGCGCCGAGGCCATGGTCGACGACCTCGTGGACGCGGTCGCGGCGGTGCGAGCGGCGCAAGCGGCGGGGACGCCGCTTTATCTCCTCGGCGAGAGCTTGGGCGGCGCGGTCATCATCGCGGCCGCCGCACGCCGCCCGGCGCCGGAAGTCGATGGCCTCATCTTGGCCGCGCCGGCGGTGCGCGAGGCGATGCCGCTCCGCGAAGTGGGCGAGGGGATGGTCGCGCTCGCGGCGCGCACCGTCCCCGGCAACCGCGCGACCATCAACGCCAACCGCGACCCGCGCCTCGCGCCGCGCGCGGCCGAGCGCTTGAGCGGCGACCCGCGGGTCATCCGCGAGGTCCGGATCGATACCTATGCCGGGTTGATCGCGCTCAGCAGTCAGGCCTCGGATGCCGCCGGCGGCGTGACGCTGCCGACGCTGGTCCTGCTCGGAGCCCGCGACCGCGCGGTGCCGCTGGTGTCGGCGTGCGCCGCCTACGCGCGTTTCGCCGGACCCAAGGCGGGGCTCTATTTCAGGGATGCGCCGCATCGCCTCCTGCAAGCCCGCGACCGCGAAGCGGTGTTCGCCGATATCCTGGCGTGGATCGACCGTGCCACGCCGCCCTCGCTCGGGCAGGGCCAGGCTCAGCCCTTCGCCGCGGTCTGCGCCGCGCCGGCGCCGGCGCCGGGGTAGCCGATCGTCGGATTCGCTTTCGATGCGCCGTCGTTGCGGCTAGCATCCGGGCGCGTGCCGATCGGAGCGGCCGAACAAACAACGTTTGGAGGAGGACCTATGCCGAAGAAAATCTTCAACCCCAAGACGCTGGCGCCGCCGGTCGGCCATTTCGACCGCGCCGTCCAGCTCGGCGACTGGCTGTTCATTTCCGGGACCTCGGCGCTGACCGGGGTCAGCGGGCCGATGAACGAGCGCCGGTTGGTGCAAGGGATCGAAGCCCAGACCCACACCACGCTCGACAACATCGAGAAGGTGCTGAAGGACGCCGGCGCGCGTCCCGCTCAGGTCTACGAAGTGCGCATGATCGTCCGGAAGCGCGAGTACTTCGCGGTGGTCGACCGCATCCTGAAGCAGCGCTGGCCCGAGAAGGGCTTCATCGCCCACGGCTACGAAGGCGTGTTGCTGCATCCGGAAATGGAGCTTGAAATCGAGGCCAACGCTTATCTCGGCAAGGCCGCGGGCGGCGTCAAGCGTAGCGCCGGCCGGGCGCGGCGGCCGGCAGCGCGCCGTCGCGCCAAGCGCAAGCGGCGCTAGACCGCGGCACGGGACCGCGGGGCCGGCCCCGGCCGGCCGCGCCTTTTTTTGCGGGTCTGCGAGGGGAGTGCGCATGACCACCGACCTCTGGATGCTGGTCGCCGCGGCGGTCCTGTTCTTCGTCCACTATTACGGGCAGGGCTTCGCCGTCATCAAGACGATCGGCGCCAAAGCGGCGGCCGGCAATCGCGAGCACATGCCGCCGATGACCGGGTGGCGCGGGCGGATCGATCGCGCGGTCCGCAACCACTCCGACAACCTGATCGTGTTCGCGGTCCTGGTGCTGGCGGCGCACGTGTCGGGCCAAGCCAACGCGGCGACCGCGTGGAGCGCGATCGTGTTCTTCGCCGCCCGCGTGATCCACGCCGGCTGTTACGTCGCCGGCGTGACCGGCCTGCGCACGATCGCCTTCAACGTCGGCGTGGTCGCGATGGCGGTGATCTTGGTCCAGCTGTTCTGAGCCCACGCGGGCGGGCGCCGTCAAAACGCACGAAGCGGCACAGCTCATCGCCGTGCCGCTTCAGCGAACGCGACCGCCCACCGGTCGTGCTCAGAGCCGTTGTCGGCCGGGGTCCTCGACGCAGGTCCCCGTCGCTGCAGGCTTCCCACCCGACGGCGCCGTCGCTCGGCTCCAAAGCGTCCACCGAACACGTTCACCGACACCGCCATTAGAAGCCTGGGGCGGCTGTCGGCGCAAGACAAAATATCGTTTAAAATCAAAAAGTTGTGGACAGTGCGGTGGATATCCGGTGCATATCTGCCGGACACCGCCAGCGACCGCTACCGGCGGTAGCGGCGCTCACCGCCCGGCCAATCCGAACGCCTGGGCGATCAGCTCGTAGGAGCGCAGGCGCGCCGCGAAATCGTGGGTGATGGTGACGATCACGAGTTCATCGGCGCCGTGCGCTGCCGCCATCGCCTCGAGCCTGGCTTTCACCTGGGCGGGCGTGCCGAGGATCGTGCGGGCACGGGTGCGGGCGATCGCCGCCAGCTCGACGTCGCTATAGGGGTAGGCCTCGGCTTCTTCGACCGATGGATAGGGCCCGAGTTCGCCGCGTTCGAGGCGCAGGCGCCACAAGTCGCGGCTCCGGGCGAGGCGGTCGGCCTCCGCCTCGGTGTCGGCGCAGAGCGCGAACACCGCGAGGCTCGTGCGCGGCGTGGCGAGCCGATCGGAGGGGCTGAACGCGGCCCGGTAGCGGCCGACCGCTTCCTCGCCGCCGCCGCCGGCGATGAAGTGGGCATAAGCGTAGGGGAGCCCGAACAGGGCGGCATAGCTCGCGCTGTCGCCGCTCGACCCCAGCACCCAGATTTCGGGCATGCCGGGCGCCTTGGGCGTCGCCCGCACCCGCGCGAGCGCCCGCGTCGGCGGCGGGGTGTCGGAGAGGAACGCCACCAGGTCGGCGATCTTGGTCGGGAAGTATTCGAGCCCCAACTGGTTGCCGTAGGCGAGGGCGGCCGCGGTCAGCTGGTCGCTCCCCGGCGCGCGGCCGATGCCGAGATCGATCCGCCCGGGGAACATGGTTTCCAGCAGGCGGAAGACCTCGGCCACCTTGAACGGGCTGTAGTGCGAGAGCATGACGCCGCCCGAGCCGACCCGGATCGTCGCGGTCGCGTGGGCGACGTGCGGGATCAGAATTTCGGGCGCCGAGCCGGCGAAGCCGTCGGTGCCGTGATGCTCGGCCAGCCAGTAGCGGCGGTAGCCGAGCCGCTCGCACGCCTGCGCGAGGCGCACGGTCTCGGCGATCGCCTCGGCCGGGGTGCCGCCGCTCCGGACCGGCGACTGGTCGAGGACGCCGATAGTGAGGGCCGGGGCCGCCGATCGCGGTGCGTGCGCCATGCGATGCGCCGGGTCGGATCAGAACCGGGACGAGCAGCGCTTGCAGCGGATCTTGGTGAAGATGCGGTCGGCGTCGCCCTCGTAGATCACGTAGTCGAGGATGACGCGGAGCGCCTTCGACACGTCGGGCAGCTCGTATTTCGTCGCCGCGCGCTCGAGCATGCGCTGCATGTCGGGATTGATCAGGAACGTCGCTTCGATCTTGTCGCCGGCCATCGGAAACCTCGCTTGCGGGCGGCGACGACCATAGGAGCGGGGCGCCGCCGCCGGGCATTCGCGCGAACGCGCCGCCGGCTTGCACCGCGGGACCGGCCTCGCTATCAAAGAGCGGACGAGCGGGCCGCGCCGATGGCCGCGCCGCGCCCGCAGTGTTCGCTTCGCCGACGGGTCTTCGCTTCGCCACGCCGACAGGTCTTCGCTTCGCCACCATGTCTTCGCTACACCAGTTCAAGATGGAGTACTCGGCCGAGCAGGATCGCATCCTGTTCCACATGAGCACGACCGACGACACCGAGATCCGGCTGTGGTTCACCCGCCGCTTCATCAAGCGGTTCTGGGGCGTTCTCGGCAAGCTGACCGAGCGCGCCCCGACCGTGGTGACGCAGACCGACCCGGTCGCCAAGCGCTCGGTGGTCGCGTTTCAACGCGAGACCGCGGTGGCGCAGACCGACTTCAGCAAGACCTACGAAGAGAAGGCCGAGCCCAAGCTGCCGCTGGGCGTCGAGCCGGTGCTGGTGACCCGCCTCAAGGCGACGCCGCAGGCGAACGGCCACTACCAGCTGTCGTTCGCGCCGGAGCAGGGCAATCAGGTCAACATCACGCTCAACACCCAGTACCTGCATTCGCTGACGCACCTGCTGCTTCAGGTCGTGCACAAGACCGACTGGGACCTGACCCTCGAGGCGAGCGAGGTCGCCGCCGCCCAGGCGCGGCCGGCGCGCCTGATGTAAGCTGTTGTGCGCGATCGATCAGCCCCGCACACGGAGGACGGCATGACAGCCCAAGCAGCGATTGCAACGCGCGAACTGGCGCCGGCCGCGGTCGAGCGCGAACTCCGCATCCAGCTCGCCGCCGCCTACCGGCTGGTCGACCGGTTCGGCTGGACCGATTCGATCTACGGCCATCTCACCGTCCGCGTGCCGGGGCCGGAGCGTCATTTCCTGATCAACCCGTTCGGCCTCGCCTACGACGAGGTGACGGCGTCGAACCTGGTCAAGATCGACTGCGACGGCAACATCGTGGGCTCGAGCAACTACCCGATCAACCGCGCCGGCTTCGTCATCCACTCCGCCGTCCACATGATCGACGAGGACAGCAACATCTGCGTCATGCACACCCACACGCGGGCCGGCATGGCGGTGGCGGCGACCGCGGAAGGCCTGCAGCAACTCTCGCAGGCGGCGACCGCGTTCTTCGGCCGCATCTCGTACCACGACTACGAGGGCATCAGCCTGCGCCTCGACGAGCGCGAGCGCCTGGTCGCGAGCTTGGGCGGCAACCGCCAGATGATCCTCAAGAATCACGGGCTGCTGACGCTCGGGCGCTCGGTGCCGGAGGCGTTCATGCGGCTCTATCTGCTCGAACAGGCGTGCCGCGTGCAGGTCGACACCGGCGCCGCCGGGACGCTCGCGCCGATGCCGGATGCGGTCGCGCGCGTCTCCTACGACGACATGAGCCTCGACACCCGCGACGATGTCGGGCAGCTCGAGTTCGCGGCGTGGATGCGGATGCTCGACCGCTCCGACCGCGGCTATCGCCACTGAGCCACCCCAGAGCGGAGCCGTCCTCGATACTCCCTCCCCCGCTCCGCCTCCGCGGGGGAGGGAGCATTGAGGGTGTGCACACGATAGCCGCTCCGCGGGGGAAGGGGGGCGAGCGGAGCGAGCCGGACGGGCCCTCAACGAGGGCGGCGGAGCCGCCGCCGGTGGCGGGCAATCAGCTCGCGTCGCAACCGATTGACGTCGGACCACCCGATCGGACCAGCGATATCGTCGACGTCGAACAGCCGGTCGAAGGCGCGCGAGAGGCCAAGGCTCGCCGGGCGGGTCAGGGCGTCGTCGCGCCCGACGATGGCGACTTCGACGTGGGTGAGGCACCGGATGTCGGCCGCCGCCCGCACCGGCGCGCGCGGCGGCGGCGTGGCGGTCGCGAGGCCGGCGCTCGACTCGCTCGCGAGGCGCGCTCGACTCGAGGAGGGGCGGCGGTCAATCGGCGCTCACCGCGCGCGAAGCCTCGCTCACCCATTTGCCGTCGCTCCGGCGATACGGCTCGCCGACGATCGGGTCGTAGGCGAAGCCCCAGCCGTGGCGAAACGCCTCGCCCTCGGCGCGCACCGCGGCCTCGCTATCGCCGACGATGAGGTAGCGAACGAGCCCGCCGCGCTCGGCCGCCGGCAGGACGTCGGCGCGGCGTTGGGGGGCGCGTTCGTCGTAAACGCCGGTTTCGATCCGCGGCGGGAGCCGGTGCCGGCCCGCGGCCGCCGCGCCGAACAACGAGGCCGAGATCACGGCGCGGCCGCTGGCATCCTCGATCCGCACGATCACCATGCCGTCGCCGCCTTCGGTCCAGTAGGTCTGGAGCCGAACGGCCGCGACATCGAACACCGACAGCTCGGGCGACTCGGTCGCCAGCGGGGCGGTTTGATCGGAGGAGATTGCCGGGGTTGCCATGGGGCCCGTTCCCCCGCAACTCTATAGATAATTATTTATCTGTAAACGAAAAAACAGACAATAAATTATCGTATCACTCGGGGCGGTAACTCCCGACCACCAACGCGATGACACCGACCTCGCCGTCGCGTCCGGACTCGAGTTTGACCGGCGACTGGAATTCCGGGTCGGTGCTTTTCGGCAGCAGCCAGTGTGCGCCGTCGCGGACGACGTACTCTTTGACCGTGATCTCGTATTCGCCGCCCGGGCGGCGGCGGCGGCAGATGACGCGCTCGCCGGTGCGCGGATCGCGGCCGAGGTCGGCGAAGGCGATGCAGATCAGGACCGTGCCGTCGGGATAGATCAGGTCCATCGACGGACCGCGCGCCACCAGGCCGAAGCGCGGCAGCGCGGGATAACGCGTATCGGCGGGAACGGCGACCTCGAACCAGTCGGTGCGCGGCCATTCGAACGCTTCGACCCAGGCCCCGGCCCGCACCTCGCCGCGCACCGGCACGCGATGGAGAACGCTCGCGCCCTCGTCCTTGCCGAGGCCGAGCAGCTCGCTCACCGTGCAGGCGAGCGCCGCAGCGATTTTTTCGAGCGTGTCGTGGCGCGGATGCTTGGAGTGGCCGGCCAGGATCGCCTTGACCGCGCCTTCGCTCAAGCCCGCTCGGAGCGACAGCGCGCGCCGCGACAGCTTCAGGATTCGCATGCGCGCGAGCAGGTTGTCGCGAAGGCCGTCCGAGATCATAGACAATATATTATCCGAACTTGGCCTCGCGATTATAGGATAATAATTTACTTGATTTAGGATAATTTATTGACTAAATCGGTGACATACCACCCGCGAGAGACATGCCGATAGACCAGGAAAGGCTTCGCCCCGACGCACGGCGCTCGAGTCGAGAAATACGGCTTAGCTGCCGAGAGCGCGTTACCCGCGCACTTTTCCGTAGCGGGTCGCCAGACCGTGGCGTTCGAGCAGGGCCATGACGCCGGGTACGAGCGTAAAAAGCGACTGCCGCGCGGGAAAGAAGACCTTCTCGCAATCGGCGCCATCGGCGTCATCGGCCAGGGTCACGATCCCGTGCCCGCCCGGGAGACGAACGGTCCCCCCCGAGTTCAGGGTTGCGTGGCACGACTCGAAATAATAATTCCACTCCGTCATTCCCTCACCCCTGCGCCTTATGGCGGCGCTTTCAATCCACATTATCGCCTTCGGCCGATCGTTATTCAAACGTTGCGAACGCGGCTCGGCGCGCGTAGATGTCTTGTCCGGAACCGCCGTTCTAAGCGATTGTTTTAGCGGAAGGATTCTCGGCAGTCGTCGTCGGACGAGCGCAAGGTCTACTGGTCGCTCGGCGAAGCGGGGCGCCGGCCGACACGCTGGCTATCGAAGACGGTAAACTCCTTATATCGACCGCTGTCGTCGTCGTAGGTCTCGCGAACAACTTTCACGGCCTTTACCCCTGGTTGCGAAGTGAGTCGCTTGGCGGCCTCGATCGCCATGCTCTGCTTCTCCTTGGGGTACTGCTCGTCGAGCATCCAGCGATCGCCTTCGAACGAGTAGACCTGAAAAGTAACCCGTTCCATCGTTGTGCTAGCGGGGCCCAAAGCTCTTATTGTGACAGCGGTTTAGAGTGACCTCGTTCCGGAGCGCGGTCAATTAGGGAATCCTGTTAGCACAACTTAGGCCATTGGCGCGAGCCACCGTCGCAACCCTAGATGGTCTATCAAGGAACCCGCCGGAACGACAACCGCGATCCCGTAGGTCGGTCGCTCCGACCGTCCCGCTTCCTTTAGAGACAGAAGCCTGCGGATTCGCTCGTGCGTTCCGGGATGAGGCCCAACCGTCGGCGCGACTGTTGCCGAACCGCCGCGGAGGAACCACGCGAACCAGCTGCTCACGCGATGGCGTTCGAGCGTCACGAGGGCCGACACTAACCCCAGCGGGTCCCGTGTTAGGGCCGTAGAGCCGAGATCGGCCTCGAACTCGCGCGTGCGCGAAAGCGCGGCATAGACGAGAAGAACAGCGGCGGGTGCCGCAAGCAGGGCTCCGATCCACCCGATCGCCACGATGTCGTGGCCGGCTACGGCAAACAGCAATCCGACCAGCAACGTCACGACGCCGATCGCCGCGAGCAGGAGCGTGAGGCGCCCGAGCAAAGCGGCAACGCCCAGGATCCATAGATCGTTGTGGCGGATGTGACTGATCTCGTGCGCGAGTACGCCGGCAAGTTCGCGTCGATCGAGGATCCGAAGCAGGCCGCCCGTCACCGCGATCATCGGCGCGCGCCGGCGACCGAGCACGAAGGCGTTGGGGATCGGGTCGGGAATGTAAAGAAGCGACGGAACGGCATCGAGCCCAGCCCGCTCGGCGAGCTCCCGTACCAAGCTTGCGAGCGCTGGCAGCTCGAACGGCCGTAAACGGCGCGCTCGGTTGAAACGGAGGATCAGCCGAGGGGCGGCCATCGGTCCCAGGACCAGAATCGTTGCGGCAGCGACCGCGAGCGCAATTGCCGCCCACGTGCCGAAGGACAGCCACGCGCATCCCGACAGCAATGCCACCATCGCTGCCAATAACGCAATCGAATGCGTCATATTGCGCCGAGCGTGCCGCTGCCATTCACGCTCGTTGAAGGGCGCAGCGGGCGGACCCACCGTCGTCATCGCATTTTTCCACCGATTGCGCGGCCGCAACAGGGCGCGGCAGCCGAACGACGGCGATCATAGCGGAGTTTAGCCGGCACGCTAGCTCAGGCTCGATTCGGAGCCGGTACGAACGTGGCGCGGGCGGAACGCCTGGTGCATCCCGCCCGCGCGCGAGGTCAAGCGGCGTGGGTATCGATCAGCTTCTTGGCTTTGTCGATTAGCCCCGGAGTTCCCTTTGTGATCGCGATGCGTCGCGGCTTCATAGCCTCGGGAAGCTCGCGCACGAGATCGACATGGAGCAGCCCGCTCTCGAGCGTGGCGCCGACAACGCGGACGTGGTCGGCGATCTCGAAGCGTCGAACGAAATCGCGGGCGGCGATGCCGCGGTGGAGATAACGATCGCCCGACTCATCCTTTTCGGACTTGCGGCCGGCGATGACGAGGGCGTTTTCTTTGACCTCGACGGCGAGTTCGCAGTCGGCGAATCCGGCAACCGCCAGCGTAACGCGGTAGCTGTCCTCGTCCACTTTCTCGATGTTGTAGGGCGGGTAGCTCGTAGCCGAATCGTCGAGCCGCGACACCTGCTCAGCGATCTGAGCGAGGCGGTCGAAGCCGACCGTCGAGCGAAAGAGGGGGGAGAAATCGAATGCGAACATGGGCGACATATCCTCCAGTTTGAGCGACATGCGTTAAGGCCTACCGATCTGGTCGGGCCGGGTTAGACCGAACCCCGTTCGGGCATTCGGCAATTTTCAGATTTAGGTCGTCAGGCCTCGAGTTCAAGGGGGACAAGTCTGACGAATTCTCTTGCTCTAACGATATTGACAACTATATTGTCTATTTATCTGTCAAGCGAGCTATTCGCGGTGCCCGTCACCCCGTTGAGAGACAATCCCGGCGTCATTGCACCGCCGCCGTTAATCGCGGTCGCGCTGCTGGCTCTGGGGTATGCGGCGGAGTGGTTCTGGCCGACTCCCCCGGTTCCGTCGCTGTTCCGTTACGGTACTGGCGCGATGTTCTTTGCGACGGGCGCGGTGCTTCTTGTATCGAGCCTGGCTCGGTTTCGGGCGATCGGGACGAATCTCCAAACGCATAAACCGACCGTCGCCCTCGCGACGGATGGCCCCTATCGACGCTCGCGCAACCCCATCTATCTGGGGCTGATCTTCGCTTACCTTGGTATTGCGGCGGCGGTCGGAAGCCTGCCGATGGCGGCGCTCGCCGCGGTGTTCGTATTGGTCCTCAGGGTCGGCGTCATTGCGCGCGAAGAGGTGTATCTCGCCGCCAAGTTCGGCGCCGCCTACGAGACCTACCGCGCCGAAACGCCGCGTTGGTTCTGAGCGCCGCTGGACTAGGGGTAGCGATCCTCATCCGGCGCATCGGCGGGCGGGCGACTCGGGCGGCTCAGGATGTAGAGGATGATCGCCGCCATGATCGCGGCCGCGGCGGCGATCGCATAGGCCGGTATCCCGATCAGCCACATCAGCACGAGCGACCCCGACAGGGCGACCACAGCGAGCGCTTTGGCGCGTGGCGGAATGACGCCGTAGCGATGCCAAACCCGCAAGTAGGTGCCAAACAAGGGATGGCTCCACAACCAATTGCGCCAGCGCTCCGAACCCTTGCCGAAAGCCCACGCCGCGACGATCAGGAACGGCACGGTCGGCATGATCGGTAGCGCGACGCCGATGGCGCCGAGCGCGACGCAGAACCAGCCGAGGGCGATCCAAAGCGTGCGCCCGAGCGCGGAACGGGTCGGTACGACCGCAGCGATGGCCTCGGACGCGGAGCCTGGGTCGTTGGACGGCTGGGTGGACATGGTCGGGAGCGCAACCTAATGGGGCGCCGCGACCGGCGCAATCGCATCTTACGCCGCCGCGACCGATTCGCGTCGCGCCACCGCGCGCAAACCGGCCAGCGCGACGTGACCGGGGTCGCCGTCCTCGAAACGCCGATGAACGACGTAGGCCGGCCGGTGGAACACCGGTGCCGCCGACACCATCCGTAAGGTACCGGCATCGATCAGCGGTCGCACCACGCGCTCGGGGAAATAGCCGGAACCGCCGTTCTCGAGGATGTAGGACAGCCCGATGGCGCCGAGGCTCATGACGGTGCCCGGCGCTTCCAACTCCGGAAAAGCGGTGGCGTGCTCGGTCTGAAAATCGGGGCCCCAGTCGACGAAGATATAGTCGGGCCCGAGACGCGCCACCGGCGCCGGCGCGGTCGTCACCTGGACCAGGGTCTCGTCGATCAGTTCTTCGACGTCGAGGTTAGGGCGGCGCTGCGGGTTGTACATGACGCCGATATCGAGCAATCCCTCCGAAATCATCCGCATGAGTCCGTCCGGCTGTCCGACCTCGGCCCGCACCGCGACGTCGGGCTGGGTTCGGCGGAAGTCGCCGAGCCACCGAAGCAGTAGCCGATCCCACAAGCTGAACTGGCCGCCGACCGCGAGCACAGCCTTGAAGCGGGTCGAAAGGCCGACCTCCTGATTCGCCTGGCGCCAGGCGCGAACCATGGTCGATGCGTGCGGGAAAAAACGTGCGCCGGCGGCTGTCAATGTCGCACCGGCCTTGCTTCGCTCGAACAGCGCCTGACCGAGCTGCGATTCGAGTTCTTTGACCCGCATGCTGATCGTCGACTGCGATAAGTTCAGCCGCTGGGCCGCACCGAGAAAGCTCCCGGTCTCAACGATCTGCAAAAATGTGCGGGCGAGCGCGATATCCACAGTTCAACGTACTCGA
>Ga0194131_10004500_pt1 | contig 20967 bp, 22 predicted proteins | sample TA2KigO120mmetaG_FD_148631 | JGI IMG/M metagenome (GOLD analysis project Ga0194131, IMG submission 148631) | Freshwater microbial communities from Lake Tanganyika, Tanzania - TA2015053 Kigoma Offshore 120m | ecosystem: Environmental > Aquatic > Freshwater > Lake | place: Tanzania: Lake... | reverse complement strand
CCTCATAGTTGGATGTCGGTACTGATTTTATCTTGTGCATTTTATCATAAAATAAAAATGGCCACTCATGTGGTAGCTCTGCAGCTCGTATGTACCGTGTTTCACTAGGATGAAAATTCAGACCAGACGCAGTCTTGGCCGCAATCTTTGCAATATCATTTAATTCCAGCTCTTTTTCATAGTCAACTTTTTTGTATTCATAAAAAGTGACCGAGCCAGCTACGATTCCAATTATTATTAGTGATATGACAAAGTCTTTTTTAGAAAATTTTCCAAGATATGTTTTTACTGCAAATAATGATATCAGAGAAAAGATTGGGTATAGGAAATAAAAATATCTTGTATCCTGAGCCTCAACAATATAGGCATACAAAATTGGAAGAGAACTTAGTATTAGAAATATAATTATAAAGTTTGTTTCTTTGGTTCTTGTTCTCAAAAATTGAATAAAACCAAATGGCACAAATACCAAAAAATTTGGTATCATTACCCATCCTAGGTATTTTGTAAAAAGTTCGATTCCTTTTACAATCCCATCGGATGCTCCGCGGTCTGAATTTGATAGAATTTGACCGGTTCCAAATGCTGCTCTCTGAAATATTCCATCATAGCCAGTAACTTCTATTCTGTAATTCATAATTGGGATTAGCATGATGAAAAAAATCAAAATACTGGGCAAGTATGTCTTGAGAATTTCTCTTGAAAATCTATATCTGATAAAAAATAGAATTGTCAAGGTAAAAAATAGAAAAATTCCCTCTGATCTTACTATGGTGCAAAATGATGCAAGAATGAACGATACTATTATTGATCTTCTATCATATCTCAAAAAAATTACCAATGAAGATATTCCGAGTAAAATGAATAGTGGTTCCGTAATTCCAAGTAAAGAGTTTTGTATGATTCTTGGATCAAAAGCAAATAACGCTGCTCCAACCAGTGATATTTTTTCATCAAAAAATTTTTTACATAAAAAATAAACCGGGATCATAATAAGACTAGATAAAATTACCGAAATGATAATCTGTAACTGCATGTATTGTATGGTGTTGTTTAAATTAACTATTGAAAACCAAAATGAAACAAATATTGGCCATCCGTTATTGGGAGGAGACCATTCTGTTGGTAAATGCCCGTAATAATTTATCGCGGTAGCGTACGTAAAATTATCCATGCCGTCAATTGTAAGAGGTAATCCGTATGGAAAATAAAAAAAACGAATTCCGATACTTGCAGCAAAAATGATGAGAAATGAAATTTTTATTTTTGGCTTACTAATTTTGTTCAAGTTCATTAATTTATTCAATTGGGAACAAAAATAATCCTACTTAATACTTGTCATTAATCTTCTTATAATTGTCTACAAAAATAATGAAATTAGATCAGAACATTATTTCGTATTAGAATCTAATTATTGATGGTGTAGATCGTATTGATCTTAACATGTAATACAAAAAACATTAATTCTAATCATGATTAGAATTAATTCTCGACAAATGTGCGTTCACGAGCGGCTCAAAATATGTGCTATTCTCTTCGAAAAACTTTCTCGTGTTGTCTTCAGAAATTGTGATATCTGACAGAGTATTTCCAGAATAAAACTGGTTATTCCTCTTTACCTCAAAATCCATCATGCTGAAATCGACTGACTTTTCATCTATCAGTTTAATGTATCTATTCAGATATGATGAGTCTACCGGAGTCTTCAATACTGTTCTTATCAGTTTTGGTAGCTCATCAATTGAATGAACTTTGTATACCGAAGGTAGTATAGAAAACGGGGCATTACCAAATATTATTGACGGCTTATTCTCGCGTGCTGCATCAAATGAAGCTGTACCTCTTATTGTTATGACCAGCTTACTATGTTTGATTAGATTTTCTGATGGATATAATGGATGAATTAGGGTCACGTTTGGAAGTTCTATGATTTCTTTGTATTCAGATATGCTGTGCCAACCTCTAAATTCTGCAAAAATATGTTCTTTTACGTACAGATTATAATCAACAGGAATAGATCTTGCTACGTGTCTTACTACTTCAATTTGATTTGTATAGAATGGTGAATAATGAAGAATGCTTAATTCCTCTTCGATATTCATTGGGAAATAAACATATGGCACATTCAAATCGACTGTTTTCGCCAGATTCTTTTGCATAAAGCTAGATCTAACTCTTCGTTTAACTGTCAATGATATGTTATCAAGTATGACTTTTGGTTTACTTCTGCCATAATAGGTAAAATTTGATTGTATATTTTTGGAATCTGAAAATATAATGTAATCAATTAGTGCTTTTAATTTGTCTGATATTGAAGCGCTTCTTTGAACCTTATAATTTTTTGTTAGATTAGAATAATCTAAACCATTCGAGTCTTTTGAATTATTATGTGTTGTCTGCGTTCTTTGCGCACCTGATAATTCAATTGAATTCAAATCTTGTGGTAAATCAAGGGTGTCTCCATCTCCGGCAATAATGCTTTTTCCTCCAATTCTGGCAAAGTATATGCACAAGATCCTAACACCTCTGGCCTTGCATAAATCCAATAATAATTTCTGATGGTGAAATGGGGGATCATAGGTTAGAAAATAATCGGGCTTGGTTTCATCTAAAATTTGTTCAAATAATCTGCACTCTTGCTCTAAAAACTGTAGTATCTCGTTAATAGTGAATTTGTAAAATCTATTAAATCTATAAAAATGCCTCTCATTTATTGCTAATTTCCACAAATCGATTTGATATTTTTTTTCAAAATTGGTTAAATATTCAAGATCCGGTTTTGAAGTTTCTTTCTTAATGTGATCATTGAAATACCAAGTTTTTTGAAAGTTAATCATTTTTTGAATCAAAAAAAACTTTTTTGGATTATTTGGAACGTCAATTATGGCATAAAAATCATCGTTTAGTTTTTGTTTTAAATAATACGCTAACCCAAAATGTAACATATACAAATTTATCCAAAATAAAATCTTCTTTTTCATACCAGATGGTTAACATTGTGCATTAAATAATTAACTTTCAAAAATTAGAGTTAGCAAAGATTATTCCTTAAATAATCCGTCATGAGCAATATGGTAAATTGAAAATAATCGTCGGGATCCCTGCTTTTAATGAGGAAAAAAACATCGGCCCCATTATAGCTAAATTGAAAGAAAAATACGATCAGGTGATTGTCTGTGATGATGGTTCTTCAGATCTGACTGGAATCATCGCAACGTCTTTGGGTGCGCATACTATTAGACATGAAAAAAATTTAGGATATGGTGCTGCCATAAAAACAATCTTTAATGAAGCTGCAAAAACTGATGGGGATGTTTTAGTTACGTTTGACGCAGATGGCCAACACCAAATCTCCGAAATTGATTCTGTAGTAAAACCGATATCTGAAAATAATGCCGACATAGTAATCGGGTCTAGGTTTCTTGGCAAAACAAAAAATTTGCCAAAATACAGAAAAATTGGGATCAAGACGATCACGGGATTGACTAACATTACTACAGGTTCTAGGATTACTGATTCTCAGAGTGGGTTTAGAGCTTATTCAAAAAAAGCATTACGAGAGATAGTGCCGACAGAACCCGGCATGGGAATTTCTACGGAGATTTTAATTAAAGCATTAAAAAAGCAGATGAGAATTGCTGAAGTACCAATAACAATTAGTTATGAAGGGAATACGCACTCACAGGAGCCAATATCTCATGGTACGGCAGTAATTATGAGTACAATAAAACACATAGCACTTGAACGACCCCTTCTATACTATGGAGTTACAGGCCTGTGTTTTCTTGCAATTGGACTGATTTTTGGCGCATGGACATTGCAAATTTACTCCGAACACAGAGTCGTAATGACAAACATGGCTCTTGTTGGAGTAGGTGGAGTAATCTTGGGAACAGTATTGTTGATTTCAGGTACCATCCTTTACTCTATTGTTAGTGTTGTGAGAGAAAAAAGATAATTTTGAGCGTGACATGTTTTGTTACGTTGTTAAACCCTACTTGCATGTCTAAATGTGATCATCTAAGAGTTAACGATGTGTTTGATTGAGATATGAAAGACTCTAAACTCTCTTCAATTCTCTTTGGTTTATTATTTAAAAGAGTTAAAGCCTTAGATACGTCAAGGGACGAGTCTTGTGGCCTTTGTGCTAACCATTTCATTTCGGAAATCTTCGTCGGTTTTAATAATGTATTATCTAAATTAAATCGATCTGCAATGATCTTTGCAAACGCATAACGGGATATTCTGGTAGCACCAGCCAAGTGGATAATTCCATTAATGCGCCTTGTGATTACCTCTATTAGCATTTGTGATAGATTTGGAACAAAAGTTGGCGAAGTAAACTGATCAATAAGAACTGGAGTTTCTCTTTTTAATTCCAGATTCTCTTTTATCCATAGGGGGAAGCTCTTCTTTTTTTGATGAATTCCAAACGGAGTACTGGTTCTAATAATTGAATATGAAGATGCGAAATTCTTTGTAGCAATTTCTCCAGCCAGCTTTGATTTTCCATAAAAGTTCAATGGTTTTGGCGTGTCTTTTTCATTTTTCATTCCCTTCCCATCAAAAACATAATCAGTCGACATATAGACGAAAAACGAATTATGCTTTGCAGACTCTTGCGATAAAATCTCAGTAGACTTTGAATTGATAAGAGATGCAAAATCATGATGTGTTTCACACATTTCAACATCTGTGATAGCAGCTAGATGAATTACTATTTCTGGTTTTATAGACTGCATGATGTCGATAATCATCTTATCACTTGCAAGATCTAGATGTGTCAGAATCCCATACATTGGTTTTTCAACATTGTAGCAAGAATAAACATCGAATTTTCTTTCAACTAAATCTTTTATCACTTGGCTGCCAACCAGCCCAGCCGAACCTGTAACCAGAATTTTAGTCATTTCAGGTTTAAGGTCCATGGTTGTGGATGAAGTGTATTTTCATCAATCAATGGCTGCCACCATTCTGGATTGTTTTCATACCATTTCACAGTTTCTCTTAGAGCATGCTCAAACTCGTGCTTTGGTTTCCACCCAATTTCTTTTTGGATTTTTTTTGCGTCAATTGAATATCTTTTATCATGACCAGGTCTATCACTAACATATTCAATCATATCAGCTGATTTTCCAAGTAAAACAAGAATTTTTTCTACCATTGCTTTGTTTGTGATTTCATTCCATGCGGTAATGTTGTATGTTTCACCAGATAATCCCTTATCAAGTAGATCTTCAATTGCTTGTACATGATCATAGACATAAATCCAGCTTCTGATTTGTTCTCCTCCACCATATAGTGGAATTCTGAGATCTTTTTTGGCTCGTATTATTGTCTTTGGGACAAGTTTTTCTGGAAATTGATATGGCCCAAAATTATTGGTACATCTTGTGGTAATGCATTTTATTCCATATGTTCTGTGATATGAAGCCACTAAATGATCTGCCGATGCTTTTGTTGCAGAATATGGATTACTGGGATTTATCAGTGAGTTTTCTGTAAAAGATTCCGAATCTTCTGCATCCCCATAGACTTCATCTGTTGAAACATGAATGAATAACTTGTCGTACTTTTTTGAGGCCTCAAGCAAAGAATAGGTTCCAAGTATGTTTGTCTCAATGAAGGGTTTTGGATTTGCTATACTTCTATCCACATGGGTTTCTGCTGCAAAGTTTACTATGATATCAACATCTTTTGCTAATTTGTTAACTGTTTCTTGACTTGTTATGTCGCCTTTGACAAATTGATAATTGGGATTTTGCTCTATTTCTTTGAGATTTTGTAGGTTTGAACCAATCGTAAGAAAATCAAGATTAATTATTTCGTGTTTTGGGTGATTCGTAAAGTAATTTCTAATGAATGCACTACCAATAAAGCCTGCCCCACCACAAACTAGAATTTTCATAATCAGAAAATCAAAATTAACAATTTAATGCTAACTATTCTTATAGATAAAATCATTATTTGAATTTGCTAACGATGGCAAACGATTGTCTTTGTCTGAAATGATTGGTCTTTGAACAGGCCATTCTATATCCAGATCTGGATCATTCCAAATTATGCCCCATTCGTATTCTTTTGAATATTCATTGGTAACCTTGTACAAAACATCTGCTCTCTCGCTTAGAACACAAAAACCATGTGCAAATCCTTCCGGTATGTATAGAGATCTATGATTATTTTCCGAGAGAATCTCGCTTACCCATCTGCCATATGTTGGTGAGTTTTTTCTAATATCTACAGCAACGTCAAAAATTTCTCCTTTAATTACAGTAACGAGTTTTGCCTGTGCTTTTTGTTGTTTTTGATAGTGTAGGCCGCGTATCACTCCGTGAATCGAGCTAGAGATATTGTCCTGAACAAATTTCTTATTTATCCCATTTGAAAAGAATTCTGATTCTTTAAAATTTTCAAGAAAAAATCCTCTTTCGTCTAGAAATAGCTTTGGCTCTACAAGTATCACGTCTGATATTTGTAATTTTTTAAATGTAAATGTCAACAGTTGTTAAGAGCAATTGAATCTTCTTAATGTTTTCTGAATGTGTAGGCAAAAAATATTCTGTGCTAACTCAATGATTTATTTTTTTCACTAATCGTGCCGGATTTCCTATCACAACACAATAATCTGGAACATCTTGAGATACAACACTTCCGGCACCAACAATTGAGTTTTCTCCAATGGTTACTCCTGCGATGATTATACAGCCGACACTTATTACAGCACCGTTTTTGATCGTTACAGGTTTTATTGTTCTAGAATATCCATGTTTTTTTAAGAACTCGTTAGCTGATGGATTTACATGAGCAAAAATCATGGAATTGGAGCTTATTGTGACATTGTCACCAATTTTGATTAGTTCTGGATGAAGCAGGTCAATTAGCACATATGGTGATATGTGACAGTTCTTCCCTATCTGCACACCTCTTGCACGTTGAAATCGAATTGCCCATGAAGGTAGTACTGATGAATATGCCAAACAATGAAAGATCCAGCTTCTTAGGAACTTTATTCTTATCCTGATTCTACCAAGACTTCCCTTATAACCATAGTAATCCATCAACTCTTGTTCGTTTATCTTGAAGCTATTTTCTTCAGTCATGATAACATCCTAATTACTTTAACATAAAGCGTTTAACCTTTCCGTAGTCAGTTTTAGGAATATCTTCAACAAAATCGATTTTCGTTGGAATTTTGAATTTTTCAAGATTTTTCATGCAGTGAGAAAGTACAATAGATTTATCAAGATTGGAATTTTTTGATTTCACTATGTTTAACTTGATGGTCTGACCAAAAATTTCGTGGTCTACTCCGAACGCTGCTACATCTTCCACTCCAGAAAGCTGTTTCACTACTTCTTCGATCTCATGTGGTGCAATCTTTTCTCCGCCTACATTAATAATGTCGTCATCACGTCCAAGCAAAAAAAGATAACCCTCACCATCGATATATCCAATATCGCCAGTCCGCAACCATCCATCAACTAGACGTTTATCTGCCTCTACATTATCCCAATAATTCTTGATAACATTGTTTCCTTTAATCCAGATTTCTCCCGCTTTTGAATTATTATCGTGATTAACAATTTTTATTCTAATTTCTGGTGCTGCTCTACCAACTGAGTTTTCTCTTTTATTGGTCTTATCAAAGATCATAAAAGTAGATCGGGATGCTTCGGTAAGACCGTAATACGTAGCTAGATGACCATTCCTCAGAATTTCCTTGAACTTCTTCACCGTTTCTGTAGGAATAGAAGTACTGTTTGTTATGATCAGTCGTATTGTAGAAAAATAATCCTCTAAGACTTTTTTATCAAATTGTAAGAATTTTGTCAGTGTGGCAGGAATTGCGGCCAAAGTTGTTGCATTGTATTTTTTTGTAGTTTCAAGAATCTTTTCCAGATTGTTTGCATTTTTTAGCAATACGAGTGTCGAACCAACGCATAATGAAGTGTGAAGACACCCTAGTCCAAAGGAATGATACAATGGTAATGGTAGTATATCGACATCTGAACTGGTGTATCCCAATACCTTGATTATGTTTTTTGTAGTAAATTCCATCATTGCATGAGTTATTGGTACACCCTTTGGCTCAGAGGTGGTTCCTGAAGTATATATCAGATAGGCAAGGTCATTTGTCTTAAAATTATCTAGGTTTTGTATGGGCTTGGATGAGACTTCACCAAACTCTAACAATGGTGTTCTTATTGATGAATACTTTGAAAGATTTTGTTTTGCCCCACTAGAACATATTATGAATTCTGGATTCGCTGATCTCAGTTGACTCAAAAGGTTATTTTCAGATATTTCAAATGGAATCAGATGTGCCGTCTTACCAGAATTAATTATTCCAAGATACGAAATTATAAAAGATATGGAATTTTCTGCAATCAAACCGATTACACTCTTGTTAACTGAACCAATGGAAGAAGAAAATTTTTGTACTTCTTGATAAAGATCTTTAAAAGTAAGTTTTTTCTCTTCGTCAATAACTGCTGTTTTTGATGGAAATTTGTATGCACTATTCTTAAGAAAATCAGTCACATTCATTTTAAGTGGGAATGCACACACTCCAAAAGATCATTTGCAGATTTAATTCCAATTGATTCCTCCAGGGATAATGTTATGTTAAATTTTGTTTCTGCGAAGGTTATTAGATTAAGTTGAGCAAAAGAGTCCCAAGCAGGATAATCTTTTTGTTCTTTATCCCACGAGAAATCGGCTTCAGACATGTTCGGAAATACTTCGAAGAAGATGTTTCTTATTGTATTTTTAATTTCTGTGTCATCTCTCAATACATCTGCGAGAATCAATAGATAATAAATAAACCTTGTCGATATTTTCTTTGTGCTCGAAAAATTTGGAATTGGAGTCGATATTGTAGATGTCAACCGTTTTAGGGAAAAATCGTTTGAAAAAAATGAAAAATTTTACAAAAAAATTTTCCATGATTCTGAAATCAGATATTGTCTAAGCCGTGCAAATCCTTCTGAATCATTTGCTGCACGGTTTGCAATAAAAGAATCGGTTATCAAATCAATAGGAATACATATTGACTTTTTAGATATTCTAATAGACGATGTGGATGCAAAACCCATGGTTTCATTGCTGAATAATACGTATAATTTCTTAGTTTCGTTAAGTCATGAAAAATCATTTGCGATAGCAGTCGTAATTGCAGAAAGAATTACAAAATAAGGTTTTAGATAATTGTCCTTGTAATCTTTGAAATTCCACTAAGAAAATTATTAAAAAACCTGTTAATCTTGTTATCTAGAATCCATGATGGAACATTAACTTCGTTTTTGAATTGACTGATCAATTCGTGATCTGATAATTTTCTTAATTTCTGGTTTTGTATATATCTCTGATTTATTAACCTACGATTTTTTAAAATATCTATGTCTGCCTCTATTTTCATTTTTATCAATCCTCTACTCAAGTAGAAAATAAATACAGCAACGTCAATCAACAATAGGGCTGGAATCATTTTGTAAAGTGTAGAACGACTATACAAAGTGAGTAGACAGTATTTTCGATTTCTTTCCATCAACTTGAATTTCAATGGGCTCCACCTGAAGCTGAATCCTTCAATTGGATGATATACAATTGATTTTGGTACATAAAATGAGCCTATTTTGTTTAAAGCAGCTCGCCAACATAGCTCTAGATCATCGTGAAATGCAAACAAAAATGAATCAAACAATCCAACTTTGTTAAGAATATCTCTTGAAGTAAAAATACATGTCCCTGATGCATAACCAATTTTTTCTAATTTCTCATATTGCATCTTGTCAATATCTCCCTTGGAGCGAGAATATCCGAAACCAAAAATTTGGATCATGTTTCCTGTACTCAACAATATGGAATGATCCGTTGTGGCAAGAAATTTTGGTTGATAGATCCCATCACCATTTACTGTGTATGCATTCAACAATTCATCAAGCCAATAAGGATCCACAATGGTATCTGGATTCAACACCGCAATGAATTGTCCATTTGATGTTCTTATGCCAACATTATTTCCCTCACAATATCCAAGATTTTCAGAGTTCTCTATCAAATTAATGAAAGGAAACATCTCTTTGCATTTTTTATGACTTTTGTCATTTGAAGCATTATCGACAATAATTATTTCAAAATTATCATAGTGTGATTTCATAATTGAGTTTACACAATCCAACAACAAACTTCCTGCATTATAGTTGAGGATTATTATACTGATTAGTGGTTTGGACTTATCTGTTATCGATTTAGTGTTGATGGAAATGGTCATTGCTCTTAATTGTACAAAACATCCGTGACTATCAAGTAAAATCTGGAATCCAACTGTGTGGCATTTCTCTCATATGGTAACTTTTAGCTAGTTTCTGATTTTGGATCTTTAATAGATTTTCTATCTCATTTGCGGATAACTTCGATAGCTGTTGAATCTCATTCATTGATAGCTTTTTTTCTCTTGCATATAATAATAGATCAACCACATCATATGGTACACTATAGAAGAACTCTTCGTCGGTTGTTGTAAAACTCCATACATCTGGAGATGCTTCTTTTGTCAAAATTTCATCCGGTATTTTTAAAAATCGACCCAATTGATATATTTGGAGTTTATAGAGATTAACGAGTGGCTCTATATCCGATCCGCCATCTCCATACTTGACAAAATATCCTTGGAGGTATTCGGATTTGTTTGTAGTCCCCATCACACAAAGATTATTTTTTTCACCATAAAAATACAAAAGCGTCATTCGTACTCTATGTTTGATTGATGTTGCAGCTGTTAAACTAAGAAACTCTGAAGAAGATATTTTTAATTTATGTAGCACATCTTTGTCATCAAGTATTTCCAAAAATGGTATTCCAATAACACTCTTGAACTTTGGTGGAACCACTAATCTATATTTACAGTTGGCATTAAAATCTGGAAACTTTTCTCTAATGATTCTTTCTTTGTTTGCATAAACTCCAAAAGCATTCAAAATTGGAGTTATGTCAACAATTTCAAACTTTATTTTCAGTTGTTTGGCAAGTTTTTCCGCATGAATCTGACTTGTTGGATCGGATTCTTTTTCCGGCATGATTAATCCTAGAGTTCTTTCTGTACCAAGAGATCGTGTACATAGCGCAGCTGTTACAGCCGAATCAATGCCTCCGCTTAGTCCAACTATTGCGCCTGATTTTTGAAACCTATTGGTGACTTCATGTTTGATAAAATCACATAATTTGATAACTGCATTTTCCACATCTTTTATTAAAAGTGCGTCGTGAACGGATTCCAATAGATCTTTTCTAGTAAATGATTAATTAAATATGTGGATTAAAACTTCTTTTTAACGCATAAGGAAAGATTGTAGACTATGAATCAAGACGATGAACACATAACACAAAAAGTACAAGACATGTATAGTAAGTATCCATATCCGTCCCCATCGGCAGATCTTACACAGACAAATGAATTACTGAATCTTTTGCGAATTTTTGAATTAGAGTCCAACATAAAATTGAAAGGAAAAAATATTTTGGATGCGGGGTGTGGTAGTGGCCATCGAATTACCAATGCTGCAGAATTTTTCAAAAATTGCGATTTTCTTGGAATAGACATCACCGAAGAATCATTAAAGATAGCAAATGACCTGAAAAAAATAAAAAAATTACAAAACATACGATTTCTAAATTATAATATAATGGAAAGTGTCAAAGAACTTGGAAAATTTGACATAGTCCTGTGTATGGGTGTTCTACATCATCTTTCTGATCCTATGATGGGATTACAAAAACTAGTTACTACACTGAAAGATGATGGAGTAATTTTCTTGTATTTGTATGGAAAATTAGGTGGCCATAAAAGAATGTTGAATAAAGAACTAGTTTCCATTCTGCTAGGTAAAGAAAAACAAAATTATGAATTGGGGATAAAACTAGTCAGAGATCTAGAGTTAAACAAATTTGAATATGGTTGGAATTTGAATTTCAAAAACGGAAAGGAAGAAGATTCTCTGATAGTAGATTCGCTTTTACATGCAAACGAAGTGCTCTATGATAGTATTGATATAGAAAACTTACTACGGCAGTCAGGCCTTTATGGTTATTCAATATTTGGGATCACTGTTGGAACTAAGGGGCTACTATATGATTCTGGAGTACGAGCTAAAGGAAAACTTTCTGTACTACAAACAAATATTGCTCAGATGTTAAAATCTGAACTTCCTCTATCTAGATATGAATCTCTCAATATACGTGAAAGGTATCGTATTCTGGATCTTTTTTATGAACCAAACGGTTACACTATTCTGGGCTTTACAAAAAATGCCTATGAGAAATTATCTAATGATCGACTAAAGCGAAATTTTATCAAGACGTAAAGGAGATTTGTAATTCACATCATGAACAAACAACATTCTAGCTAATAATTAAATAGTCAACCAAAACTAGACGGTGAGTATTGGTTAATGAAATCATTTTAATTGGAAACATCCAGGATCTGGAAGTAATACCTGACGAATTTCTGAAAAATGATGACAGAAAGATTTTTTCATTTAGTATGGAAGTTCATACTGATCTTCAATCTAGAGAGATCAAGCATGAAATGGCAGATAATCTACTGAGTCAAGAAGAAAGATTTCGAATTTTTGACAAGATGGTAGAATTTAGATCTTGGCATTTAAAACTACCATCAAACGATTATGACTTTGAAGGTGTAAATATTCTACATCTGTTTGATACGCAAGAATTTCAATCATATCTTATGCCTATTTTGATCAATTTGATTACGATTAAGAGGATTATTGAGTTGGAAAAACCATTAAAAATTATTGCAACTAACTCACTATCAAAATTAATCCAGTCGGTAATAGTCAACACAGATATTAAAACGCAATTTTTTCAAAGCAAGATACAACCTACATTATTTTGGGATAAAATCACAATCAAATGTAATATTGGCAGGATTCCGCTAACATTCAGCATATCACGAAGTAATTATGTAAAAATAAAAAACTTAATAGAATCACTTGTAGGATTTTTCTATAACTTTTGGTTTAACATTAATTCAACAAAAAAATCCATCATCTTTTTAGAATTCAATCCTGAATCATTTTCAAAGCTTTTTCAGGCAATGAAGAACTATGATGGAAATGTTGTCATAGTCAACCAACGAAGAAGCCCAATTTGGAGTAAAAAATCATTTAACACAATTACAAGTGCTAAGTGTAAAATCTTACGAGTTAATAATGTTCTGAATAAAGAGGAAAAAAACAAAATCCCTTTATTAGTTGATAGATATTCTAAAAAAATTGAGCAGTTATGGAAAGATTGTGAATTTTTTAATAATATATTTCAGATTGAGGGGTTTAGTTTTTGGAATGTGATAAAAGATGTTGTTGCTCAGACATATTCCAAAAGATTGGCTGCATACATAACACTGATTTACAGTGTTAAGAAAATTTTTGAAGATGTTGACATAAGGTGTATTGTTTCCCTCAACGAAGTAGGCGAAACTGAAAAAGCCTTTCTTGCATTTAACAAAAAACAAGCCCCTTCAATTCTCTTAGAACATGGATTTATCGAAAGAATAGCCAAAACAAAGCGATTTGATGTTTTATCAAATTATGATTATTTTAATGATAAAACTGCAGTATGGGGAGAAATGAAAAAGGCCTGGCTAATAAATCAATACAATATAGATCCGCAAAAGATTATCGTTACCGGAAGTCCGAGACATGATGATTATTTTTTCTCAAGATCTAAAAAAAATAATAAAGAAAAGATTTTACTTTTAGCACCAAATCCAATTAGTGATGTAAGTGGTTTAGCGACAACTGATCTTAAATTGCGAGTCAATAATATTATTATAAAAATAATTGAATCAGTGAAAAAATTTGATAATGTGAAAATTATTGTCAAATTACATCCCATCCAGTTAAAACATAACGAAGAAATGACATCATTCATAAAAAAATTGGAGTATAATATTCCCATTTACTTGTGGTCATCTGTAATTGATACTATTAACAGTGCAGATGCGGTAATAGTCATTTCTCCTGAAATCCATGGAACGTCCACGATGCTTTTAGAATCTATGATTTTAGGCAAACCTACAATGAATGTATATTTCGATGAAATTCCAGAATATGAACACGTACGTAATAGATCTGTACTCACAATAACAGATAATGATGATATGGAAAGTAATTTGAAAAAAATATTATTTGATGAAGAATTTCAAAGTGAATTAAAGGCAAACGCAGATGATTTTGTGGCAAAATTTATGAGTTATAGAGGTACTGCATCTGAAAAATTCGCATCTGTCCTGCAATCGTATTGATCTGGTTTAAGTAAGGTTTTTTAGAAAAGTCCAAATCAAATGATTGTGTTTGATGATAAAAAGATCCTAATTACTGGAGGAACTGGTTCGCTAGGCCAGGCATTGACAGCGCGTCTTTTAAAAGAAAATGTGGAGAGAATTAGAATCTTTAGTAGAAATGAAGAAAAACAAATCACGATGGAAAATAAATTCAATGATAAGCGCCTTAGATTTTTTTTAGGAGATGTAAATGATCTTGCACGTCTAACAAGAGCATTGGAAGACATAGACATTGTATTTCATGCGGCAGCATTAAAACATGTACCAAAAATAGAGTATAACCCATTTGAAGCAATTAAAACAAATGTAATGGGATCACAAAACGTGATTGATGCTTGTTTGCATGAGAATGTAGAAAAAGCGATTGCTATAGGAACTGATAAGGCTGTTTCTCCGTTAAACACGTATGGAGCTACGAAGCTTTTGATGGAAAAACTGTTTGTGACCGCAAACAACTATGTAAATCCAGAAAAACACCGAACCAAATTTATCGCAGTTCGGTATGGAAACGTGTTTGGTAGTAGTGGTTCTGTAGTACCTATGTTCATTGATCAGATAAAGAAAAAGCAAAAAATTACCATTACTGATCCGCAGATGACTAGATTCAGTATTACGATGAATGAAGCCTTGGATTTTATTTTAAATGCAACAAAGTCAGGTAAGGGTTCAGAAATTTTTGTACCAAGAATTCGTGCATATAACATAATGGATTTAAAAGATGCACTTAGCGATTTGCTTGATGACCATGGTGAAGAAGTTATTGGAATACGTCCTGGAGAGAAGCTACATGAGATTTTGATAAGCGAGGATGAAATCAGACATTCTTGGGAATATAACGGCATGTACTTGATAACAAATCCGTTATATCCATTATTTCATGTAAGCAAGATAAATGACGCGTATCAAGGAATAAAGAAAGTAGAAAAGATTAAGGACTACTCATCAAATACCGTGGAAAAAATCTCAAGAACTGAATTAAAAGAGATGATAAAGCAGTCCGGATTGGTATAATTGACCTCTTAACATCATGAGGTTGAGCACTATGTTTCAAACTCATACGTGTGTTGGATCAATCTAAAACCATTATTTTTGAAGAATTTTATTGATTTTCTATTCTTAGGATTGACATTAGCAAGATATCGTTTTCTAGGATTTTTTTCAAGTAGTAATCTTAATGCTTTATGTCCTAATCCTCTACCTTGCATCTCTTTTTGTAGAAATAACCCAATCTCGCCAAGTCCAACCACAAGATCTTTTTTCAAGTATTGGATCTATGAAAATCGCCTAAATTAACTAAATGCTCAAAATCAACAGAAATTACTACGTCCATTAGTGTGATGATTGATCGTGTAATTATTTGATATTAGGTTTTTTGCAACCATTCATTTTGTAAAATTGAAAAAATAAAAACATCCCACCACTTACCCCTACGCCATAATGAATCTCGTAAAATCACTTCTTGCGTAAAATTATTTTTTTGAAAAAATTTAATCGACGCTTCATTAAATACAAAAACGTCGGCCTCCAATCTATGTATCTTTAATTTATTAAATCCATAATCAATTAATATTTGCAAAATCTCTGTACCAAATCCTTTATTCTGAAATTTTTTTTCTCCTATAATTATTGCAATGGATGCACTTTTGTTTTTTAAGTCATTGTGGATTAAACCGCATACTCCTATTGGAGCATTTAGTTTATTGACTACCATGAACATTATACGATCTGAGTTTTTTTGCATAATTTGTTCATACCAATTTTTTTGGTCAATCATATTAAGAAGAACATATTGAGTGTTATACAGAAATACATCAGTAGAGTTTCGCCATCTTTGTAAGATGTGTAGATCACTTTTTGTTATTTTACGAAAATTTACATTTTTTCCATGAAGCATCATTTTTGACTTATATTTGTTCATAAAATTATGAGAATTTGTTAACTGAATGGATGATTAGATCAACATCAGAGTCAGATAGATTCGGATGCGTGGGAAGAGTAACTATGGACTTTCCCACATTTTCAGTTATTGGAAGACGAGAATGTTTAGCATACATTGAAAATTTGTGAATTGGTTGATAATGTATTCCAGTTTCAATACCAATGTTTTTCATTTTTTTTCTGAACTGTTCTCTATTTTTTAATAAAATCCAATAAAAGTGATAAGAATAGTTTTTGTCATATGGCATTTTTTGTTCAAGACTAATCTCATCATGGTATCTTTTTGCAATTTTTTTTCGTTTATTGTTTAGAAGATCTAGTTTTTTTAATTGCACCAGTCCTATTGCAGCAGAAAATTCATTCATATAGAAATTCCAACCTATTTCCTTTATATCATAAAATACATTTTTTCTGTGAGTTATTCCACACCACCTTCTTGATGAAAAAATCTTTCTTAGATTCCTGTGATCAGATCTATTAATTGAAATCAAGCCTCCGGATGGCATTGCGAGGTTTTTCACAGGATGAAAGCTAAAACACACCATGTCGCCATGTGAACCTATTTTTTTATCGCCATAGTCAGCACCACAAGCATGAGCGGCATCCTCTACTAGTGTTAAATCAAACTCTTTTTTGATATGTTCTAATTTTGTCAGATTTGCTGGGATGCCTGCAAAGTGAACAGGCAATATTGCTTTAGTATTTTTAGTAATTTTTTTCTCTACATCAAAGGGATCAATACAAAGAGTCTGTGGATCTACTTCTGCAAAGATTGGTTTACCACCATTATATACAATTGCGTGAGCAGTGCTTACAAAAGAAAGTGAAGGCAAGATAACTTCCTTGTTTTTGATATCCAACACGGAAAGCGCAAGCTGTAGTGCAGCAGTTCCGCTATTCACACCAATACAATCCTTTGAATCCACATATTTACGGAATTTTTGTTCAAAATCACTAACTTTTCCTATTCCGGCCCCAGATGCCCAGAATCCACTTTTAAAAATTTTTTTTATTGATAATTCTTCTTCATCAGATACTACTGGATCAAATAATTTAATTTGGTTCATGTTTGTATTCACTTGAAAGTTTTGAATAAATAAAAGAATTCCACCATTTTCCACTTCTCCACACTTTGTCCCTCAAGATCCCTTCTTTTTTAAAATTCATTTTTTCAAACAATTCCATATTTTCTTCTGATATTTGAAAAATCTCTACCCATAGTCGGTGTAGGTTAAGCTCTTCAAAACCATATTTTAACATTAGATTAATTGTGTCTTTTGCCTCCTTTGTTTTTTGCCAATTTTTATTTGACATGTAGATAGAAATTTCAGAATGTTTGTTTTTCCAATCTATGTATGTAAGGCCTGTAACACCACTTATTTTTTGATTTTTTGTCATGATTCCAAACATGATATGTTTTGGCGGATTTTCACCATGAATTAACTCAAACCATTTCTTCTGATGTATCATATTGAGTAGTCGATATTCTCTAGTAGTTTTTCTTACATGTCCACGGTTTCTCCAGTCTCTCAATAGTTTCAGATCCTCCTGCTCTAACGCTCTTAGCTTGACGTATTTTCCTTCAAACATAGAGATTCTGACTTGAATAGATAGATAAATCAATATCTCTCATCAGAATCGATAGTGATATGGTTTACCTGTTTTGCGCATATAGGGATTGGGCAATTCTACTATACCAAAAACTAATCAAAAAACACCCAGACATGATTTTGCTTGATAACCCCAAAAAATTAACAATTTCATACTTGAAAAAAATTAAACCTAGTTTAATTTTCTTCCCAGATTGGTCCTGGATTATTCCAAAGGACATAATAACGAACTATCAGTGTATTTGTTTTCATGAGTCAAACTTGCCAAAGTTTCGTGGCGGAAGTCCAATACAAAACCAAATAATTCGTGGCATAAAAAAAACTAAAACCACTGCATTCATAATGAATCAGAGACTTGATGTTGGGGACATATTACTTCAAAAAGATTTATCATTGGATGGAACGTTAGATGAAATATTCTCTAGAATGATAGAAAACGATTATTTCCTAATCAACCGGATTATTGAAGGTAAGTTTAGAAAGAAAAAACAAGTTGGCAAAAGTACTACGTTTAAGAGAAGAAAACCTGAAGAAAGTGAGTTAAAGACATTAAATTACCCCAAAAAATATATCTACGACTTTATACGAATGTTAGCGGATCCTTATCCTAACGCCTACATTAAGTTTGGAAGTAAAAAAATTGTTTTCAAGGCTGCAAAATATGACGGTAAAAAACTTGAAGTCAAAGGTGAGATAATTTGAAAGTTCTTGTAATTGCGGCTCATCCAGATGATGAGGTATTAGGAATGGGTGGTACCATTACAAAGTATGTTAAAGACGGACATGAATTAAAAATAGTTATTATGGCTACAGGTATCATTTCTCGTCGATCTTCTGAATACACAAATTTGACTAGCTATCAGGTAAATGAAAAAATCATAGAGAAGATGAAAGGACAAGTAAACGCATTACAAAAGGATGCCATCAAGGCTGCAAAAATCATGGGTGTGAAAAACATAGAATTTGTAGACTTTCCAGATAATGAAATGGATAAGATTTCAAACCTAGAGATAACAAAGAAAATAGAATCATCAATAGCAGATTTTAGACCAGATGTTGTTTTTACACATTCACAAAACGACATCAACGTTGATCACAGGATGATTTATGATGCAACCATAACCGCAACAAGACCGCATTCTAAGTATCAGGTAAAAAAAGTGATATCTTTTGAAGTTCCATCATCTACGGAATGGTACTTTCCAGCAAAGTTTTCTCCAAACATTTTCGTCGACATAAGCAAAGAACTTACAGCCAAAATTCGAGCGTTATCTGCATACAAAACTGAGATCAGAGACTTTCCACACCCGAGATCTAAAGAGGGGTTAACTGTTATTGCAAAGCGATGGGGAACGGTTTCGGGTTTTTCTGCAGCTGAGGCATTTTGTCTGGTCAGACAACTTGAAAATTCAGTATGATCTACTGACCGAATTTATTGACATATAATCAAGACTAATTTCATTCATAATCTAAGATCCCCTCGCCAATTTCTAAATCTTTTATAGCTTTTTTTCCGTTAATCTGTGTAAGGAATCTTGGTTCAAGTCCTCTTGTCATATTACCTGGTCGAAGTACATCAAAATTATAGCCTTCTGTTAAAATTTCACCTTTTGAAATTTTTTTAATTGCTTGAATTGATCTTTTAGCAAATTTCTGTAATTCGTACTCTTCTTTAAGAATTTCCTTATTTCCAGTTCCTTTAGATTTATCTGTATTTCTGATTGAAGATATCATAAGTTCTAGCTCATTTGGGGTTAATGCAAACCCATGATCTGGTCCAGAAAGATTTCTATCAATTGTGAAATGCTTTTCTATTACGGTTGCACCAAAGCCAATCGCCGTTAGTGGTGCCACTAATGGATCCACGCTGTGATCAGAAAACCCTACAGGTATGCAATATCTTGATTTCATCTGAGGAATGACGCTCAGATTCATAGATTCGATCGGCGCAGGATATTTTGACGTACATTGTAAAAGAACAATTCTATTATGAATTTTTTTGACGAGATTTACCGCAAAGTCAATCTCATCATATGTACTAGCACCTGTCGAGATGAGGATAGGTTTTTTTGTTTTTGCAAGAAACTCGAGTAATCTAACATGATTTATTTCAAATGATGCAATTTTGTGTATTTGGACATATGGATCTATTTGTTGAGCATCTTTTATTGAAAATGGGGTTGCCATGAAGATTATTTTTTGCTTTTCCGCATATTCCGCAAGAATAGGTATCATTTCATAAGGCATAGACAAGTCTTCAAAAATTTTAGTTATGTTTTCATCAATACCATGTTCAGAAAGATAATTGCTGATGCCGGCATTTGGCACATATGTTGTTTCAGGCCTGTAGACTTGGAATTTTACGGCATCAGCACCAGATTTGGCTGCAATAGTTATGAGTTGTTTAGCTCTATCAACATCATCATTAAAAGATCCACATTTCCAATTCGAGCCAGCCTCTGCAATTACAAAAGTTCTATTTTGATCATTTAAAGCATCAAATGAAAACATGAAATGTTTTTCGTGATGTTTTATAAAATACTTTTTTTACGCATAAAAATCAAAAATCATGTGATTATTACAGAAGATGTTTATGCTTTACGTTTTTGTTGATATCAAGTAATTCCGGCTCTTTTGTTAATAGATGTATTACATCATTCATGAGTATTGGATTTTTATTGATTTTGGATACAATTTTTTGAACTAGAACGAAATCCTCAATTTGATCTACGGTCCACCTAAATGTTGAGAGATTTTTTTGGTTTTGCACATGATGAATCTTGAATTTTGTTGGGTTGTTATAGAAATATGGTGTAACGTGTTCTCGCTCAGAAGGTTTTTTCGCAAATTTCCATGCCTTTTCAAGAGCTTTCAAGGAAAAAACCTCCACTTCTGTGCCATAGGGAAATGTTCTTGTTAGTGTATTGGTTGCGAGATCACATTTTTGATTTTCATATTTGTTAATCGTCAAATCTACAATATTTGGATCAATTAGAGGATTATCAGCTGTTATCCTAACTATTACATCCACTTGGTATTGTTTTGCACATTCAT